>RCMZ01000832.1_pt1 | contig 18243 bp, 15 predicted proteins | sample 2041141 | NCBI WGS metagenome assembly RCMZ01 (sample SAMN09708263, study PRJNA481090) | Wastewater metagenome, whole genome shotgun sequencing project. | biome: sewage; isolation source: Davis station wastewater (DW) | place: Antarctica: Davis Station | collected 2010-03-01
GTCCGGCGACAGCACGGGGCTGCCGACTCTTTCCATGGCCACCATGTCTTCGACGGTGAAACCGCGCGGCGCGGCCCATGCCGGTACGGCGGTGGTGGCCAGGGCGGCACTGAATGCTCCCAAGAGCAACAGACGTAAACTCATTCAAACTCCCGTTTTTATAATGCGACGTTATGGATATGATATTGACGAGGCCGGCTGTACCGCCGGCAGCCCGACATCATAGCAATAAAGACGCGCCCGCTGCGGGAGTTGACCGCCGGTTAGCCGGCGGCAGCTGCCAGTTGGTCGAGCGCCACGTGGCCCAGGAAACCGCCCCGGCTGGCGGCCGGCAAGCCCGCCTCGATGGCGTGGGCGAAGCGGATGCCGGGGTCCTGTTCCAGCGCGGCCAGCACGCGCGCCACGTGCGGATAGTCGCTCAAGCGCGCCAGCCGCAGCGGCTCGGCCCAGCGCGCCGTGGCGGCCAGGTAGGCGTCGGCGATCGTCTCAGGGTGGTTTCCATGCTGGAGTTCCATTGAGCTGAGGGAAGGGCAGTCTAGCCGCGATGCTTACTATTTGGAAGAAGGCAGAATAATGTGATATAGGTACATTTTTTATACCAGATTGGGATCGCCATGAAGGACAATGTCTCCGGCTGCGCCGTGGAAGAAGCCATGCGTTTGCTCGGTGGGCGCTGGAGAGTGGTGCTGCTCAGCTATCTGATGGCGGGGCCGAAGCGCTTCAGCGAAATCCGCCGCGCCGTGCCGAATATCTCGCAGCGCATGCTGACCCTGGACTTGCGCGCGCTGGAAGCGGCGGGCTTGCTGACGCGCACGATCTATGCGGAAGTGCCCGTCAAGGTGGAATACCAGCTGACGGACGAGGGCCTGCGCTTGCGCGAGCTGGTCGACATGCTGCGCGCCATCGGCCTGCGCCTGCGCGGACAGGCGGACGGGGGCGGCGCCTTTCTCGCGCCCGATGCCGTGGATAGTTCTCTATAGAAACAGCTGTTTTTATGCAAAGTGCTAGACTGCCAGCCTTTGACCACTACTTTCGACACCCATGCGCCTGACTACTCTCGCCCTGACCGCCGCCGCCCTGTTCGCCACCTTGCCCGCCCATGCGGCCAGCATGCCGACGCTGGAGCAAATCCACGCCGCCGTGCAGGCGGGCGTGGCCAAGACCCAAGCGAGGACGCAATCGAGCATACCGATTTCCGTCAAGGTCACCGGCCTGCAGGGTTGCCAGGATTCGCTGGAAGTGCCGGGCGAAGTCGTTTGTCTGGTGAGCATGAGCGCCGGCATGCGCGACGGGTTCACCGTGCTGCCGCTGCGTAACGAGAACGGCACCTGGGTCGGCGTCGAGCGCAAGCATGCGAAATTTGCGGGACCGTCGCCGGCCGAGGCGCAAGCGATGATACGCGCGTGGGCCAAGGAAGAAGTGGCGCGCGATCCGGAGGCGGCCAAGGACGTGCAGATGCAGGAAGCGCAAAGCACCATGCAGGTCAAGGCCGTCAACGAGTGCGAGGTCAAGCGCCAGACGGGCTACCTGGTCTGCGATACGCAGTTGAGCGTGCCGAGCCGCCCTGACGGCATCAAGACGGAACTGACCTTCATGCTGGAAAGCGCCGGCTGGCGCTACGTGCCGCGCTAAGCCGCCGGCCGCCACGCCGCCCGCGCATCCGCGTGGCCATCCTGCACCCATAGCGCCAGCCCCTTTTCAGGGCGTCTGGCGCTGGCCTACCTCCCTCCTGCACAGCAAGCCTGCGTGGCGGCCCTTGAGGCCGCTGGCAGTCATGCCGCATCCCGCACCGGCACGATCGATCCCCTTCAGCAAGCCAACATGCCTTAATTGGTATATTCGTTATATTGATATTTATTCATCACAAAAATGATAGAATTTGTGATTATTTATTTTTTGTTGCGATTTCATCATATAAAACAATATATTTGGTTTAATTATTATTTTTGGCGTATTATATTGATAATGCGCAAGTAAATGCTGCGATCTGACTGTCTGGAGAACCGCCATGCTGAAAAAAATAAGGAGTAGCGAACTCGCGCTGGGAATGTATGTCGAGCGTCTGGGCCGTTCCTGGCTCGATACTCCTTTCTGGACGCGTTCTTTCTTGCTGGAGTCACCGGCTGACCTGGAGCGTATCCGCTCGGCACGCCTGTGCGAAGTGTGGATCGACACGGCGCGCGGGCAGGCGCCGCAAGTGGCGCTGCCTGCCGCGCCGCCTGCTCCCGCCGTACCGCCTGTCGCCGCGGCCGCGCCGGCAGCCGTGCCCGCAAACAAAAGCGGCGCCGCCAGCGATGCGCCGCCGCCCCGTTCGCGCGAGGAAGCGTTGTCCCACGCCCGGCGCCTGATCGAACGCTCGCGCCAGGCAGTGCAGACGATGTTCGACGAGGTGCGCATGGGCAAGGCCTTGTCTGCGGAGCAAGCCTACGAACTGGTCGACGATATCGCCGCCTCGGTGCAGCGCGGCGGCGATGTCCTGCTGGGCCTGGCGCGCCTGAAAACGGCCGACAACTACACGTACATGCATTCGGTGGCCGTGTGCGCGCTGATGACGGCGCTGGCCAGGGAGCTGGGCCTGGCGCCCGAGCAAGTGCGCTCGGCCGGCCTGGCGGGCTTGCTGCACGATATCGGCAAGATGGCCGTGCCGTCCGCCATCCTCAACAAGCCGGGCAGCCTGAACGAAGCGGAATTTTCCTCCGTGCGCGCCCATCCGGCAGCCGGCCACCGCATGTTGCAGGCATTGGGCGAGATCGATCCGGTGGCGCTCGACGTGTGCCTGCACCACCATGAAAAACTCGACGGCAGCGGCTATCCCAAGGGCTTGCGCGGCGAGGAGATCAGCCTGTTTGCGCGCATGGGCGCCATCTGCGACGTGTACGACGCGATCACCTCGAACCGGCCGTACAAGCAGGGCTGGTGCCCGGCCGATTCACTGCGCCGCATGGCCGCCTGGCGCGGCGGACATCTTGACGCGCAACTGTTTGCCGCCTTCGTCAAATGCCTGGGCATCTACCCGCTGGGCACCCTGGTGCGCCTGCAATCGGAGCGCCTGGCCGTGGTGGTGGGACAGGCGGCGGGCAAGCCGCTGACCTCGCCCACCGTGCGCGTATTCTTTTCCATCCGCGCCGGTACCTGCATCGTCCCGACCGTGGTCGACCTGTCCACGCAAGGTTGTCTGGAGCGCATTGTTTCCACGGAAACCGCAGCCGATTGGCGCTTGCAGGACATCGACCGTTACTGGGCCGGCGAGCTTGCCGTGGCATAGCTGGAATAAAGCATATTTTGTTATTAATAAAATATTAAAATAATGGTGCCAGTGCCGTGCCCGCTTTCCTGACTGGCGGCCGTTCCTTGTCCGCATACCCGTCACCGTACGGGCTACTTCTGAGGATGTGACCATGCGACTCAATCTTCCCGTCAGCGATACCGAAATCAACCTGAGCGATACCGAGACCATCGTCTCGACTACCGACTTGCAAGGCAATATCACGTATGCAAACCCGTATTTCATCGCCGTCAGCGGTTACAGTGCGGAAGAATTGATCGGCGCGCCACAGAACATCCTGCGGCATCCGGACATGCCGGTCGAGGCGTTCGCCGATTTCTGGGCCACCATCCGCTCGGGGCGGTCGTGGAGCGGCATGGTCAAGAACCGCTGCAAGAACGGCGATTACTACTGGGTGCTGGCCAACGTCACGCCCGTGGTGGAAGACGGCGTGGCGGTCGGCTACATGTCGGTGCGCACCAAGCCCACGCGCCAGCAGGTGGCGCAGGCGTCGGCCCTGTACGCGCGCATCAAGGCGGGGCAGGCGGACGGCATCGCCATCAGCCAGGGCGCCGCCGTGCGCACGGGCTGGCTGGCGAAGCTGCTCAGCTTGCGCGACCTGGCGCTGGGCAAGCGCATCGGCTGGAACCTGGGCTTGCTGACAGCGGTCCTGCTGCTGCAGCTGGGCTGGAACGCGGGCTGGCTGCCGGCGCGCGCGGGCAGCTGGCTGACGGGCTTGTCCGTGGTGGCCGTGCTGGCGACCCTGTATTTCTGGCACACCCTGCACCGCGCCGTGCTGCAGCCCTTGCAGCGGGCGCGCCAGGCGTGCGACGTGATGGCGGGCGGCGACCTGACGGGCGAGCTCGACACCACGCGGCGCGACGAGATGGGCCAGCTGCTGCGCTCGCTGCGTCAGCTGCGCGTGAACCTGCATTCCATCGTCGGCGATGTGCGCGGCAATTTCTTGCGCATCAGCATGGCCAGCCAGGAAATCGCGGCCGGCAATATGGACTTGTCCGGCCGCACGGAAGCGCAGGCCTCGGCCTTGCAGCAGACGGCGTCGAGCATGGAGCAGCTGGCCGCCACGGTGCAGCAAAACAGCGGCAATGCCGTGCAGGCCAGCGACATGGCCGGCAAGGTGCATGGCTTGGCGGGACGGGGCGGCGAGATCGTCGGCCAGGTGGTGACGATGATGGGAGAAATTAACGCCTCATCGAAGAAGATCGGCGACATCACGGGCATCATCGAAGGCATTGCCTTCCAGACCAATATCCTCGCCTTGAATGCGGCCGTGGAAGCGGCGCGCGCGGGCGACCAGGGACGCGGCTTTGCCGTCGTGGCCGGCGAAGTGCGCAGCCTGGCCCAGCGCAGCGCCTCGGCCGCCACGGAAATCAAGCAGCTGATCACGGCCTCGCTGGCACAGGTGCAGGCGGGCGCCAAGCTGGCGGAACAGGCGGGCGCCAGCAGCGCCGAAATGCTGGGCGCCGTGCAGGGCGTGCACGGCATCATGGAAGAGATCGCTTCCGCCTCGCGCGAGCAAAGCCACGGCATCGGCCAGGTCAACATGGCCGTCACGCAGATGGATGAAGTGACGCAGCAGAACGCGGCGCTGGTCGAGGAATCGGCGGCCGCGTCCGCCTCGCTGCAGGACCAGACCTTGCAGCTGGAGCAGGCCATGGCCCTGTTCAAGCTGGAGCGGCGGCGCGGCGGCCCGGCCGCGCCCTTGCGCGCGCGCGCGCGCCGCGCTACAGCAGGCGCTCTGACAGCGCCTTGAAGGCAACCTTGGGCACGAGAAAGGCGAACGGCGGCGACAGCGGCGGCAACTGCCCCAGCAAGCCGCAGCCGGCGCGCGAGGCGGTCAGCGCCTGCACTTGATCCAGATCAACGGGCAGGTCGATTTCACCGAAGACCAGCTTGCCGTTGCGCGGCACGTGGGCGATGGCCGCATCCTGGCAGGCGAGAAAGGCGACGGCGTCGCGCCAGTTGCCGAACAATGCCTGCCAGTCGCCATCGAGCGTCTTGCTTTCAATAATGTCTGCCTGGAAATCCAGCGGCGGCGCGCTGCCGGCGCCGGGCGCGATCGTGCAGCACGCCTGCGTGGCGGACACGTCCAGGCGCATGGCCTCGGCCAGATGCGTGGGCAGGATGTCGCTGAACAGCCGCGTGCCCAGCGCATGCGGCACGCTGTCCATGATGTTTTTCAGGAAATACACGCAGGGCACGTCCGGCGCGCCCGGCGGCGTATGCGCCAGGTACAGCCGCCAGTTGCTTTGCAGGGGCGACGGCAGCAGCCGGCGCAGCGGCCCAAGCAGGGCGGGGCCGAAATGCCCGTGGCGGTAGGTCAGCACCGTGAACGGCGTCTTGCCGTCGCGCTGCCACAAGCGCACGCCCGGCGGCAGCAATCGCTGCGCGGCAGCGGCATCGACGAGCCAGCTCACGTAGACGACGTCGCGCACGTCGCTGCGCAGGGTCAGGAAGGGCAGGCGCGACAGGATGGCCTGGCGTGCCTTGGCGACGCGCGCGCTATTGGCCAGCGCGGCAAACAGGCGCCCCGGCCAGCCCGCGCGCGGGTGGCGGTAGGTATTGTCGTGCAATTGGGAACTTTCGGGGATTAACGGAGGGGGGACACTCACGCAACGGCGCCCGCCCACGGCATCGCAGGCCGCACGGGGCGCCGCGCAGCCGATGCGGGCGGGCGTCGCGCTTACTGCATGTACCAGCCGTGGCTGACGACGATGGACTGGCCGCTCAGGGCCGTCGACGGGAAGGCCGCCAGGAAGATGGCCGTTTGCGCCACGTCCTGCGTGGTGGTGAATTCGCCGTCGATGGTGTCTTTCAGCATGACTTTCTTGATGACGTCTTCTTCGCTGATCTTCAGCTGCGCCGCCTGTTCGGGGATTTGCTTGTCGACCAGCGGCGTGCGCACGAAGCCCGGGCAGATGACGTTGGCGCGGATATGGTCTTTCGCGCCTTCCTTGGCCACCACCTTGGCTAGTCCCAGCAAGCCGTGCTTGGCGGCCACATAGGCGCTCTTGAAGGGCGAACCTTCGTGCGAGTGCACGGAGCCCATGTAGATGATGGCGCCGCCGCGGCCCGCCTTGATCATTTCGCGCATGCACGCGCGCGTGGTGAGAAAAGCGCCGTCCAGGTGAATGGCCAGCATCTTTTTCCATTGCTCGAACGGGTAGTCGACGACGGGGCTGATGATCTGGATGCCGGCGTTGCTGATCAGCACATCGATGCCGCCGAAGTGGGCGGCCGCATCTGCCACGCCCTTGTCGACCTGCTCTTCGCTGGTGACGTCCATGGCGACGGCAAAGGCCTGGCCGCCCGACTGCCGGATTTCCTCGGCCGTCTTGTTGGCCGCGTCGAGGGCCAGGTCGGCGATGACGACCTTGGCGCCTTGTTTCGCGTATTCAATAGCTATTTCCTTGCCGATACCACTGGCGGCGCCGGTAATCAGTGCGACTTTGTCCTTGAGTTGCATATTAATCCTTTGCATTGCGGGTTGGAGTGATCGAGGGAAGCTTGCCTACGCCAGTATAGCCAGAAAACGCGCCGCACATGCCCCGCGCACGCCGGTCAATCGGCTTGCCTCGCTTGCAGTGCCTGCAGGCGCCAGGCGCCGGGATTGGTGCCGGCCCATTCACGGAACGCATGGTTGAAGGCGCTCTGCTCCTGGTAGCCGAGCAGGAAGGCGATATCGATCAGCGACATGCCCGGCTGGCGCAGGTAATCGCGCGCCAGGCCATAGCGGGCCTGGTCCAGCAGGGTCTGGAAACTGGTGCCGGCATCGGCCAGTTTGCGCTGCAGGGTGCGCGGCGTGACGGCCAGGGTGGCGGCGACGCTGGCCAGCCGTGCCGAGCCGTGGCGCAGGCCCGTCACGATGGCCGCGTGCACTTGCGCGTCGATGGCGCCGCCGCCCGCCTGCGTTGCGGCCTGGCGCTGCGCCAGCAACTGTTCCGCATGCTGGCACAGCACGGGATACAGGCTGACATCGGCGTTCGGCACGGGCCAGTCCAGCACTTGCGCGTCGAAGGTGGCCGTGTTGGCGGGGGCGCCAAAGGCGGGCAGGCTGCCCAGCACGCGCACATATTCGTCGCGGTGGGCCGCGTGGCGCAGCAATGCGCCGCCGCCATCATGGGTGAAGGCCAGCTGCGCGGGCGGCAGCGGCATGCCGGCCAGCCAGTCGCCGCAGACTTTGACACCGGCGAAGACGCTGTCGACCAGGTGCCGGCTGGCGTCCGGGTAGTTACTTGTCCAGCGGTAATGCGCGATGGCGCCGTCGCGCTGCACGGTGGAGCGGCCCAGCTCGTGCGCCAGCCGTTCGTAGCGGGCCGTCTGCTCCAGCGCCTGGCCCACGTTGCTGCAACTGAGCAAAATCAAGCCATACGCGCTGTACGTGCCCATGCGCACGCGCTGGCCCACGTGCAGGCCGAAATGCGCGTCGCCCGCCAGTTGCGCGCCCGCGTCGAGCAGGCGCACGTAGTCGCGCGCGGCCACCGTCGACGATGGCGCCTCCAGGCTGTGCGGCGCCATGCCGGCCGCCAGCGCCAGGGGTGCGGCGGCGATGCCGTGCGCCTCGGCCGCTTCCAGCAGCGGCAGTAAATACGCGCCCGCGACCTGGCCCTGTGCGTGCTGGCTGTCAGGCGCGCTGTCAGTGCGTGTCATGATGGAACAATGCGATTGTCATGAAAAACCAATACCCGTGGCGCGTGGCGGCATATGCTGTTGATTGGACAAGGACAGTATAGCAAGCCGCCGTGGCGCGCAACTGTGACCACCGAGGGGAAGCGATGCAACGCTGGAATGGCTGGGGTGACGAGCGCATCGTGTATGCGCTGAGTGATGACGCGCTGGCGTTCCTGCGCGCGCGGCTGGGGCCGGGCAGTCCCATCGTGGACGCCACGTTCGACGACGCCTGCGCGCAGGTGCCCACCTCGCGCCTGGCGCCGCATCCGCTGATCGACACCGAGCCTGCCACGCGCGTGCGCCATGCGCTGGGCCAGAGCCTGCCCGACTGGTTCAAGCTGCGCCATGGCCGCATCGGCGCGGTGCCGGACGGCGTGGCCTTTCCCGACAGCGCGCAGCAGGTGCGCCAGCTGCTCGACTACGCGCGCCAGGCCTGCGTGGCCGTGATTGCCCATGGCGGCGGCACCAGCGTGGCCGGGCATTTGACGGTGGCGCCGGGGCCGCGCCCCGTGCTGGCGCTGAGCCTCCAGCGCTTGTCCTCGCTGGGCCACCTGGACCGCGAGGCGCAGCTGGCGACGTTTGGCGCGGGCGTGTATGGCCCCGACCTGGAAGCGCAGCTGCGCGCGCAGGGCTACACCCTGGGGCACTATCCGCAATCGTTCGAGTATTCGACCCTGGGCGGCTGGATCGCCACGCGCTCGTCGGGCCAGCAATCCTTGCGCTACGGCCGCATCGAACAGCTGTTCGCGGGCGGCGAAGTGGAAACGCCGGCCGGCACCTTGAGCATCCCCGCCTTTCCCGCCTCGGCGGCCGGCATCGACCTGCGCGAAATGGTGCTGGGATCCGAAGGCCGGCTGGGCATCGTGACGCAAGCCACGGTGCGCGTGTCGCCGCTGCCGCCCCATGAAGCATTCCACGCCGTGTTTTTCGCCGACTGGGGCCAGGCGCAAGCGGCCGTGCGGGCGCTGGCGCAAGCGCGCCTGCCCTTGTGCATGCTGCGCCTGTCGAACGCGGTCGAAACGCAGACCATGCTGACCCTGGCCGGGCACAGGAAACTGGTGGGACTGCTGCAGCGCTATCTGTCGCTGCGCGGCTGCGGCGACGGCAAGTGCATGCTGATGGTGGGCGTCAGCGGAGAGGAAAAGCCGGCGCGCGCGGCCCTGGGCGGCGCCCTGGCGCTGGCGCGGCGTCACGCCGGCGTGCACGTGGGACGGCACATGGGCGACAAGTGGAAGCAGGGGCGCTTTCGCAATGTCTACCTGCGCAACGGCGCCTGGGACCATGGCTATGTCATCGACACGGTGGAAACGGCCGTCGACTGGCCCCGCGTGGCCCCCATGATGGCGGCGCTGGAACGGGCGGGCACGAATGCGCTGGCCGCGCACGGCGAGCAGGTGCACGCGTACACGCATCTGTCGCACGTGTACGCGCAGGGCGCCAGCGTGTACACCACGTATGTGTACCGCCTGGCGCCCACGTACGAGGAAAACATGGCGCGCTGGCGCAGCTTGAAGGACGCGGCCGGCGCCGCCATCGTCGCCAACGGCGGCACCATCAGCCACCAGCACGGCGTGGGCACGGACCACGCGCCGTGGCTGGCGGCGGAAAAGGGAGAACTGGGCATCGCCGCCATGCGCGCGCTGTTCCGGCAGTTCGACCCGCAGGGCATGATGAACCCCGGCAAACTGCTGCCCGATGCCGTAGGCCCATCGTGAACAGGGCGGATCTGCCTGGCGTCCTGGCGCGCGAGTGGGACGTGCTGATCGTCGGTGGCGGCATCACGGGCGCCGGCATCCTGCTGGAAGCGGCGCGGCGCGGCTTGCGCGCGCTGCTGGTGGAGCAGCGCGATTTCGCCTGGGGCACGTCGAGCCGTTCCTCGAAGCTGGTGCACGGCGGCTTGCGTTACCTGAAACAGGGCCAGTTCGCGCTGACGCGCGAGTCGGTGCATGAGCGGCAAGCCCTGCTCGCCGATGCGGCGGGGCTGGTCGAGCCGCAGGGCTTCGCCTTTGGCGACTATCCTGGCAGGAAGCCGGGGCGGCGCCAGTTCATGCTGGGCCTGGCCATCTATGACCTGATGGCGGGTCGGCGCGCGCGCCGCTATGTCGATGCGGCGGATTTTTCCATGCTGGCGCCGCACGTCCGCCGCGAGGGCCTGCGCGGCGGCATGCTGTACCAGGACGCCAAGACGGACGACGCGCGCCTGGTGCTGCGCGTGCTGCAGGAAGCGCGGCGCCATGGCGGCGTGGCCGTCAATTACCTGGGCGTGGCGTCGCTGCTGCGCGAAGACGGCAAGGTCGTCGGCGCCGCCTTGACCGATGCGCTCGACGGCGCGGCCGCCGCCGTGCGCGCGCGCCTGGTGATCAGCGCCACGGGCGCCTGGGCGGACAAGCTGCGCGGGCAGGTGGGAGCGCCGCCGAAGCTGCGGCCCCTGCGCGGCAGCCATCTGCTGCTGCCCGCCTGGCGTTTGCCGCTGGCGCAGGCCGTCAGCCTGATGCACCCGCAGGACGGCCGCCCCGTCTTCGCCTATCCGTGGGAGGGCGTGACCCTGGTGGGCACCACCGACGTCGACCATGCCGGCGGCCTGGACAACGAGGCCGCCATCACGCGCGGCGAACTGGCCTATCTGCTGGCCGCCTTGCAGTGGCAGTTCCCGCAGCTGGCGCTGGAACAGAAAGATGTGCTGGCCACGTTTGCCGGCGTGCGTCCCGTGATCGACAGCGGCCAGCTTGACCCGTCGAAGGAAGCGCGCGAACATGCGCTGTGGCTGGAAAACGGCTTGCTGACGGTGGCGGGCGGCAAGCTGACGACCTTCCGCGTGATCGCCCTCGACGCGCTGCGCCGCGCCGCGCCGCTGCTGCCCGGCTGGCAGGCGGATCTGCGCCCGCTGCCTGTTTTCGATACGCCGCCGCCGCTGGCGGGCAAGGCCCTGGCGCTCGACACGGAGCAGCGCGCGCGCCTGCTGGGCCGCCATGGCGCGGCCGCGCAGGCCCTGTGCGATGCGGCGCCGGACGGCGAGCTGGCGGCGATACCGGGCACGCAGACCCTGTGGGCGCAGCTGCGCTGGGGCGCGCGCACGGAAGATGTACGGCATTTGGACGACCTGCTGCTGCGGCGCACGCGCCTCGGTTTGCAGCTGGCCGGCGGCGCGCTTGCTATCATGCCGCGCCTGCGCGCCATTTGCCAGGCGGAGCTGGGCTGGGACGATGCGCGCTGGGAGGAAGAACAGACACGCTACCTGGCCATGTGGCGCCGCCATTACAGCGTGCCGCAGGGCGACTGAAAAACCATAAAAATACGCAAGAGGAGAGCATCATCGAGACGATTCTGTTTGGCCAGCCCCTGGCATTGGGCGAGGCCCGCATCACCTATGACAGCCTGTCGGCGCTGGACCTGCGCCAGCCTGTGGACGTCCTCGTCGACGACCTGGGGGAAGACCTGCTGCAGATCACCTGCGCGAATGGCGACATCGTCGACGTGGGCTGGTACCCGGCCTGGAGCGAAGAGGGATGCTTGCGCGTGGTGGCCGTGCGCGGGCAGGACTGGGCAGCGCCCGTGTTCAGCGCCCGGCCTGACAAGGATCCGCAGGCGCTGCTGCAGGCGCTGCGCGCCGCGCTGGCCAGCTTGGCATAGGTCATGGCGACCTTGGCGGGCGATGGTCCGTATATCCTCTCCATCGACAATGGCACGCAAAGCGTGCGCGCGCTGCTGTTCGACCGGGACGGCAAGTTGGCCGCCAAGGCGCAGGTGTTCCTGGAACCATACTATTCCCAGCACCCGGGCTGGGCCGAGCATGACGCCGACGGCTACTGGCACGCCGTGTGCGAAGCGTGCCAGCAGCTGTGGCGCGGCACGGACATAGCCAAAACATCGATAGCCGGCGTGGCCGTCACCACGCAGCGCGGCACGGTGGTCAACGTGGACGAAGAGGGGCGTCCCCTGCGGCCCGCCATCACCTGGCTGGACCAGCGCAGCACGCGCGAGATTCCCCGCCTGGCGCCGTGGTGGCGCGCCATCTTCCGCGCCACGCGCCTCGATGGCACGATCGCGTATTTCCGCCGCGAGGCCGAGATCAACTGGATCGCGGCGCAGCAGCCAGAGATATGGCGCCGCACGCACAAATTCCTGCTGCTGTCCGGCTTTCTGAACCATCGCCTGTGCGGCAGCTACGTCGATTCGACCGGTTCGCAGGTGGCTTACATCCCCTTCGACTACAAGCGCCACGCCTGGGCCGGGCGCTTCGACTGGAAGTGGCAGGCGCTGGCCATTCGCCGCTCAATGCTGCCGGAACTGGTGACGCCGGGCACGCGCATGGGCGCCATCACGGCATCGGCCGCCGCGGCGACGGGCATCCCGGAAGGCACGCCCCTGCTGGCGGCGGCTGCCGACAAGGCCTGCGAAGTGCTGGGCGCCGGCTGCGTCGAGCCGCACGTGGCATGCCTGAGCTACGGCACCACGGCCACCATCAACACGACCAACCGCAAGTACGTGGAAGTGACGCGCTTCATTCCGCCGTATCCGGCCGCCATGCCGGGCGCCTACAGCACGGAAGTGCAGATTTTTCGCGGCTACTGGATAACTGGTTCAAGGAGCAGTTCGGCGACCGTGAACGGGCGGCTGCCGCCGAGGATGGCACGGGCCTTTCCGCCGAGGCGCTGTTCGACCGCCTGGTCGACGCCGTGCCGCCCGGTTCCATGGGCCTGATGCTGCAGCCGTACTGGAGTCCCGGCATCAAGGTGCCGGGGCCGGAAGCGAAGGGCGCCATGATCGGCTTCGGCGACGTGCATACGCGCGCGCACATGTACCGCGCCATCCTGGAGGGACTCGCGTATGCGCTGCGCGAGGGCAAGGAGCGTATCGAACGGCGCAGCGGCGTGACCATCACGGAGCTGCGCATCGCCGGCGGCGGCTCGCAGAGCGACGCCGCCATGCAGCTGACCGCCGATATCTTCGGCCTGCCCGCCGCGCGCGCCCACGTGTATGAAAGCTCGGGCCTGGGCGCGGCCATCGCCGCCGCCGTGGGCCTGGGCTGGCATGCGGATTTCCCCACCGCCGTGCAAGCGATGACGCGCAAGGGCAAGGTGTTCCAGCCGCATCCCGAGCATCGCCAGATCTATGAACAGCTGTACCGGCGCGTGTACCGGAAGATGTACGCGCGGCTGCAGCCGCTGTACCGCGAGATCGCAGCCATCACGGGCTATCCGGAATAGCGGCATGATTAAATCGTATTGCGAATCATTCGCATCCAAGTTATGATGTGTCCCGCATTTCACTAAGGCAATATATCCACGGTGAGTGCGCTGCGCCGCCGGCCACGCGCCGGCGGCGTGTCCGCGCGGGCAGAGCTCCGCCGCCACGCTTCCTTCAACGCCGCCGCTTGATCGTGCCCAGTCTGTTTTCTCTGCCCTGCGTTTTCTCATTCCACAAGCATGCAGCAGCAGGCAAATAGCAAGCAAGGACAGCAATGAAGACGAAGTGCAAACACAGCATGCGCGCCAGCGCAATGACCCCGATGGCCGCGGCGCTGGCGCTGGCGCTGGGCGGCATGGGCGGCAGCGCCTGGGCCGCCAATGCCGCCAATCCGGACAACGCCACGCTGATGCCGGCCATCAGCGTGTTTGGCGATGCCATCAGCGCCGGCACGGCCGGGCGTTCCTACATCAGCAGCGCCGACATCGAGCGCCAGCAGGCGGACAACGTCGCCTCCTTGCTCGACACCCTGCCCGGCGTGGACCTGGCCGGCACGGCCCGACCCAGCGGCCAAAGCCTGAATATCTGGGGCTTCAACAAGGTGCAGGATGTGAAGGTCATCCTTGACGGCGTGCCCAAGGGCTTTGAAAAATACCGCCAGGGTTCCATCTTCATCGAGCCGGAACTGATCAAGCAGATCGAAGTGAACAAGGGCGCGCATACGAGCTTGTATGGCAATGGCGGTTTCGGCGGCGTCATCACGGTCGAGACCAAGGATGCGCAGGACATGTTGGACGGCGACGAGAAAATCGGCGCCATGGTGAAGTATTCGCGCCACTCGAACAACGGCGAAAACGATGCCACCGTGGCCGTGTATGGCCGCACGGAGGATGGGCGCTTCGATGCGATGGCGTTCACCACGCAGCGCAAGTCGGACGATTTGCGCAAACCCGACGGCAAGCCATTCCGCTTTTCCGCCATCGACGCGCCATCGAGCCTGGCGAAGCTGAATATCCGGCTGACGCCGGAGCAGCTGCTGACCCTGACGGCGATGAAGAGCGGCAGCACGGGCTGGGGGCCGTTCGCCGCCATGGGCGAGGACGTGCCCACGCCGACCGAGGCGGAAATCAGGAAGTACGGCCTGGAGGAAGCGTGGCAGCGCAAGGCCGTGTACCGCGACCAGAACGACGACACCTACGCCGTGAAATGGCAGTACGCGCCGCAGCATAATCCGTGGATCAAGCTGACGGCCAGCGCCGGCTATTCGCACACGGACCAGCATGACAAGCGCCTGCCATCGGCTTCGCTGGGTTCCTACCTGGGGTCCCTGGGCAACGAGAGCTGGGCGTCGTACGTCGACCGCATTATGGAGGTGCGCAACGAAAGCGTGTTCGCCACGGGCGCCGTGTCGCACGTGCTGCAAACGGGCCTGCAATGGCACAAGAACGTGCGCGACACCCTGATGTATTACCCGTCGTCGACGGCGCTGAAGGACCCCACGTATAACTACGGCTACTTCCAGCCCTACTACATGCCGGCCGGGCGCCAGGAAACCACGGGCGTGTACCTGCAGGACGCCATGAGCTATGGCGATGTGACCCTGACGGCGGCGCTGCGGCACGACCGCGTGGTTTCCGAGGGCGTGCCGAACAAGGCGTCGCGCTACAACAGCCCGCTGCCCGAGGCGGGCCATGACTTCAGCGAAAAGGCGCACGAGGACTGGTCGCCGCGCCTGGGCCTGTTCTGGAAGGCGTCCAGCGCGGTGGCGCTGTTCGGCGACTTGAGCCGCACCTGGCGCGCGCCGACCATCGACGAAATGTACTCGAATGAATACTATGTGTCGTCGAAGCTCGGTTCCTCGACGCCGGGCACCAGCCGCGACCTGGCCGTGGAGCGCGTGACGGCCGTGCGCATGGGCGCCATGCTGCATCGCCAGAACGTCTTCCTGGAGCGCGACGACGTGCAGCTGCGCCTGACGGCGTACCGCAACAAGGTGAGCGACAATATCGGCCCGCGCCTGGGCGTGCTGATCGAAGGCTATGTGCCGGGCTCGGGCAAGGTGCCGCCGGCCCTGTCGGACTACCGCAACCTGGCCGGTTTCCACACCGAAGGCGTGGAAGTCGAGTCCTACTACAACTCGCCGCGCCTGTTCGCCAGCGCCTCGCTGTCGAAGCAGCGCGGCACGCGCTCCGGTTCCCAGCGCGACCCGTGGGGCCAGGACGAACCCGTGTCGACCATCGCGCCGGACAAGCTGATGGCGGGCCTGGGCTGGCGCATGCCGGACCTTGGCGCCAGCATCGGCTGGCAGGGGCGCTTCGTGGCCAAACAGGACCGCGTCCTGCCGGTGGGCAATGTGTACCGCTTGCCGCCGTCGAAAGGCTATGCGCTGCATACCTTGTTCGCGTCGTGGAATGGCAAGCAGGGCATCTGGCGCGGCACGGAAGTGCGGCTGACGGTGGACAATGTCTTCAACCGCGATTACATGCCGTACCTGAGCGAGGCGGTCACTGGCGTGGGGCGTAATGCGAAGCTGAGCGTGTCGAGGAAGTTTTAAGGTGTTTCAAGAACGGCGGGCCGGAGACGCGGGCCTGAGAAAATGCCGATGGCGGCGTTGCAGCTTCCTTGCCGTACTTGCGTACTGTCTGCGTCGCTGCGCCTTGCCCTCGACATTTTTCAGGCCCGCTTGGCCCGGAGTGCCATTTTTTGTGACTTGGGCCTACTCCCGGTCCGCTGCATGTTCCCTTAAGCTTTAGCGCAGTACGATCGCCTTGACCGTTTCCCAGGCCGCGCTGCCCGAGTGCGTGGCGCGCACCTGGTTGCGTCCCCCTTCCTTGGCCACGTACATGGCGCGGTCGGCGGCGACGAACAGCGCCTTGCGGTCGTCCAGCTGGTGCGGTTCGATGGTGGCCACGCCGATGCTGACGGTGATCCAGGGCGAGGTGGCGGAACGCGGATGCGGCAGCTGCAGCGCTTCGACATGCGCGCGGATGGACTCGGCCAGGGCCAGGGCGCTGGCCGCATCGGTGTCGGCGAACAGCAGCACGAATTCCTCGCCGCCGTAGCGCGCCGCCAGGTCGCCAGGGCGGCTGGCGTGCGAGGCGATTGCCTGCGCCACCTGCTGCAGGCAGCTGTCGCCAGCCGGGTGTCCCAGGCTGTCGTTGTACAGCTTGAAGTGGTCGACGTCGAGCACCACCAGCGACAGGGCGCTGCCGCCGCGCACGGCGCGCTGCCATTCCTTTTCCAGGAAGCTGTCGAAATGCCGGCGGTTGGCGATCTTTGTCAGCGGGTCGAGATACGCGGCGCGCTGCAGCGCGTCTTCCGACTGCTTGTGGTGCGTGATGTCGTGCAGCAGGCCGATATACAGGGGCTGGCGCAGATACATGGGCGTCAGGGTCAGGTCCATGCTCAGCGCTTCGCCATTGCGGTGGCGGATCGCCACTTCGCGCGTGCCGTGGTTGTGCGCCGTGTCCGGATTGGCCGCGTACATGGCGAAGTAATCGAGGTATTCCTGCGTCACGAGAGGGCTGAGCAGCTCGCCGATGGAGCGCCCCGCCAGTTCGTTCTCACGGTATCCCAGGTACTCGTCGCAGGCCGGATTGGTGTACTGGATGCGGCCATCGGCCTCGATGATCAGCAAGCCCTCGGCCATGTTGTTGACGATGGTGCGCAGGCGCTCGGCCTGTTCCTGCTGGGTTTCATTGTTGCTGCGGATTTGCAGCTGGGCGCGCACGCGGGCGCACACTTCGGCCATGCGCAGCGGCTTGCTGATGTAGTCGACGGCGCCGCAGTCGAAGCCGGCCACCACGTCTTCCGTTTCCGTCTTGGCGCTCATGAAGATGACGGGAATGCGATGCGTCAGCGGATGCTGCTTGAGGCGGCGGCAGGTTTCGATGCCATCCATGTCCGGCATCAGCACATCGAGCAGGATCAGGTCGGGATGGGCGCGCTGGGCGATCGCCAGCGCCCGTTCGCCGGAGGTGGCGACATAGGTCTGGTACCCCTGTTCGCTCATCAGCTTGCGCAGCAGCTCAAGGTTGGCCGGCGCATCATCGACAATCAAAATGGCGGCTTCGCGCCGTTGGGAAGACCCCACACTGCCTGGACTCATTGCTACCGGCCTTTTCGGATGTGCTGCGCGAGGCCAGCGTTTGCTGCACTTTCGGTGATGCCGAACCCCGGCAAGCCGCGCCCGCACGTGGCGGTCGGGCAGGATAGCGCCAGGAGTGTTGGCCAGGCCGCAGACCGCGGACCATGAGCGCATGTACACGTGTAGTCAAAGGCTGACCGGGTTGCTTGGTCTGCTACTTCGGCCAAATCATACCGCTTCGCCAATTCCTTGGGTGAAAAATCGACGTTCAAAGACGCGGTAAACCATTATTTTTATACTATTTTTAAAAATAAATACACGAAGTTGTTGCTGTGAAGACTGTTTTTAAGGGAAAAAGACGCGTGCCCGTTGGCGCCTCGGGCAGCCGGTGCGCCCCGCGGAAGGCGGGGCGGGGAGCGGAGGATTACATTTTTGCGGCGATCAGCTTGCCCAGGATGGCGATGCCTTCACGGATGCGTTCCGGCGGCACCGTCACGAACGACAGGCGCAGGGTGTGCGTTTCCGGCGTGTTGGCGTAGAACGGCGCGCCTGGCACGAAGGCCACCTTGTTGGCGATGGCTTCGTCGAGCAGTTTCATCGCATCGATATGTTTCGGCAGGGTGACCCAGATGAACATGCCGCCTTCCGGCCGGGTCCAGCTGACGCCGGCGGGGAAGTGTTCTTCCAGGGCCGACAGCATGGCCTGGCACTGGTTGCCGTACAGGCTGCGGATGCTGGGGATGTGGCGCTCCAGGAAGCCATCCTTGATCACCTCGTGCACCACCATCTGCGTCAGCTGCGAGGTGTGCAGGTCGGCCGCCTGCTTTGCCAGTTCCAGGCGGCGCACCAGCGGCGGCGGTGCCACCACGTAGCCGAGGCGGATGCCTGGCGTGAGCACTTTCGAGAACGAGCCCATGTAGATCACGCCATCGGGATGCATGTTGAGCATCTTCGGATACGGCTCGCCGCTGTAGCTCAGGGCGCCGTACGGATCATCCTCGATCAGCGGCAG
>RCMZ01000547.1_pt1 | contig 18226 bp, 15 predicted proteins | sample 2041141 | NCBI WGS metagenome assembly RCMZ01 (sample SAMN09708263, study PRJNA481090) | Wastewater metagenome, whole genome shotgun sequencing project. | biome: sewage; isolation source: Davis station wastewater (DW) | place: Antarctica: Davis Station | collected 2010-03-01
ATCTGCGTTCCTTACGTCACTGCGACGAGACCCAATCCCTCCATTATCCGCAACCCCAGATCTGTGCCAAAGGCGCTGACGCCGAACAGTGCATGCGGGTTCGACAAAGTCGAAGCTCGACCTGCCCTTGGCGCGGAAGGCCTATGCCTATTGTCTGATGCACATTTTGGAGCGTCTGGCGCAGATCGACGAGACGCCCACGACCGCCGTTGGCGATCTCCTTGGAGACGTGCGCTCTGTCCGCCCCAAGCTCGACGAGCGAGTTCGCCGGGCATGGCGTGCGTTCAAACAGAACTGAGCTCGGAGTCGTGGCGCAAACCGGTCGCTATGATCCCGCAAGATGCGAAGGCGCCGCCCTCGAGAGAGGTGGAAGAGCACAATGACCCAATCCGACCATGCGCCGTCGCGCTACTTTCTGGATGAGAGCGGCACGACCGGGGACCTGTCCAAGGCTGGGGCCGGTCTTGATTTCAAACAGCAGCCGGTCTTCGCTCTGGCGGCCGTCGGCGTTGATGACGAGCAGGGCCTCGCCGACCGGTTGGCCCAAATTCGTAGGTGCCGGTTTTCGCAGGCCGCCGAACTGAAATCGAGCAAAGGTCATGCGACGTCGGCCGTCGTCTCGGAGCTTCTGGACGCGATAGACGCCTTAGGTGGCGGCATCCTTCTCGAGGTGATGGACAAGCGGTTCACCCTGGGGGCGACCATGATCAACACCCTGGTCATGCGTCCCCTGTCGCCGGACGATCACAATCCGAGCGCGCTCTGGTTCCGCGCGCAACTCGCCGAGCAACTCCATGATACCGCGCCGGTGGAGGTCTATGACGCCTTCATTCAGGCGTGTCGCAACCCGGGAGAGGCGAGCCTGAAGGCCGCCTTCCGCGCCGTCCTTCAATGGGTGCCGCCCGAGACGCCACGCGACAGTCCTGCCGGCGCCATCCGCTTCTTCACTCTCGACAGTCTGAAAGACTATCGCAAAGCCGGTGTGTCGAAGCCGGAGGTGCAGCGCCAGTTCCTGCCGCTTCCCGATTCGGGTCACACGGGCAAGGAGGTCTGGGTCCTCCCGCACCTGTCGGCCTTCACCAATCTCTATGCCCGGATCAACAAGCTTCGGGGCGGGAGCTTGGCGGAGGTGCAGATCGTCCATGACGACCAGCCCTATGTGGCGGAGATCCTCCGGTCGTCGAAACAGGCGGTCGAAGGCCTGGCCGCAGACGACAGGAGGGTGGCGCTCGCGAGGGCCGACTATCGGTTCGTCGAAACATGCGAGTTGACCTTCACGGCTTCGACCGGCTCGCCGGGCGTGCAGGCCGCCGACCTGATCGCCGGCTTCGCGATGCGGTACACCCGCGACGCTCTCGCCGGGACCCTGCCCAGCCCTGAAAGCCTGAAGGTGTTCCGTCGTCTGGCAAACACGCGCGATGGAACGCCCGGGTTCGGCATGAACCTCATGCTGTCGAACCGCGACGTTCTACGGTGCGGTCTCCTTCCCAGTCGAGACCCGGCGGTGCGACCGTCTGCGCCACGTTGACAGCAGGCTCGAGGCGCGCGGGCTCAACCCTCATCGAAAATCCTGCGTCCGCACCTTGATGGCGTCGAGAGACAGGTCGGGAATGTAGATGTCGCGTACCTTCTTCCATACGGCTCTCCCTCGACTTCCGGGTCGAAGGAAGCCCGTATGGAGGCCATGACTGAGAGTGAAGACGAGAACCTCCGACCCCGGCATTTGGAAGACATCATGTTGTCGGCGATCTGGACGCGGCTGGAGCAGGCGGGTGACTTGGCCACGGCCTCCGACGTGATGGACGCCCTGTCACGCGTTTCGGCGTTCGCGGATGAGGTGGGCGTCCTGACCCGTGCCCTGGAACTCCTCCGGCGGATAGAATCCGAAAGCTGAGATTTCTCCTTCTTCCATTGGACTTGGCGGCGGAAGGAAGCGTTGGTCGCTCCACCGCAAGGGTGCGGATGGAGAGAAATCATGAACGAGAACAATGTGAAGGCGACTGGGGAATGTGCATTGAAGCCAGAGCACATCAGCAAGATCAGCCAGGTGATCGCACTGCTGCGCCGTCCCGAAGGCGCCACGGCGGCCCAGATCATGGCGGCGACCGGTTGGCAGGCCCATAGCGTGCGCGGCGCTATCGCTGGGCAGATCCGCAAGAAGCTGGGCCTGGCGGTGGCGACCGAGAAGGTCGAGTGCCTGACCGTCTATCGCATCACGGCTGCCTGATGGCGGAAGACATGGTGACCCTGGAGGGCCTGCGGGCGGAATGGCGGGACAAGTTCATGACCGCCCCGCCCAAGCTCCGATCCCGCGACCTGATGGCGCGGGAGATCGCCTATCGCGAACAGGTCGCCCGTGAGGGCGGCCTTTCCCGGACCATGGAACAGCGCCTGGCCAAGCTGGCCGAGCGGTTCGCCGAGGACGAGGCCTACCAGCCGTCCCAGGCTCCGAGGATCAAGGCCGGCAGTTGCTTCGTGAAGGACTGGCGAGGTGAACGCCATGAGGTCTGGGTGAAGGAGGAAGGCTTCAACTACCGGGGTCGGGACTTCGTCTCCCTCAGCCAGGTCGCCTTCGCCATCACAGGCACGAAGTGGAACGGACCGGCCTTCTTCGGTCAGAGGAAGGCCGGTCATGGAAAGGTCGGGCGACCATGAAGGTCCTGCGCTGCGCCATCTACACCCGCAAATCCACCGAGGAAGGGCTGGAGCAGGGCTTCAACAGCCTGCATGCCCAGCGAGAGGCCTGCGAGGCCTATGTCTTGTCCCAGGCCGGCGAGGGTTGGCAGGCCCTGCCCCGGGAATATGATGACGGTGGCTATTCCGGCGGTAGCATGGAGCGGCCGGGGCTGAAGCAGCTCATGGCGGACATCGCCAAGGGCGAGATCGACATCGTGGTGGTCTACAAGGTGGATCGGCTGACCCGATCGCTACCGGACTTCGCCAAGATGGTGGATGCCTTCGACGCCAGGGGCGTCAGCTTCGTCTCGGTGACCCAGGCTTTCAACACTACCAACAGCATGGGACGGCTGACCCTGAACGTCCTGCTGTCCTTCGCCCAGTTCGAGCGGGAGGTCACGGCGGAGCGTATCCGCGACAAGATCGCCGCGTCCAAGGCCAAGGGGATGTGGATGGGCGGGCCGCCGCCACTCGGGTACGATGGCGTGGACCACAGGCTGCTCCCGAACACCGATGAAGCGCCCACGGTCAGGATGATGTTCGAGCGATACCTCGAACTGCGCTCGGTCCTGGAGCTACAGGCCGAACTGAAGCGACAGGGCGTCCGATCCAAGCTCAGGACCACCAAGGCTGGAAAGGTTCGGGGCGGGGCGGTGATCAGTCCCGGCGCCTTGCGGCTGATCCTGATGAACCCCGTCTACAAGGGCGCGCTCAGGCACAAGGAGAAGCTGGTCGAGGGGGCACACGAGGCGATAGTGCCTCCCGAGACCTGGGAGGCCGTCAACGCGGCCCTGACACGGCGCAGCCAATCGCTCACCGAGGATCGCGCCAAGGGAACCAGCGGCCTTCTGGTCGGCATTCTGAAGGATGACCGGGGACATACGATGCGGCCGGTGCATACCAAAGGGAAGGCTGGCCAGCGTTACCGCTTTTACTCCTCGGTCGCCCTGGAAAATGGAAGGAAGGACGAGGCCGGTAGCGTGGCGCGAATCTCCGCCGGGGTGATCGAGGCCTTCGTCGCCAACAGGATCCTTCCGGCGCTTGATCAAGCCTGGAAAATGGACGCCGACCCCGACCAGCGGTTGAGAACCGCCGTGGCCAAGGTCAAGCTCGGTGAGACCCAGGTTCGTATCCTCACGGCCAAGGGAGCGATTCCTAGGGACCGAACGATCCAGGGCGCCGAACGACAGGAGCGAGCCGACGGCGAGATCGAGTGGATCCTGCCGGTGCGGTTGAAGCACCGACACAACGCGGTCTTGATAGAGGCCGAGGGACAATCCCCAACTGCGGCCAATCGGATTGATCGCGCCCTGGTCAGGGCCGTCGCCATAGCCAGGCGATGGACGGCCGACCTCAGGACGGGTCGTCATGGATCGACCACCCAACTGGCCAAGGCCGAGAATCTCTGTGTTCGGTATCTCGGCCAGATACTGCCTCTGGCCTACATGGCTCCGGATCTGGTGGAGCAGATCGTCTCGGGGCGTCAGCCCCAGGCCCTGTCGCTCGGCGCCTTGATCGCCCGTCCCTTCCCGATGGATTGGAACGAGCAGCGCAGGCTGTTCATGGCCATCGGTGCGGTCGGCTAGACTCGACCCTTACGCACCACCAGAAACACAAGCCCGCCGCCGGTCCTCCGGCGGCGGCTCAGTTCGGGCTAACCCTTCTCCGCGAACACGCACGGCCAAACCCGGAAGTGGAAATGTGGGCCTGGAGAATGGGGCGGGGCACAGCCGACCAAACAGCGCGGAAATCCTCTCCACGGAGAGATTGCCGCGCGAGTTAACCGTCTAACTGTCTGAAAAGAGTGGCCAGTCTCCCCCTTCCCCGGCTGGCCGGTGAAAGGGGGAGACTGATTGGTGGAGCTTAGCGGAGTCGAACCGCTGACCTCTTGCATGCCATGCCCGCCGCGCCCTTCTCCAAGGAAGACGGCGAGGTCGTGATCGACGCCGACGGCAAGCGGGTCGGCGCGTGACCGATCAGGCCTCGCCGCCCCGCCGCCTGTCCTTTCTGGATCGCTGGCTGACGCTGTGGATTTTCGCGGCCATGGCGCTGGGTGTCGCCCTGGGGTCGCTCGTTCCCGGACTGCCGGCCTGGATGGACAGTCTGTCGATCGGATCGACCAACATCCCGATCGCCATCGGCCTCATTCTGATGATGTATCCGCCGCTGGCGCGGGTGAAATACGAGGAACTGCATCGGGTCTTCGCCGACCGCCGCGTGCTCGCTCTGTCCCTGTTCCAGAACTGGGTTCTCGGGCCCGTGCTGATGTTCGGTCTGGCCGTCGTCTTCCTGCGCGACCAGCCGGAATATATGACCGGCGTGATCCTGATCGGCCTGGCGAGGTGCATCGCCATGGTGCTGGTCTGGAACCAGCTTGCGCGGGGCGACAGTCAGTATGTGGCCGGTCTGGTGGCCTTCAACTCGATCTTCCAGATCGTCTTCTTCAGCCTCTATGCCTGGCTGTTCCTGACGGTCCTGCCGCCGCTGTTCGGACTGGAAGGCAGCGTGATCCACGTCAGCGTCGGGACCATCGCCGGCGCGGTTCTGATCTACCTCGGTCTGCCGTTCCTCGGCGGCTTCCTGACTCGACGTATCTTCATCGCCAGGAAAGGCGCCGACTGGTTCGAGACCCGGTTCCTGCCCCGGATCGGGCCGATGACCCTGATCGCCCTGTTGTTCACCATCGTCGCCATGTTTAGCCTAAAGGGCGGCGAGGTCGTCGCCCTGCCGTTCGACGCCCTGCGGATCGCCGTGCCCCTGACGATCTACTTCCTCGTCATGTTCATCGTCAGCTTCGCGATGGGGCGCTGGATCGAGGCGGACTATCCGCGCACCACGGCCCTGGCCTTCACCGCCGCGTCCAACAATTTCGAACTGGCCATCGCCGTCGCCATCTCCGCCTTCGGTCTGGCCTCACCGGTCGCCTTCGCCGCTGTTATCGGGCCGCTGGTCGAGGTCCCGGTGCTGATCCTGCTAGTGTCCGTCGCCCTCTGGCTCGGCCGGCGATGGTTCCCCGCCCTCTAGCGCAGCCGGTCATTGCTGGTCGGCTGTTCTATTATCAAACGCCGGGGCCAAACACCTAGACAACGGCGCCGACCAATCCCCCGACGCCGGCGGTTATCGCCATCGCGAGGCTTCCCCAGAAAACGACTCGTGTCACAGAGTGGACGATACCGGCGCCGCCCGCCATCGCGCCCGCGATCCCCAGTGACGTGAGCGAGACCAAGGTGGCGACGACGACGGCGGGGACGACAAGACCCAGGGGCGCGGCCACCACGGCGAGCAGGGGTAGCGCGGCTCCGACCGAGAACGTCACTGCCGATGCGAAGGCGGCCTGGAGCGGGCGCGCCGTTGTGATTTCCGATATGCCGAGTTCGTCACGCGCATGAGCGCCCAGGGCGTCCTTGTTCATCAATTGCTCGGCGACCTGCCGAGCCAGGTCCGGGGTCAGGCCGCGCGTTTCGTAGATGCCGGCCAGTTCCCTGACTTCAAACGGGTAGTCCTCGGTCAGCTCCTGCTTTTCGCGCGCAAGGTCGGCCTTCTCGGTGTCGGCCTGGGCGCTGACCGACACATATTCGCCAGCGGCCATCGACATGGCTCCTGACACCAGTCCGGCCACGCCCGCGACCAGGATCGCGTCCTTGCCTGATGATGCGGCGGCGACGCCGACGATCAGGCTGGCGGTCGAGACGATCCCGTCGTTGGCGCCCATGACTGCCGCCCGCAGCCATCCGACGCGCGAGGAGAAGTGGGTTTCGGCCTGGGGCTGTCGTCGGCTCATGTTTCTGTCCTTGGGCTGGCGGCGGCTTTCACCGCATCTGGAAGGATTCCTGGTGGAAGCGCGTGGCGGGCAATCCTCGCGCCATCATTGCCCTGCGGATGGCTTGTCCGAAAGGCGCAGGACCGCAGAACCAGATCCCGGCGTCCTTCCAGTCGGAGACCCGGTCTGCGAGGCGGTCGAGCGTGAGCAGGCCGTCTCGCGGCGTGACCAGAAGATGAAATCGGACGCCGGCCCGTTCCGCGAGCCGTCGGATCGTTTCGATGAAGGCTTCGTCCGGGGCGCTGGTGGAATAGACAAGATCCACTGCATCCGCTTCGGTCAAACCCAGGCGCTGGTCCGCCAGCGCCTGCAGGCGGGCGATGAAGGGCGTGATCCCGACGCCACCGGCGATCCAGACCTGGCGGCCCGGCGCATCGCGAAAATCGAAACGGCCGTAAGGACCCTCGACGGTCACGGCCTGGCCCACGAACAGATGGTCCGGCAGTCGCCGCGTATAGTCGCCCAGCCCTTTGATGCTGAACGTCAGTCGGCCGTCACGACGCCAGGCCGAGGCGATGGTGAAGGGGTGAGCGCCTTCGACGCCACCCAGATTGACGAAGGCGAACTGGCCGGCCCTATGTCCCGGCCAAGCCGTTTCGAGGCGGACCTCGACATCCAGGACGGCGTTCCCTTCATAGGGTGTCAGGTTCTCGATCCGTCCGACGGCCTTGCGGGAAACGCCGGTGCGTCGAACGAGCGCCGAGACGGCTGCGACGGCCCCGCCCAACATCAGCAACGCCAGCACCGGGCCGAGCGGTGCGGTCCAGTAGGATCGGTCGATCATGATGATCGCGTGGAACAGCAGCACGAGATAGATCGCCGGCATCAGCCTGTGGGTCTTCAGGAAGGCGCGGTAGGGAAACCGCTTCCACAAGGCCAGGGCCGCCAGCGCCAGCACCAGATAGAGACTCCATTCGGCCAGTTGCACCGCGATCCCCTCCAGGTCGCGGAAAGGATCGAAGCCGGCGGGAATGACGGGTTCGGCGGCAGCTGGCGGCCTTTGGGGACGCGCGATCCAGCCCCTTTGGGCGAGGGACCGCGGCACGACTTCCAGCAGCCAGTGGGTCACGGCGAAAGACAGCGCCGCGATCGCGAACCATTTGTGCAGGCGATAGAATTTGTCGAGGCCGCCCAGCATCCCCTCGATCCAGACCGGCCGCGACGCCAGGATCACGGTGATGGACATCGAACCGAGGGCCAGCACACCCGCGCCATAGATGAGTGTTTCACGCAATGTCCAGAAGCTCGCCGCAAGGGCGCCCGGCGCCAGGCTGACCAGCCACAAGCCGCCGATCGTCAGGAGAACGGCGGCGAAGAATAACGTCAACCTCTGGAAGTCCGTCGTGCGTCTCGACATCAATATCTCCGTTTCATCGTGCTGCCGGGCGCGGCCGGAACCTCCAGGATGGCGCGGAGTCCCCCTGACGGCGCCTTTTCGAGCCAGGCCCGGCCACCGTAGAGCGTGGCGAGGTCGCGGACGATGGCCAGCCCCAAGCCCGAACCCGGCGCGTGCTCGTCCAGCCGCTCGCCGATGTCGAACACGACATCCCAAGCCTCGGGGACCAGGCCGGGACCGTCGTCGTCGATGGTGACGCGCAGGATGTCGGGACGCGGCCGATCGAACGCGACCTCGACCGTTGTCGCGGCCCATTTGCCCGCGTTGTCGAGCAGGTTGGCCAGCATCTCGCTCAGGTCCTGGGCCTCGACGGCGGCCGAGGCGGGCGAGGAGGCGCGAACCCTGTATTCGATGCCGCGCGGCCCGTGCAGGCGGCGCATGGCGCTGAGGATCGGGGTCAGCACAGCCTCGGCGTCGGCGACGGCGCCCGGCGTGCTGCGTGAGGCGGCCGCTCGCGCCCGCGCCATCTGATAGTCGATCTGGCGACGCATCCGTTCGCATTGCGTCAGGATGGTGTGCGCCGCCTCGGCCTGCCCCTGCGCGTTCAGCCGCGCGCCTTCGTCGGCCAGGATCGCCAGCGGCGTCTTCAGAGCATGAGCCAGATTGCCGGCCTGCGCCCGAGCGCGCCGGATCATCTCCGCATTGGCGTCGATCAGCGCATTCAGATCCTGGACCAGGGGGCGAACCTCGCTGGGGCTGTCGTCGGGCAGGCGAGCGGCGCGCCCAGAACGGACTGCCGCCAGGGCGCTTCGGATCTTGCCAAGCGGGCGCAGTCCGAACGAGATCTGCAGGAAGGCGGCTCCGACCAGTCCCAGGGCGATCATGCTGAGAGACAGAGCCAGGGTTCGGTTGAATTGGGACAGGACGTCGTCGAGTAATCTCTGGTCCGCACCGATGGCGATCCGCAGGCTTTCACCCGTTCCCGTCGGCGTCACCGTGCGTTCCAGCAGCCGCACCTCGCCGGTTGGGCCGGATATGAAGGACTGGCGCGATACGCCCGGACCCGGCGGCGGTCCGACCATGGGCAGGGCGGCCCCACCGAGCGACGACGACCGGGCCAGTTCCCCGCCCTTGCGTCGAATTTGCCAATAATAGCCCGATCCCGGAGGCTGGAAGCGAGGGTCGCTCAACCAACGTTGAAGATAGGGCGCGCCGTCTGGCGGAACGTGAACCAGCACCGCCAGTTCGTCGGCATGGCCTTTAAGCTCCGTGTCGAACTGGGCGGTCACATGCTCCCTGAAGATTTCCGACAAGACGAAGCCGCTCACAGCCACCCCGGCGAAAATCCAGATCACGGAGCCCAGCAACAGGCGAGCGCGGAAACTTCTCCAGAGGGTGCGCATTCCCTATCCGACCCTGTATCCGAGCCCGCGGATCGTGCGGATGCAGTCCTTGCCCAGCTTTTTTCGCAGGCGGCCGACATAGACTTCGATGGTATTGGACTCCCGGATGTCATCCAGGGCGTAGACATGGTCCATGAGTTCGGCCTGGGAGACGATCCGACCTTGGCGATGCATCAGATAGCCGAGGATGCGCAGCTCGCGCGCCGTCAGGTCCACGGGCCGGCCCTCCAGGGTCGCCGCGCCGCCGGTCACGTCCAGGCGGACGTCCTCGTGCACGAGGATGGGAGACGCATCGCCGGCGGAACGGCGCACCAGGGCTCTGAGACGCGCCACGACCTCGGCCGTCTGGAAAGGCTTGCCCAGATAGTCGTCGGCTCCGGCGTTCAGACCATCGACCCGCTCGGTCCAGGCGTCCCGCGCCGTCAGCACCAGGACAGGCATATTGCGCCGCTTCGCACGCCATCGCCGCAACACCTCAAGCCCTGGCAGGCGCGGCAGGCCCAGGTCCAGCACGACCGCGTCGAAGACCTGGGTCTCGCCCAGTTCGACGGCGGTCTCGCCGTCGGCGGCATGGTCCACGGCGAAGCCAGCCTCGCCGAGGCCCAGCTTCAGCCGGCGCGCCAGCTCTTCATCGTCCTCGACCAACAGAATTCGCATCACATCCGATTCCATGGCGACTCTACCCCGCTAGGCTGAATTCAACCTGACAGCCAGGAGGGGGCGGCGCCGGAAGGCCCGGACGAGATCCCTTTCAGCCTGGGTTCAGCCTGGTGTCAGGGGCGTTTCAGCACCGCTTGCGACACCCCCCCGACGCCGCAAGTCGCGGTGTGGAGGGGACCGACCATGGCCAGACCTATTCGCATCACACCCTTGCGCGTTACGGCCGTAGCCTTGTCCGCACTCGTCGTCGCCCTGGCCGCCGGCAAGGTGATGGGCGACCAGACCCTGGTCAGGCTGACGCCGGAACAGTCCCGGGCCATGAGCCTCAAAACCACCGTCGCCGTGGCCGCGACCGACACGCCCCTGGCCAGCCTGCCCGCCACGGTCACGCCGGCGCTGAACGGTCGGGTGGTCGCCGCCGTCCCCTTCGCGGCCGTGGTGGTGCGCGTGGACGTCCTGGAGGGCCAGGCGGTCGGCGCCGGCCAGCCCCTGGCGGTCCTGTTCAGCCAGGACGCGCTGAAGGTCTCGGCCGAGCTGGCCCAGGCCAACGCCGAGGTGCGGATGACCGAGGCGGCGGCGCGGCGCACCCGCACCCTGGCGAGCGAAGGTATTATCGCCGAAGCCCGGTCCGAAGAGGCGTCCACCCGCGCCGAACAGGCGCGCATTATGGCCAATGAACGGGGTCGACTGCTGGCCTCCGCGGGCGGCGCCGGTCGGCGTGCCGGCGAATATGTGCTGAAGGCTCCGATCTCGGGGCGGGTGTCGCAACTGAACCTGCAACCCGGAAGCGGCGTGGAGGCGATGGCGCCGGGCGCCGTCATCGACCGCGACGACCGCCTGTGGGTCGAGGCGCGGCTGCCGGCCGACATCGCCGGGCAGGTCGAGATCGGCTCAATCGTGGAGGTCGCGGGCGCGCGTGGCCGGGTCGTCGCCGTGGGGTCGGCCATCGACCCACGCACCCGTTCGGTCGTGATGCGGGCGGAACTGGCGAGCGGGGCCGATGTTGTCCCCGGCGAGGCGACGATGATCACGGTCACGCGACGCTCGAGCCCCGACGCGGTCGCCGTGCCGCGCGTCAGCCTCATCCAGATCAACGGTCGGGACACGGTGTTCGTTCGACGCGCCAACGGATATCTGCCGGTGGCGGTCACGGTCGAGGGGCGTTCGGACGCCCAGGCCGTCGTCACCGGCCTGAACCCGGGCGACGAGGTCGTGACCTCGGGCGTCAGCCAGCTCAAGACCGCCTCGGAAGGCTGAGCCCATGCTGTCCGCTATCGTCAGGGCGGCGCTGTCCCAGCGTCTGCTGGTCCTGGTCGCCGCCATCGCTCTGTTGCTGTTCGGGGTCAACGCCTATCGGCAGTTGCCGGTGGACGCCTTTCCCGACATCTCGCCGACCCAGGTCAAGATCATCCTCAAGGCGCCGGGCATGACCCCCGAGGAGGTCGAGAGCCAGGTCATCACGCCGCTGGAGATGGAGCTTCTGGGCATCCCCCGCCAGGCGATGCTGCGCTCGACCGCCAAATACGCCATCGCCGACATCACCCTGGATTTCGAGGCGGGAACCGACGTCTATTGGGCGCGTCAGCAGGCCGCCGAGCGGTTGAGCAACGCTCTGGCCAACCTGCCGCCCATCGTGACCGGCGGGCTGTCGCCGATCTCCACGCCTCTTTCCGACGTCTTCATGTTCACCCTCGAAGGGCCGGGCCTGTCGCTGGAGGAGCGCCGCACCCTGCTGGATTGGACCGTGCGGCCGGCGCTGAGGGGATTGCCGGGCGTCGCCGACGTCAATGTGCTGGGCGGCCGGGCCCGCGCCTTCGAGATCGCCCCCGACGCCGGCGCCCTGGCCGCCTCCGGCCTGACTTCGTCCGACTTGCGTCAGGCGATAGAGGCCGCCAACCGCAACGACGGCGCCGGCCGTCTGGTCGAGGGCGAGGAGGCGCTGGTGGTCCGCGTCGTCGGCGCGGCGACGACGCTCGACGACCTCAGACGGACGCCCGTGCCCCTGCCTGCCGGCGGAACGATCCCGCTTGGCTCCGTCGCCACGATCCAGACCGGCGCCCTGACCCGCTATGGCGCGGTCACGGCCGACGGCGCCGGCGAGACGGCGCAAGCCATCGTCATCGCCCTGAAGGGCGCCGACGCCAAGAGGGTGGTCGCGGCCGTCAAGGCCCGGTTGAACGAGGTCCAGGCCAGCCTGCCCAAGGGCGTGATCGTCCGCCCCTTCTACGACCGTTCCGAACTGATCGAAAAGGCGACCGGCACCGTGACCGAGGCGCTGATGGAAGCCACGGTGATCGTGCTGATACTGCTGCTGCTGTTCCTCGGCGAACTGCGAGCCGCCGTCGTGGTGGCGGTGATGCTGCCGTTCGCGGTGCTCGGAGCCTTCATCCTCATGCGGGTCTTCGGCCTGACCGCCAATTTGATGAGCCTGGGCGGCCTGGCCATCGCCATCGGCATGCTGGTGGACGCTTCGATCGTGGTGGTCGAGAACACCGTCGAGCGCCTCAACGCCTCCGCTGCATCGGGCCGCAAGACCTCGCGCCTGCTCGAAATCTACGAAGCCTGCCGCGAAGTCGCCACCCCCGTGGTCTCGGGCGTCGTCATCATCTGCCTGGTGTTCACGCCGCTGCTCACCCTTCAGGGACTGGAGGGCAAGATGTTCGCCCCCGTGGCCCTGACCATCGTCTTCGGCCTGGCCTCGTCGCTGATCCTGTCCTTCACCCTGGTGCCCGTGCTGTCGTCCCTGCTGCTCAAGCCGACGGCGCATCAGGAGTCCTGGCTGATGCGCCGGATCGGCCCTGCCTACGGGCGGCTGCTGGACTGGGCGCTGAGACGGCCCGCGCCGGTGGTCATCGCCGCCCTGGTCGGCTTCGGAGCCGCCGCCGGAGGCTACGTCCTGGTCGGCAAGAGCTTCATGCCCACGATGGACGAGGGCACGATCATCATGCAGCTGTTCAAGGCCCCGTCGATCAATCTCGACATCAGCGCGCAGCAGGATCTGGCCATGCAGCGCGCCATCCTGGCGCGGGTTCCGGAGGTGGAGCGGATCGTCGCCCGTGTCGGCTCCGACGAGATCGGGTTGGATCCGATGGGGCTGAACGAGACCGACAGCTTCCTGGTGCTCAAGCCCAAGAAGACATGGCGGCGGCAGGATAACGCCTGGCTGGCCGAGGAATTACGCAAGGTCACAGCCGACTTTCCCGGCATCCAAACCTCCTTCACCCAACCGATCGAGATGCGGATATCCGAGATGCTGACCGGCAGCCGGGGCGATCTCGCGGTCAAGGTGTTCGGACCGGATCTGGCGACCCTGGGCGATCTGGCCCGCGAGATCGAAACGGTCCTGAAGGCGACCCCGGGCGCCTCCGATGTCTACACCGTCGCCGGCGACAGCATGGCCTATCTCCAGCTCGATCTGGACAGGACGGCCGCCGGGCGCGCCGGCCTGTCGATCGCCGAGGTCCAAGATGAACTGCGCGCTCGTATCGACGGCTCGCCCGCGGGCTATGTGTTCGAGCCGGGCCGGCGCACGCCGGTGATCTTGCGTGGTCCCGAGACCCTGCGCGAACAGTCTGAACAGCTTGGACAGTCCGAACTGGCCACGCCCGGCGGCGGCCTGGTGCGGGTGTCGGACCTGGCTCGGGTCTCGCACGTCGACGGCCCGGTCAAGATCGATCGCGAAAAGGCCAGCCGATTCGCCGTGGTCCAGGCCTATGTCACCGGCCGGGACCTGGTCGGCTTCGTCGAGGAGGCCCAGGCGAGCGTGGCCGCCAAGGTGCGCCTGCCACAGGGCTACAGCATCACCTGGGGAGGCCAGTTCGAGAACCAGCAGAGGGCCGCCGCGCGGCTGTCGCTGGTCATTCCCCTGGCCTTGGGGATGATCCTGCTGGTGCTGTTCGTGACGTTGAAATCGTTGCGCCAGTCGGTGCTGATCCTGGCCAACATCCCCTTCGCCATGATCGGCGGTGTGCTGGCCCTATGGGCCTCGGGTGAATATCTCTCGGTGCCGGCCTCGGTGGGATTCATCGCCCTGCTCGGCATCGCGGTGCTGAATGGTCTGGTGCTGGTCTCGCACTTCAACGACCTGATTCAGCAGGGGCTCGACATATCCACGGCCGTGGTCGAAGGCGCGCGCCGGCGTCTGCGGCCCGTGTTGATGACCGCCAGCATCACGGCCCTGGGTCTGACGCCGCTGTTGCTGGCCAGCGGCCCCGGCTCGGAGATCCAGCGTCCTCTGGCCATCGTCGTGGTCGGCGGCCTGATCACCTCGACCCTGCTGACGCTGGTCCTCCTTCCCATCCTCTACCGGCGCTTTGGGCTCGAACGCGGCGCCGCCGCCCTGGAGACGGCTGCATGACGCGGGTCGCTATTCTGCTGGCCTCGGCCAGCCTCATCGTCGCCGTTCCTGCCTGGGGCGCGGAACCCGAAATCGGTCCTGGCGTGACCCGACCCGCCTTCCTCCCGCCGGACATCCTGATCCTCGACGCGCTCGACGCTTCGCCGACGGTCAATGAGGCCCAGGCCAATCTCAGCGGCGCACAGGCTGCATCGCGCCAGCTCGCGGCCGGCGATCATGAGACGGTCGTCTCGGCGACGCTTGACGAACGGGACGTGCGGACGGACGGCCGCTTCACCGAATGGTCATTGCAACTGACCCGGGGCCTGCGCCTGCCGGGCAAGGCGGCGCTGGACCGGGCGGCCGGCGCCGTCGGCGTCCGGGCCGCCAGCGACGGGATCGAGGACGCCCGCCACCAGACCTCGCTGATCTTCGCCGAATACTGGGTCGTGTGGCTGGCGGCGGTCGAGCGGCGCGTCATCGACGAGGCCGAACTGACGACCTATGCGCGCGACGTTCAGGCGCTCTCACGGCGCGTCGACCTGAAGGACGCCGCCCTCGTGGACCTCGAACAGGCCCGCGCGGCCCAGGCCCGGGCCGCAGCCGCCCTGGCCGTTTCCGAAGGCGAGCAATCGAACGCCAGGGCCATGCTCGAAGGCCTGTTCCCCAATCTGGCAGGCGTCGCGCCCGGTGAACTGACGCCGCCGATCGAACCGTCGCGGCCCTATGACCTGTGGGCCGATATTATCATCCAACGCAGCCACGAACTGACGATGGCGCGCGCCCTGGCCGATCAACAGCATCTTTTCGCCCGCCGCTCCGCGCGAGACCGTACGCCCGATCCCAGTGTCGGAGTTCGCCTGTTCAACGAACGCGGCGGCGACGAGACCGGCGTCGGTCTGGTCTTCAGCATGCCGTTCAGCGGCGCAAGGCGCAGCGCCACTGCCGACCGTCAAGCGGCCGAGGCCTCGGCGGCGGAAGCGCGCTTCGCCATGACCGCCCGCGAGGTCCGCTCCAACGCCCAGCGGGATGTGATCTCGGCCGCCGGTTCGCTGCGGGCCTGGCGGGACTCGGAGGCCGCGCGCGCCGCCGCCGAGCAATCCGCCCAGCGGATCACACGCGGCTATGATCTGGGCGAATTCGACCTGGCGGATCGCCTGCTGGCCGAACGCCAGGCCTTCGAGATGCGCCGGCTTGAGCTGGAGGCGCGGGCGCGGGCGCATCTCGCCCTGCTCAAGATGGCGCTCGACGCGCACGAGTTCTGGCTCGCCGAAGATGAGTGAGATCAAGCCGGATTCCCGAGAGCCGGCTTCCAAAGGGACTGTCGTCGACTGCGCGCCCGAAACGCCGAACCTTCGTACAGTTCAGCTCATACGCAAGGTCGCCATTCTGCTCGCCCTACTCCTGCTGGTGGCCTTGGCGGCCGTTAGTCGATCCTCCGACGACATGGACGGTAACAGGCATGAAACCATAGAGACCATCGGACGGGTCGCCATCATCATCGCCATCTTCGGACGCGCCTGGTGCTCGCTCTACATCGGCGGACGCAAGAAGGCCGAAATCGTCGACCGGGGACCCTATTCGATCAGCCGCAATCCGCTCTATGTCTTCAGCTTTCTTGGGGCTTTCGGCGTCGGGGCTCAGAGCGGAACCCTGACTATCGCCACCCTGTTCGTTCTCGCGGCGGTATTGGTGTTCCACTTCACCGTGCGGCGTGAGGAAATTTGGCTGGATAAGGAATTCGGCGAAACCTACCGGCAATACTGTGCACGGACGCCGCGATTCTGGCCAAATTTCACACGGTGGAGCGACGTCGAAGAACTGACAATCCGCCCGAAATTCTTCCTTTTGACGATTCGCGACGGGCTCGTGTTCCTGCTCGCCATTCCAGTATTCGAGATGATCGATTTTGCCCAGATTCTCGGGGTTCTGAATGTCTTTATGAGGCTGCCTTGAAGCGGTCCGGGTGTTTGGTTCCGGAGATTGGCGGCTCGGTTTGATCCTGAATCGTTCGGGTTCCTTTGTCCATGATTTGCAGATGAACTTGAAGGACGGGAGACCGTTCAGGGTCTTGAGGCGTCGGCCGTAGGTTAGGCGTCGATGAAGACGTGGAGGTGGGCATCGAGTTGCTGACAGCTGTCGTCATGGTATCGCGTCGCCCGCGACCACAACGAGCGATATCTCGTCAAACCATGCCTCGATTTGCGTTCGTGTTCGTGGTGCGGTCTCGTCACGACCCTCAATACCTTGGTTGTAAATGCCCGTGATCGCCTCGGGGTCCGACCGCTGCGCGTGGCAGGCCGTCATCATGTGAGTTTTCCCGTGGTCACCAGAAAAATCGACGTTCCCAGCAGAGCCAACGGGTGTGGCTCCTCCACAAAACGCTACCAATTCTCGCTAAAGATGATGCCAATCCGGTGAGACGAACGCCGCTTCGGGTGGCTCGGTATTCTTTCATGTTCTTGTTGCGCGATGTTTTCTGGACGCTCGGGCAAGGAAGGATGGCAGTCCTCGCTGATCCCGGGTGGAGCGGGAAGGTTCCATCGTCCCCACCACCACCGCGCCCTCGACGCCGCAGAGGTGGAGCGTCAGGTCTTATCGCGGTCGGGCGACTGACCGAGGCCGTGTGGTCGAGGTCCTAGTTGCCGCCCTTCCAACCGCCGACGACCCGCAACAGATCGCCGCCACGACGGCCGTTCAGCCGGCACGGTGCGATGACGCGGTCATAGACGATGGCCCGGCCGTTCCGCCCCCGGACGGCGACACAGGCCAGGAACCTGCTTCGCACCAGCCTAGACAGATGATCACGGTCGGTCCGGCCTGTCGGACCGTGAAACTCCGGTGCGTCAAAGTCCGACGGCCGGACCTCAATCCACATGGCCGGATTTGCACTGGGACCGAGGCACGGGCTATCGCCGTCGCCGATGTAGCGGACGACGCCGGAGACGGTCTCACCGTACCGGCTCGGGAGACGTCCCTCACAGGGGGCCGCGTGGGCGACGGCCGGGGCCAAGGATGAGGCTGGCGAGGATCAGGATCAATTTCATCGACGCACGATGGAGCGCGTCTGTCGCTCCGCCAAGCCGCGACCGCAGCAAAGGGGAAAGCGAGGGCGGCGGCGGCGCTCCAACGGGGAGCGCAGACCAGGAGGTCGCCATGAGATCCCTTCCGCGCCACGCAGAGGCCCCCCCGCTGGCCTCGATGCCGCACCGCGCGACGCCGGAGCCCTCGACGCTCACCGCACTCGATGACCAGACCTTGCTCGGCCTGCTGTTGGGCCGGTGTCTGGCCGGGTCGGATGTCGATCCGATCGCCGAGGCCTTGCTGGATCGGTTCGGATCTCTCGGCGACATAGCTGCCGCCGAAGTCTCCGAACTCGGCCGTCTCCCGGGACTGGGTCCGACCGCAATCCTGGATCTCAAGCTTCTGCGCGAGCTTAGCATCCGGCTGGCCCGAAGCGCCGCCTGCGCCCGCCCGGTCCTGTCGTCATGGAACACAGTCCTGGCCTATGCGCGGACAACCTTAGCCTATCTCCCGCGGGAGCAGTTCCGGACGCTCTATCTGGATCGCCGCAACATCCTGCTGTGCGACGAACTCGTCGCCGACGGATCCGCTTATCGGGTCGATGCCGTGTCCCCGGCCGGGGCCGGCGGCCTGACCCAGTTGATGCCGGGGACGGCGGCCGACCTCGCTGTTCGCGACCGATTTGACCCGATCGAGAACTTGAATGGCGGGGCCGACTATCTGGCGCGGCAGTTGCTTCGTTTCGGGGAGGTCCGCCTCGCCCTTGCAGCGTATAACTCGGGACCGGACCGCGTCGCTCGTCTCGGCCGCATCCCGCACATCGCGGAGACCCAGGCCTATGTGGCTTCCGCAGTGGACTGTTACCTCGCGCTCACGGCCGGGCGCGGCGCCCGGAACTCCCGCGAGTGCCGGTCGCCGGAGCCCGGTCGATGATCCCCGCAGCAGAGCCTGTGGTTCCTGCGTCAGAGGCG
>RCMZ01000548.1_pt1 | contig 18196 bp, 13 predicted proteins | sample 2041141 | NCBI WGS metagenome assembly RCMZ01 (sample SAMN09708263, study PRJNA481090) | Wastewater metagenome, whole genome shotgun sequencing project. | biome: sewage; isolation source: Davis station wastewater (DW) | place: Antarctica: Davis Station | collected 2010-03-01
TATCCACAGTTGCTGGTAAAAAAATCAGCAATCCGCCCTGGGTCAAATTTCAATCGGCAGGGTGGGTCAATTTTCCATCAGCGCCAACAATCAGTTTTCAGCTTGGCTGTTCGAGGAGGTTGAGCGCTATATAGACGAAGTCAACCAAGGTAAAGCCGCGAGAGGTCAATCGCAGGCTCTTAGTGATCGGGCTTGAGAGCGGCGAAGGTGCTCTATGAGTGCAGTGCTTTTATTATCTCATCTAGCGCTGGAGCCTCTTCATAGGCGACCCCTGTTGTTGGGGTTGGCTCCCACGGCGCTTTTGAATCAAGAAATAAATGTACGGAAACTTCCAAGTTAGGGGTGTTCTCCAGTAATCCGGCAGGCACCCAAATGTATGTGGTATTGCCTAACTTGTTGGGAACTGGTGAGCCGCAGATACGGCAAAAGTCAGAACGAAAGCCACTGGGTTTGCTGAAAGAGGAGATTAGTTCTTTACCTTTGAGCCATCTAAGTTGCTCACTCTGGAGGAAAAGCGCGGTATTTGACGCAGAGCCTCCTTGCTTGCGGCACAGTGAACAGTGGCACTGGATCAACTTGTGAGGTGGTTCGTCAATCTCAAATTCAATTCCATCACAAAGGCAGCGTCCTTTGATTTTCATCGCGAATTCCTTTCCCTGAATATATTGCGTGTGGGTTGTATCACCTAATTTGGTATTGCAGGCGTGTTTTTGGTTATCTTTAGTGACTAGGAAATTTTGGCCATTGCTTCAGGTAAAGCCTCGTTCAATCGTCTCAGATGCATTGGTAACGTTCAGGTGAGGTGGTGATGCCGGCAACTTCAGGAGTCGACTGGCTGGTCGATCATGTCCTCCGTAATCCGTTCTAAGGGTAGCTCGATAGAGGCAACCTCTTGGAGTAGTCGTTCTGCTCTCTCGATAACGCTCGCATCGAAGCTAACGAACCCCAATGGAACAGCGTGGCCTTGGGAACCCTCCAATGGAAGGTGCACCAGAATAGCCACGGTTAGGCCAGGTACTAGGAGAATCTCAACCGATGAAGGGAGGGCCTTGGGATTGATATCCAGCATTTCTGAGAAAGCGCGCTCGGGTCCTCGTGTACCAGCCATTCGGATAAGAACCGATACCGGAGGAGGCGTATCTTCCCCTGTTTTAGTCTCCAGATACTCTGAGATTTGCCCGCATAGTTTTGGCAGGGCTCTGCTCAAGCCCCAATAGCGGTTGGAGGGGGCCCGCCAATAGAACTTTCGGGGAATACAGCTGATCGGGCTATTTGCCGCTGTGCGTTTGATGGCATCAATGACTAACTTGGCGTTCGAGGCGTTCACCAGCGGTCCCAGAATTGGAACTGTCTGGCGGTTGACGGAGAAACCGCCTCCTTTAAGCGCAGCGACCTCTCGGTAGAAGCGTATGACCGAAACGCCCTCTTTGGTGATGTATTCACGCATTAGATTAGGGGCTAGGTCGGCGAGGAGCTGGTAGTGGGCAGATGCATCGTGGGGGCGATCCATACGAAGCTCATCAACGAACTGAGCAACAGCTGAGGTGATCTGCGGGCGACTTTCAAGATACTCCTCACCGCGCCATGTCAGCAGATCCGGTTCACCCTGCGCCGGGTTATTGAGGGGGGCTTTCACTACCACAGGAACGATTGCAGTGAACCGATCAGTCGAGACGATCTCGTCAATGGAGTACAGCGACTTCCGGTTTACCTGACGCAGCTGGCGTCGCGATGTTAAGTCATTGAAGTGATGCTTGAATGAAGTCGGAATTCGATCTCGCGCAGTACCTGCTATTGCTGGATCTATTGGAAGCTCTGGGAGCCGGCTATCAAAGTGCTCGATCCGGGTTTTTTCCTCAGGGGAAAAGGAGAGCATATCGAAGCCGACGCTCATAGTCCGCGTTTCAACGTTATATATTTGAGGGGCTTCGTCCCATGGAACAAAGAGCATGCGTCCGGCTGTAGTGAGCCACAGGCGACCTGCATCACGATTGATGTACCCAAGGCTTACCGCATCGTTCAGTAAGTAGGTCATCTCCTGAGGTTTGAAGTCAAAGAATTTTGCGACAGTTGCTTCTGGCATGCCATCTACAGTGTGGATCAGCCGAAGCAAAAACTCTGTTGTCAGCGATACTTTGCCGACCTCTGCGAGCTTGAACGTCACTCGGTATCGCCTGCAGGGCAGCAGAACATCGTAGATCCCGATGATGATTGACGTTACATCTTCATCTTGGCTGGCGTCGCTATTGGGCAGTATTGTAGGAAGACCGATCATGAAACCTCCTTGTCGCTAGGGGGCTTAGTGCGCCGTGCGTTAGGTTGTGTGCTTAGCGCTGCTCTTTGCTCATCGAGCAGTTGGCTTGCATCGATAAATACCCCGTGGCCAGCCTTAACCTCTAGGTCAAAGTTTTCTTTTAAAGATGCCATCGGTCCCCCGGGTGCCCATCCAGCACATGTTCCAACTATCACAAGCCGATCCATTGCGCGGCTAGCTGCTACGTTGATTCTATTTGGACGTGACATGAAACCTGGTTTAATCGTTGGCTTGCCGTCGATTCGCTTTCCATCGGCGTTGTTGCGAACGAGTGACAGGATAATGATGCGATTTTCCTTACCTTGGTAACTGTCGACGGTGCCAACCTTGATGGCTGCCCTCATGGTGTCACTTAGCCGTGCTAGTTGGAGCTTGTGTCGGATAGCCGCTGCTTGTGCGCCATAAGAACAAATTATGCCTATGGCAGGCTCTCTCTCGGTTTTTGCCTCCAGCCAATCAATGAAGCTAGGACAACGGTCCCAATCCATCAGCATGCCCGCAATAAGTTCACATTCGATACGGTTAGTTAGGCTCTTAGAGCCTTTTTTGTTATCGGGCTTTTGGTGGGCTTCCTCTCGCATATTATCGGTGTGCACCCACGTCAATGGATAGCCAAGCGCTGGTGGGTAGGCCGAATTGGGTACGTCCGATACCAGGCGGCCAGGGGCTAGGGATTGTCCGTAGAATGAGTTGGATACTAACCGGCCGATCGGCGGAAGAGAGCGGTACTGGATCAGTAAGCGTTGGCTAATGCTTTCACCGAAGCCGGACTCGAAGACAGTCTGGAAAGCACTTTCGGTGATGTCTTTGGCCGAATAACCTGTTTTTTCAGCAACTAGGGAAAGTACTGTCTCATCAACGCGAGGTTCAAGTTGGGCTTGGTCCCCTACTAAGACGCACCAACGCCCTGCCTGCATCGGTACCGAGAGTTCGCTTGCGGTGCAGCGTGCGGCTTCGTCAATGACCACGAGATCGAAGGCTGTAGATGTTAAGCCAAGCGAGGACTTTCCAAGGCCTACACACGTGCCAGCGACGATTTGCCGAGTACCTGCGAGGAATGTCTCGAAGCTACGCTCTGCGGTTGAAACGCTGCTTACAATGTCTCTTGAGAGCGCGGCAACTGATCGCAGTTTAGCGATACCGTCTGGCGGGCACTGGGTCTGGCTAGAGATTGCGTTGTATATGTCATCCAGCAGGTTTGGTGTGGGTAGTTGACTGATCAGAGGTATGTCAACATCTATGTCCATGTCAGTGACGATAGAGCTAAGCGTGTTCAGCTGACTATGCAGCCGCTCACGCACGCCATCCACCTCTGGGTCCTCTGCCAGCTTGTTAAGACTCTCTATAACTGGTCGAATCGATGTCTCAATCCATATGACCTTGCTGGCAGTGTCTTCGGAAATGCCAATAGCGGTGGCCGCCGTCATCAACCTAGGCTTAAGTGTGGCTTTGAAGTTGTCTTTGTAGAGCTGCTCGACTCGTAATACATGATATGGAAGCAGCTGTTCCGACACATCATCTTCTTGACCTATACGGAGTATGCTCGGCGCTTGATCTCCGTCTGGGAAAAGCTTCAGCACCGCTTGGCCTGCATTATTGACGGCCTCATGCGATTGGCTGGAGAGTAAGACGTTTCTTACATACCCGCGAGTAAGTGCGAAATGGATCAGTGCCCCGATGAACTTAGTTTTTCCTGTGCCCGGTGGGCCCTGAAGAAGCCCGAGTGGGCGGACCTTAAATATTTGCGCAAAGGCAACTGCTTGGGTCTCATTCAGGCCATACAATCGCATGATCTCGGAGACATCAACCTCAATCGGCGTGTGATGCAGTTCCGGCGAGCAGGCGGGGTCAAAGTAGTCGATGAGATTAGGGACAATTGAGCGCCGACTTAGGATGCGCTTCACTGCCGCATCACGCCTTGTTATGTTTGCGTACTCCATCGTGCTGGTGAAGCGAAGTCGCTGGTCTTGGTCCACTAAGTGTCCGACAGATTCAAACCACGCGATCGCTTCGATCTGAATGAATTCAGCACTAGACTTAGCTAGGTCAAGGAAGCCGATTCTGCGCCAGCGCCCATCATTCCCAAGTCTTTCAACACTTACCCGGTCCCTCTTGTCAAATTCAAAGTGGCCATGGAGCAGTTCAATTGGTAGTGCATGAACGCCGCTGTCGCGGCGCAGCGTGCTCGGGCCAAGTGCACGGGCTTCGTTTGTGAGACTAACCTCTACATCGACCATGGTCCGCCATAGTTCAGGTACGCTGGAGCGCTGCGTTCCCCCGATGGAATCCACCAGTTCTGTCACTGCGTCTTCGTCGGTTTCAGCGCTCGTAGTGAGGGCATTATCCGACGGATCCATTTCATCGGAGTCTACATCTACCTCTTCATCTGTGGGTGAGAGTGTTGTGCCGACCGGCTTGATGAGTTCGGAGAACTCAGGCTCTTCAAGGAGGGTTTGGAAATGTTTGTAGGAGGGCGCGACTCCGCCGCGAACAGATATTTTCGCTCGTATTATTCCTGCCTGAAGTGCATAGAGATGACGGTGAACGACCTGAGGAGCAGTTACATGTCGAGCGAACGTGATTCGTGAGTCTTTTATTTTGAAGTAGATGATATCGGTGAGGCCGCGGACAAAGAACTCTGATCTGATGACACCGTACCCGTAACCATCGTCGTCTGGAACTAACTCCCCGGTGGGGGCGCTGGGAATCGCGATACTAAGCTCTCGGGGGCTTGGCAGAGATGGAGGGTTTAGGGCGCGTTGTAGTGCGTCCAATAGCGGTAGGAGTGTTGCGTTCGCAAGTACATCTCCACCGCGGCACTTTTCTATGCCTGTAGCAACCTCTGTTTGAGCTGCTGCTGAAAGGACAATTCCTTCGAGAAGCTCTTCGATAATCCTGGTGACGGCATAGCGATCACATTCGATTGTGCCTCCGACCGAAGGAGAGTATGCGGTTGTTCGGAGTTCTCCGTCGCTACTGCTGCAGAAGTCTAGGTAGTCTACGAGTCGAGGCTCCAGATCGTCCCCACAGACTAGGATATTCTGAGGCTTTAGATCTCCGTGGCTCACGCCGGACTCATGGAGAGTGATCACCGTTTGTACTAAACGTAGTGAAAAGCTCAAGGCTTGCTCGCAGGTCACTACACTTTTGTCTGTCAGCAGGAAGTGGGCAGCAAGGTTGGGGGCGTCGACGAAGGGTTGAACTAGGGCAAAGGCATCGTTCAGCCAGTATGGTGTCTTGATTGGTACGCATCCTGGTGGATGGGTGATGCTGAAATGACGTGCTCGCTCAAGAAAATCTAGGATGCGTGGCTGGTCAGTCGAGCCGTCAACCCATGCCGCTCGCTTCCATAGTTTGACTAGCAAAGGACCATCAACCGATTCAGATCGCCAGACGGTGGCGAAATCGTTGTCTTTTATTTCTTCATGCAGGGGGTAGTGCATGAAGAATTTCATCTGGGACGAGATGGACTTGAAGGACTCCAAGCGCTTAATTACCTCCGCACCTGCACCTGGGGGATCGACGGCCTCGTTGAAAGCGTCTAGGAACTCTATTGCGCTTTTGTACCGGACGGCACAATCCCACGAAATTGCATTTGCAAGCACGTGGTGAAGGAATAGGAACGAGCCTTGGGAATCGACAGATACGTCCCAATCAGGCGGTGATCCTGCCGGCGGAACACCAAAGAGAATATGGTGGATCAGGCAACCAAGGTGGAAAACGTCCCGTTGTTCCCCCGTCGCCTGCTGATCAAGTTCCTCGTCGGGGGAATTGACACTCGATAAAAACTGATAGCGGCAGTCTCCTAGTGATAGTGCTTGCGGATATCGTGCGGCCATGAGGTGAGAAAGCTTGACCTCTGCTGGTAGTGCTACCCAAACACTGTGCACTCCTAGGTTCAGGTGTGCCGTTTGATAGGTATGCAACCGACTGACCTTGAAGAGCAATTGGCGAGCAATGTCTATGCGCTGATCGGGCCGAAGCCGCGGGAGCTCACTTCGCACGAAGTCGGACAGTCGCTTCATTCGTCTGCGCTGATCGTAGACCTCCCAGTAGTCCGGTGATCGGTCTGCCTCTTCGGACTTAGGTTGAAGCAATGCGTTCGCGCATTCTTCATTACGGTCATTAAGCCATCCAATGATGGTGCGCTCGCGGCCTGCGATCTCCAATCTGCCATCTTGCGTCTGGAACCTTGTGTCAGCGTTGCTGAAATCCCAGAGGCGAAGGAGGCCTGTCGCCTTCGCAGGCGTACCGTCCTCTACCGCGAATTCTTGATAGATCTTTGATGGGCCTACATAAGTAGCAGAACCTGAGCCGGATGCCACATAACCGCCGTACCTGCGCATACCAGGCACAAATACTCCGCTTTTGACATTCAGGTACATGTCTAGATGGCGACGCCATTCTTCGGAGTAAATAGGGGTCGAGACGAAGTCTGAAGAGACCGGGTGGAAGCGACCAATTCGGAGTTTTGTGTCCTTCACAATGTTGCAGAAGTTCTTGGCTGTGAAGACGCTCAACTCTTCGGTAGGAGCAATACCGCTCAGGTCGAAGCTACTGGTAAGTACCACCACGCCTACCACTTTTGGTGTGGGGAGTCTGGGGCGCTTGGTCTGCCGCGCGCGCTCATCTAAAAAACGGTCCAGTCTGATCCAGACTTCTCGGGCGTTTTCGATAATTTTTTTGACGGGAGACTGGCCGCTTTGAGGTGTTCCGTTTAGTGCCCAGCCACCATCAAGACTCTCATAGTGGCCATGACCATCCTTCAGATCGATCAGAAATATACGGTCGGAGGCAAACAGCACTAGATCAATCTCGCGTGGCCCTTGGGGCAAGGAGAGATCTAGATTGGTGTGGCCTATCCATTCTGTCGGGAGATTTTTGCTTAGGAAGTCGATTCCGGGAACTTCCCGCTTGTGAATGCCGCTTCCGTGATTATTGATCTTCATTGATCTGAAGTTCCTTTGTAATTCCTATTGGCTACAGCAACGGTACGATAAAGCGATGTTGATTCGCCAGCTGATCGAACGCTAGTCGATAGAGTCTGTAGGGCGCTACGAGATGACTCTCGCCCACCAAAGATCCGCTTTTCCCTGCTGCTGCATAAGGATTTAGCAAGGAGTGAAATTGTACGAAAACCTCGCCATTGGGAGTTTTCTTTTTGCTCTGGGTAATTCGCCTGGAGTAAACAGCCAAAAGGGCAACTTGCAGGCTCAATTAATTTGCTACAGGCCCCCGCAGATCAGATGCCCGAAAACGTTCTTCCCAAGTTCACCGGGGGTGTGCGCCTGATCGGGTTTAAGGCTGAAGGTGCTGACCTCTGACACAACTTGGTTGTAAGCGCTAGCGAATGATTGGCAGCGCTATCGCAGCTTCAGTAGTAGGCCTAGGAGTAAGCAATCCGCGGATCAACGTTAAGGCGAGTCGCACTAATTGCAGAAAAGTCGCATTTATTGCGGAATCCTACAGCTCGCCTCGAGCGTGCCATTGACCACTTGCAAGAGCAGTGGGTCGGTGCAGCTGAATTGCAGGCTGCCGGTATCAAAATTCCACGTACGGCACTGTTCTTCGGCCCACCGGGAACCGGAAAAACACGTCTGGCCTTGTGGGCAGCATCGAAACTGGGCTTGCCCGTCGTGCTTGCACGACTGGATGGCCTAACGAGCTCTTATCTGGGGACTACCGCACGGAATATACGTGCATTGTTCGACTTCGCTAATCGCTATCAATGTCTACTGCTGCTAGATGAGTTTGATGGAATTGCGAAGCTTCGTGACGATCCACAGGAGCTTGGAGAGGTAAAGCGAGTCGTCAACGCGGTCCTGCAGGCTATCGACGCTCGGGCGCCGCTTGGATTGACTATCGCAATCACCAACCATGAAGCGCTGCTGGATCCGGCGGTATGGAGACGTTTTGATGCGCGCATTGAAATAGGTCTGCCCGATGCAATTGCCCGTCAGCAGATCATTGAGCGCTACACGGAAGGCTTTGCTGTTACGCCTGGGGCAGCGAAGGTCTTAACGTGGCTGACTGAAGGTTATAGCGGCTCGGACATCGAAACGATGTGTGATTTCATTAAAAGACACATGACACTGCGTGCAGGCCAGAAGCCATCAGTGATAGATTCTGTGCAATTGTTTTTGGACCTATCGGCGACAAACAACTCTTCCGCGGCAAGAGAAGCAATTTCGCGTGGGGACAGCTCCTGGATGCATCAGGTACTGACCTATAAGGATGTGAAAATCGTTCAGTCGGATATCGCGGAAGCGACTCTGAGTACGCAATCTAAAGTAAGCCGGCGTCTCAAGTCCGCCGAGCGAGCGTAGCCAACAAGGATTTAGTATGGCAAACAATCCCGTTCAGGTTGTCCTTCAAACAGACCAGTACATGAAGCAGCCTGAAGGCGGCGGCGGCGGTGGCGCAAAGGACTTTTACGAAGGCCGTGATGAGGAGTTTAAGCGTCACAAGCAGCAGCTCCTTAAGCAGGTGGACTCCACCGCTTCCGCCATTTTAGTATGAAAAGCCCAGATTTGCTGGGCTTTTCATTTTTAAGCGGGTAAAAATCCCCCATCTATTCCCCCACGGACATTCGGCAACCTTCTCTACTCTAAGGGCGCTCCGAACGTCCAGGCCAATCTGATTAAATAGCGTCTTCGCTGAGTCTGGCTCTGTGATAGATGCTGAATATGCAGGCAGTGAGCGCTTTCTCACCGATATAGATCGGGGGGCGGATGTCGGCACTGATTGAGTCGCTCTATACCAGGGCGGCCACGGGCGAGCGCCCGCTACCTTCCAGACTAGTTCTTGCAACACGCTATTGGGACATAGCCTCGGAAAACCGGACTTTTCCGACCTACCGATACACAGGATGGTGTCGGCACAACGCCCCCACCTGCTCACGTACCCGGCCGACTACCTGCTCAAGATTGCCTGCTTCCAGTGCGTCCAGCACATCGCACAGCCAGCCGGCTAACTGCTCGCACTCCGCCACACCGAAGCCGCGAGTCGTCACGGCCGGTGTACCGATGCGCAACCCCGAAGTTACGAACGGTGAGCGCGGATCGTTGGGCACTGAGTTCTTGTTCGCTGTGATGTAGGAATCGCTCAGGGCTGCATCTGCATCCTTTCCGGTGTAGGGTTTCTCGGACAGGTCTATGAGCATCAAGTGGTTATCGGTGCCACCGGAAACGATCTTGTAGCCACGTTTTTGCAGCACCGAGGCCATAGCTCTGGCATTGGTCACAACCTGCCTCTGGTAGGTTTTGAACTCAGGTAACAGCGCTTCTTTGAAGGCGACCGCCTTGGCCGCGATCAGGTGCATCAGCGGACCACCCTGAATGCCGGGAAATACTGCCGAGTTGAGCTTTTTGTAGAAGTCTTCATCCTGCCCTTTAGACAGAATGATGCCACCACGCGGGCCACGCAGTGTCTTGTGCGTGGTGCTGGTTACCACATGAGCATGGGGTAATGGGCTCGGGTACTCGCCTGCCGCCACCAGGCCCGCTACATGGGCCATATCGACCCAGAAGATTGCGCCCACCTTGTCGGCAATAGCCCGCATTCGCGCCCAGTCCTTATGCCGTGAGTAAGCCGAAAAACCTCCGATGAGCATCCTGGGCCGAGTTTCCAGTGCGATGCGCTCCATCTCGTTGTAGTCGATCAGCCCAGTCTTCGGGTCGAGACCGTAAGGCACGATCTTGTAGTGAAGACCGGAGAAGTTGGACGGGTTGCCATGAGTCAAGTGCCCGCCTTGCGCCAAGTTCATTCCCATGACCGTATCTCCAGGTTTGGTCAACGCCAGGAACACCGCCGCATTGGCCTGAGCGCCAGCATGCGGTTGAACATTGGCATAGTCGCAATCGAAGAGCGCCTTAACCCGCTCAATGGCCAGGCGTTCGGCCACATCCACGTTTTCGCAGCCGCTGTAGTAGCGCTTGCCTGGATAACCTTCGGCGTACTTATTGGTGAAAACAGAGTTCTGAATGGCCATCACCAGCGGGCTGGCATAGTTCTCGGATGCGATTAGTTCGACATGCTCTTCTTGACGGCACTCCTCGCGCCGCAACGCTTCGGCCAACTCAGCATCGAATCCACTCAGGGTCAGGGATGAATCAAACATGATCGAATTCCTATGCTTTAAATGAATCCAGAAGACGCGTCACACGCGCCACGATGTCGTCGATCTGAGCCTCATCGCAGATCAGCGGCGGTAACAAACGGATAGTGGTTTCACGCGTCACGGTGATGAGAAGGTTCTGCTCAGCCAGCGCCCGCCCGACAAGTGCCCTGCCATCCACATCCAACTCGATGCCCACCATCAGGCCCAGGCCTCTGATGGCCACGATCCGGGGGTGATCGCACAGCGCTTGTTGCAGCCCCGCCAACAGCCGACGGCCTAATGTGGCGGCGCGGTCGGGGATGCTGTCTCTCTCCATCACGTCTGCAACCGTGCAACCAACCCTGCAGGCCAGTGGATTGCCGCCGAAAGTGGAGCCATGATGACCGGGCGAGAACAGCTCCGCCGCCTGTCCACGTGCCAGACAGGCACCAATGGGAAAGCCATTGCCCAAACCCTTGGCCAGGGTGATGACATCGGGTGCAATGCCTGCATGTTGATAGCCGAACCAGGTACCGGTACGGCCCATACCGGTTTGGACTTCATCAATCATCAGTAGCCAGTCGTGCTGGTCACACAACACCCGCAGCTCGCGCAGATAGTCGGTGCTGGCAACGCGCACACCGCCCTCGCCTTGCACCGGTTCAACCAGTACGGCGACGATGTCGGACGTCAGTTCGGCGGCCTGGCGCACCGCTGCAATGTCGTCATAGGGCACACGTACAAAGCCTGGCAACAGGGGCTCGAAGCCCCGATGTGCTGCCGTGTTGCCGGTGGCAGCCAGCGTCGCGATAGTGCGGCCATGAAAACTGTTTTCCATCACCAGCACCTGCGGTTGCGCCACCTGCGTGCGCTGGCCGTGCAGACGAGCCAGCTTGAGCGCCGTTTCGTTGGCCTCCGCACCTGAGTTGCAGAAGAAGGCGCGCTGCATGCCCGACAACCCGCACAGTCTCTCGCCCAGACGCTCCTGCCAGGCGATGCGAAACAGATTGGAGGTATGCAGCAGCAGCCCTGCTTGTTCAGCGATAGCCGCAGCAATTTCCGGGTGGGCGTGACCGAGACCGGTCACCGCAACGCCGGCGATGGCATCCAGATACTCGATGCCTTGCTCGTCCCAAAGACGAGCACCGTTGCCGCGCGCGAAGGACACAGGTTGGCGGGCATAAGCCCGCATCAAACGGGCAGTGGCGTTCTGCATGAAGGCGTTCTCACACTTGGTTCAAGGGGGCCAAAGCGCGAGCTCGATAACTGCTCGCGGGTCAGCGCATGGTCGTGGTCATCGCCGCTTGCAGGCAGCGGCAGGTCGGGGAGTCGCGCCTGCTTGGTACGTCGCAGCGCCTGCTTAAACTGCTGGCGGGCTCTCACAGCAGCCTCACGCTCCAACGCGCGGTTGAGCCAGTGTCCGCTCAGTGCGGCACTGAACATATCCCCGGTCCCCCTGGATACCGCGTTGATGCGTGGGAGTGTGCCGACATGGGGCGGTGTGCGGGTAACCAGGGCGATCGGTATCTCGCCAGCTGCACCGAACAACGAGGGATACAGGCGGCATCACTGGCCTCCTGGTGTTGCTTCGATATCGTCGAGCCAGCGGGTGAAAACCGCCTGCGCCGCGCTGGGCAAGCGAGATTGCAGCGCTCGTGCTCCGGCGCGCACGTGGCGTGGGTCGATGCCCACTTGCCCCAGCTCGCAGGCATGTCCGACCAGCCAGCTCTCGATCCGGTAGGGATCGGCCTCCAGATGGCATTGCAAACCCAGCACATGGCGGCCCAGGGCAAATGCTTGATTCGCGCAGAACGCGGTACCAGCCAGACGGACCGCACCGGGCGGAATGTCGAACTGATCGCCATGCCAGTGCAGCACAGGCACATCGCCCAGCGTCGCCAAGCATGAGGACTGGCCTTCGGCGGTGAGCGTCAACGGCCCGAAGCCAATTTCCTTGCCTGTCATCGCATAGACCTTTGCCCCCAGCGCGCGGGCAATCAACTGCGCACCCAGACAGATCCCCAGAAGGGGGCGTTGGCTGATCAAGCGCCGACGCACCAGAGCCAACTCCTCGACGACGAACGGGTATGTCTCGTCGTCAATGGCACCAATCGGACCACCCAGTACGACCAGCAGATCGGCGCCCTGCACCTCCAGGCGGCTCAAATCATCCTGCGTGGCATCCGCATAGCGCACACAATAGCCTCGCGCCTTAAGCAACGGAGCCAGCGTACCCAGGTCTTCAAAATGCAGGTGGCGAATGACTATGGCGGTTCTCATGAGTGAGACTCCCGGCGCTCAGATTCATCGGGCCAGTAATAGCTGTCCGGCAAGGCGCGTGCGCCAAAGATGGCCTGCCCCACGCGCACTACAGTCGCACCTTCTTCGATGGCAATCTCGAAGTCTCCTGACATGCCCATGGAGAGTTCATCCAGGCACATGCCTGCAGGCGCACTTTGGCGGAGCTGCTCGCGCAAAGTCCGCAGCAAAAAGAAGCATTGGCGGACTCGCGCAGACTCGGTGGACAGCAGCGCCAGCGTCATCAACCCGCGTACGCGCAAAGCGGAAAACGCGGGCAGTGCCTGGAGAAAGGCCGGCACATCGGTCGGAGAAAGCCCGTATTTGCTGGCCTCCCCGGAGGTATTGACCTGCACGAAGACATCCAACTCACGCCCCTCAACTTGCAACCGCCGGTCCAGCGCCTCGGCCACGCGCAAACTGTCCAGCGCCTGGAACTCCGCTGCAAAACGAGCCACCAGCTTGGCCTTGTTGGTTTGCAGGTGACCGATGACCGACCAGCGTAAATCCGTCAAATCGGTCATTGCCTCCCATTTGCGGTGTGCTTCCTGCACTTTGTTTTCGCCAAGCTGACGGCAGCCAGCCGCATACGACAGACGAATACGCGCTTCGTCCATGGTCTTGCTCACCGGCAACAGGCGCACGCTGGCCGGGTCGCGCCCTGCGCGCCGGCAGGCAGCGGTGATGCGCGCCTGCACGACGGCGAGGTTGCGCCGGAAATCCTCCACAGTGACGGCCTTGGGATAACGGCCATGCTGGGCGTGCCAAGTTTGCGTATCGTGTGCAAGCGATGGGCTGCCGGATATTGACTGGGTCATTTGGTCACCGCCTTGCTGGTGATGGATTCAGCTGCAGAATGAGACTTGCGACGCGGCATGCGACCATTGAGCACGACATAAGCCACCAGACCGATCAGCAGCCCCCAGAACGCGCCACCGATGCCAAACAGCTTGATATTGGCGGCAGCGGCGAGAAAGGTGATCAGCGCAGCCTCGCGGGTCTGAGGGTTGGTCATCGCGCTGGCGAGGCTACCGCCAATGGTGCCTAGCAGCGCAAGCCCTGCCAGCGTGGCGATGAAGGTTGCTGGAAATGCCATGAAGACAGCGGCCAGCGTTACGCCGAACACACCGACGAGAATGTAGAAGACTCCTGCCGCAACACCCGCCACCCAGCGTTTGGAAGGGGTTTCGTGTGCCTCCTTACCCGTGCAGATCGCTGCCGTAATCGCGGCGATATTGAATGCGTGCGATCCAAACACTGCCATCAACAGCGACCCCAGCCCGGTGATGGCAACGATGAGGTTGGCGCTGGTCTTGAAACCATCGTTGCGCAGCACCAGCATCCCTGGCATGTACTGACCCGTCAGGGTGATCAGAAACAGCGGCAGTGCGACACTGAGCAGGGCATTGAGCGAAAAAACCGGCACGGTGAACATTGGCGCGGCAAGCCACAATTGTAGGCCCGACAGGTCAACACGCCCTTGCATCAGCAAGAAGCCCAGCCCAAGGGTCAGAATGCCCACCACCGCATAGCGCGCGCTGAAGCGCTTGAGCACGACATAGGCCACGATCAGCGTACCGCTCAACAGCGGATCAATGCTCGCACCACCAAAGGCGCCAATGCCGAACTGCAACAAAATGCCGGCCAGCAGCCCGGCAGCCACGCTGGGTGGGATCAGGCGCACGAACCTCTCGAAATAGCCTGACAGTCCCAGCGCCACGAAGGCGGCAGCAGAGATCAGGTATGCCCCCACTGCCTCGGCATAGGGCGTGGTCGCCAGCGCCGTAACCAGAAACGCCGCTGCGGGGGTGGACCAGGCAGTGATGATCGGCTCACGGGACAGCCAACTGAGAAACAAGCCCGTCACCCCCACGCCAATCGAGATCGACCACACCCATGAGGCCGTCAATTCCGGACTGAGACCGGCCACCTTGGCGGCCTGGAAAACCAGGATAAAAGTGCCGCCGTAGTTGACGATGACCGAGATGAAGCCCGCGACAATCGGATGGACGAGATCGTGAAGTTGAACGGATGGTGACGCCGGGCTTGAAGACGACATGACGTGATCGATCCCTCTGGAATGGGTGATAGCGGGTAACAGAAGTGGTTTTATATAGCTCCAGTGGACTGTCCTGCTATGACACTTAAGCAATATAAAGCAGACCACTTTTGGCTGAAGCGATGCTCCAACTCCCCAGCGAGGATTCAGCCATGTCTGCTTTGGAAGTCCTGCATAAATGCAACCAATGCCTCGACAGAGGCCAGGGTCACCGCGTTGTAGATGCTGGCCCTGATGCCACCCACTGCTGCATGCCCCTTCAAGCCTTTGAAGCCGGAGAGGTCAGCCAGCCTTAGAAAGCTCTTTTCCAGAACAGGGCAGGCCATGGTGAAAGGCACGTTGTTGATGGAGCGAAAAGCCGGTTGCACCTTGTTGACGTAGAAGCCACCACTGCCATCTATTGCGCCATATAACAGCCGGGCCTTTGCTAGGTTGGCTTGATGGACAGGCCGGATGCCTCCCTGCCGGAGTATCCATCTGAGCATCAGGCCCGTGAGGTACCAGGAGAAGGTTGCAGGCGTGTTGAGCATCGACTCCGCTCGCGCCAACCGTGCGTAATTGAGTATGTCGGGCGTCATGGGCAGAGCGCCCCCCAGTAGCGCCTCGTCCACGATCACCACGGTGACTCCCGCAGCGCCAATGTTCTTTTGGGCGGCTGCATAGATGAGCCCGTGCCTGGCCACGTTGATGGGTTTGGACAGAAGGCTGGAGCAGGCGTCACAGACCAGAGGCACCTCTGGTGTCGGGGCTGCAGCAAACTGCACGCCGTGAACGGTTTCGTTCTCCGTGTAGTGCAAGTAAGCGGCATCTGGATTCAAGTGCCATTCGGCCGCGCCGGGAATGCGATCGAATCCCCAGGGCTCACCGCTGCCCACGACCCGTACATCACAATAGCGTCTGGCCGCCTCAACGGCCTTGCCGGACCAGAGCCCCGTATGCAGGTAGTCGGCAGTGCCTTTGCCTCGCAGCAAGTTCATCGGGACTTGTGAGAACTGCATGGAGGCGCCACCGTGGAGAAACAGAACCTTGTAGTGCTTCGGCACGTCCAGAATGGCTCGCAAGTCCTGCTCCGCCTGGTAGGCCAGCGCCATAAACAACTCCGATCGATGGCTGATTTCCATCACCGACATGCCAGAACCCGAAAAGTCGAAGAACTCATCGCGTGCTTCTTGAAGTACTTCAGTGGGTAGCGCGGAAGGGCCGGCGCTGAAATTGTGTGACCTTGCCATGAAGCCCCCTGGGCCTTTCACGAGTGACTTGCAAAGTCGAAGTCTAGAAATAAAATGGACTGCCAACACATACCAATTGAAGCAAGCAAAGCAGACCACATGAAAAGCACATTCGAGCTTGAAACACTGCGAATGCGGTTGAACGATTTGGATCTTCAGCCTTTGGATCTGCACCAACGCATCCAGCGTGCGTTGCGCACCTTGATATTGGATGGCGCACTGGGGCCTGGGGTAAAGCTGCCAGCCACGCGCGCACTGGCCCAATTACTGGGTGTTGCCCGGGACACCGTTGAGAACGCCTACGTGCAGCTTCAGCGAGATGGCTTCATTATTCGACGCAAAGGTTCTGGCAGCTATGTGCCAGAGTCGATGGGCACCGAGCTGCGTGGTGCAGAGCGCCGACATCTGAAGTTCCGCCCCGAGGGGATCAAGGCAACGGAGCCTGGTACCGGCCTGAGCAAGCGCGGTCGGTTGATTCTCGACAGCGGCGGAGTGGCCGATCAGAAGGTCATACAAGCCTTCGCCACAGGCTTGCCCGAGACTCGCACATTCCCAACGGAGGTCTGGGAGCGTCTCCAGCGCCAAGTCTTAAAAGACTACCGCACTCAGGTGCTGCTGCATGGTGACCCACAAGGAGAAAAGCCGCTGCGCGAGGCGATTGCCGCCTACTTGAATCTCGAACGAGGAGCCAAAGTTTCCGCCGACCAGATACTGGTGCTCAGCAGCACCAGACAGGCATTGTTCCTGTGCGCTCAGTTACTGGTGGATGCAGGAAAGCCTATCCTGATGGAAAACCCCGGCTACTTCGGTGCCAAGAAGGCATTTGAATCCGCCGAGGCCAAGGTCGTTCCCATCGATGTTGACGCTCAAGGCATTCGCACCGACCTGCTGCGAGCCGACCGCAGCGGTGCCAGTTGCGTCTATGTGACGCCGTCTCACCAATACCCCACAGGGGCGACCCTGTCACTGGAGCGCAGACTCGACTTAATCAACTGGGCCGCCGAAACGGACAAGTGGATTCTCGAGGACGATTACGACAGCGAGTTTCACTACGACGGCCTGCCAACCGCATGTGTTCAAGGCTTGGACAAGTACCAAAGAACGCTCTATATCGGTACTTTCGGCAAGACACTCTATCCTGGGCTGCGGATGGGATACATGGCGCTTCCTCCACAACTCGTTCGCGCATTTACCCACGCGCGCAGTATCTTGGATGGGCATACACCACAAACCCTTCAATTGACCGTGGCGCGCTTTATGGAAGATGGATACTACAACTCCCACGTAAGATCCATGCGTAAGCTTTATGCGGGTCGCAGGGAGTTCATGCTCAATGCCATCGATAAATACCTTGGGCGAATGGTGATCCCGCTACGGCCAGCGGGCGGAATGCAGATACCGTGCCTCCTAAAGGCAGGATGGTCCGAAGAAAAAACTATTCGCCAAGCTATGGACGTAGGCGTGCAGTTGCCAGGACTGAGTCGGCTATACCTAGGGCAGGAAAAGCAGGCCGGCTGGCTGCTGGGCTATGCCTCCTTAACAGTACGCGAAATAGAAACCGCCATGCTGCGACTTTCTCATGCCTTCAAGAAATAAACATGGGGTGCATCTTTGTGAAGAAGTCGTGGCATCTAGCAACACACTGAATCGCTCCAGCTTTCGTAGACGCTTGCGAACCTCAGTAATGGGTCGTTCTCTATCGATCATAGCCACGAAGCGCGCTGTGTGCTGGTCAGAACTAATGCAAACAACTGGTCAGGTCGAATGCAAATAGGTGGGCAAGTCTGTGCAATTGCCCATCTGCGAAGACAATCGCTGTCGCGGGGTACTCCGCGCTGTGGCTGCAGAACTTGGCGCACTACGCCTTCGATTTCCAAGACTCAAATATTACCGTCACCAGACCAGGTCTTATCCTAAGTGGATGACCTCTATGACCATCCGTCAGATGGAGGCATCTAGACTCGACAAAACTCTTTTCGGGGGGCGGGGGCTGGCGAGCTTGATGTAGGTAACATCTTCCACCTCAGTAAACAGAACCTTAGAAAAGCTCTTGCGGGGACAGGCCTGGAAGCTTTTGGGTATGGTCAAGTGCCCAACTGGTGCTTGGTTTGTAAGCGTCCGCCCAACTCACCTTGCGTAAGTTAGGGCTTGCGCCCACTGATGCGGCAGCAGTTGACCAATCTCACTCGCTCGCTGCG
>RCMZ01000549.1_pt1 | contig 18193 bp, 15 predicted proteins | sample 2041141 | NCBI WGS metagenome assembly RCMZ01 (sample SAMN09708263, study PRJNA481090) | Wastewater metagenome, whole genome shotgun sequencing project. | biome: sewage; isolation source: Davis station wastewater (DW) | place: Antarctica: Davis Station | collected 2010-03-01
CCCATCCTGATCGAAGGCAAGGCCATCCAGCTGCACCCCCTCGTTTGCGCGGCCTTCAACGCCGACTTCGACGGTGACCAGATGGCTGTCCACGTCCCGCTGTCGGTGGAAGCGCAGATGGAAGCTCGCACGCTGATGCTGGCCTCCAACAACGTGCTGTTCCCCGCTTCGGGCGAGCCCTCCATCGTTCCTTCGCAGGACGTGGTGCTGGGTCTGTACTACGCCACCCGTGACCGTATCAACGGCAAGGGTGAAGGCCTGGTGTTCGCTGACACCGGTGAAGTGCAGCGTGCTCTGGACGCTGGCGAAGTAGAGCTTGCAGCCAAGATCACCGTTCGCATGACCGAGTGGACCAAGAACAAGGAAACGGGCGAATTCGTTCCGTCCACTTCGCTCGTGGAAACCACAGCTGGCCGCGCGCTGCTGTCCGAGATTCTTCCCAAGGGCCTGCCGTTCTCCAACATGAACAAGGCGCTCAAGAAGAAGGAAATCTCGCGCCTGATCAACGTGTCCTTCCGCAAATGCGGTCTGAAGGAAACGGTCGTGTTCGCCGATAAGCTGCTGCAAAACGGCTTCCGTTTGGCCACGCGTGCTGGTATCTCGATCGCCATCGATGACATGTTGGTGCCTCCACAAAAGGCCGGAATCATCGAGCGCTCCGAGAAGGAAGTGAAAGAGATCGAACAGCAATACGTGTCCGGTCTGGTCACCTCTGGCGAGCGCTACAACAAGGTGGTGGATATCTGGGGCAAGGCCGGAGACGAAGTGTCCAAGGTGATGATGGCCCAACTGTCCAAGCAGAAGGTCATGGACCGCCACGGCAAGGAAGTGGACCAGGAGTCCTTCAACTCCATCTACATGATGGCCGACTCCGGCGCCCGTGGTTCCGCTGCCCAGATTCGTCAGGTGGCCGGTATGCGGGGTCTGATGGCCAAGCCAGACGGCTCCATCATCGAAACGCCGATCACCGCGAACTTCCGCGAAGGTCTGAACGTGTTGGAGTACTTCATCTCCACCCACGGTGCCCGTAAGGGGCTGGCCGATACGGCGCTGAAGACGGCCAACTCGGGTTACCTGACGCGTCGCCTGGTGGACGTGACGCAGGATCTGGTTGTGACAGAGGAAGATTGCGGTACCTCCAATGGTTCGCTGATGCGCGCCATCGTTGAAGGCGGTGAAGTGATTGAATCGCTGCGCGACCGTATCCTGGGCCGCACTGCTGCCGAAGACGTGCTGCACCCTGAGAACCGCTCTGTATTGGTTCAAGCGGGCGTCATGCTTGAGGAAGACCTCATTGAGGAACTTGAGGCTGCGGGCGTGGATGAAGTCAAGGTGCGCACAGCGCTGACCTGCGAAACACGTTATGGCCTGTGCGCCAAGTGCTATGGCCGCGACCTGGGCCGTGGCGGCCTGATCAATCTCGGCGAAGCTGTGGGTGTGATCGCTGCGCAGTCCATCGGTGAGCCCGGCACGCAGTTGACCATGCGTACGTTCCACATCGGTGGTGCCGCGTCGCGTGCTGCCATCGCATCAAGCGTGGAGGCAAAGTCCAATGGCGTGATCGGCTTCAACGCGACGATGCGTTATGTGAGCAACACCAAGGGTGAGCTGGTCGTCATTGCGCGTTCCGGCGAAATTGTCATCCAGGACGAACATGGCCGCGAGCGTGAGCGTCACAAGGTGCCTTATGGCGCGACATTGACGGTCAAGGCGGACCAGGCCGTCAAGGCTGGGACGATTCTGGCCAACTGGGACCCACTGACGCGCCCCATCATCACCGAGTTTGCCGGCCAATCCAAGTTCGAGAACGTCGAAGAAGGTTTGACCGTTGCCAAGCAGGTCGATGAAGTGACTGGGCTGTCCACGCTGGTGGTGATCGACCCCAAGCGCCGCGGTGCAGCCAAGGTGGTGCGTCCGCAGGTGAAGCTGATCGATGCCCAAGGCAATGAAGTGAAGATCCCTGGCACCGACCACTCGGTGACCATCGGCTTCCAAGTGGGCGCGCTGATCCAGGTGCGTGACGGACAGGACGTGGGCCCTGGCGAGGTGCTGGCCCGTATCCCTGTTGAAGGTCAAAAGACCCGTGACATTACCGGCGGTCTGCCCCGCGTGGCGGAGCTGTTTGAAGCCCGTACTCCGAAGGACAAGGGCACGCTGGCTGAAATGACCGGTACGGTGTCGTTCGGCAAGGAAACCAAGGGCAAGGTTCGGCTGCAGATTACCGACCCAGAGGGGCGCGTTTCTGAAGAGCTGGTGCCCAAGGAAAAGAACATCCTGGTGCATGAAGGCCAGGTGGTGAACAAGGGCGAATCCATTGTTGACGGACCCGCGGATCCGCAGGACATCCTGCGTTTGCTGGGCATTGAAGAGCTGTCGCGCTACATCGTTGACGAAGTGCAGGACGTGTATCGCTTGCAGGGCGTGAAGATCAATGACAAGCACATCGAGGTGATCGTTCGCCAGATGCTTCGTCGCATTGTGGTCGAGAACGTCGGCGAGTCGAACTACATTGCCGGTGAGCAGGTTGAGCGTTCCGAAATCCTCAACACCAACGATGCCCTGCAATCAGAAGGCAAGATCCCCGCGACCTACAGCAACTTGCTGCTGGGTATCACGAAGGCCTCTCTGTCCACTGACTCGTTCATCTCGGCCGCTTCCTTCCAGGAAACGACCCGCGTGCTCACCGAGGCTGCCATCATGGGCAAGCGCGACGAACTGCGCGGTCTGAAGGAAAACGTCATTGTGGGTCGCCTGATCCCAGCCGGCACCGGCATGGCATACCACCAGGCCCGCAAGGCCAAGGACGCCATGGACGATGCAGAGCGCCGCGCCATTGCCGAAGCGGAAGCTGCCGAGATGGAGGCACAAGCCGAGACTTCCGACGCCGATCTGAGCAGTAACGTCACTGCGACGGACGCGGCGGCTGACTAAAGGCGGCGCTGGATAAGCCCGTGCAATTTCTACGTTGCACTCAAACGGGCTGTTCGGCGCGGTCTCGAGCCACGCTGTGTTTCTTCAAAACGCTCCCACCCTGCCTCATGGCGGATTGGGGGCGTTTTTTATGTGGATACTCTCTTTTTTTTGGCGGTTGCGCATGAATAAGCGCGGACAGCCCTTTGGCTTTGCATGTTTTGGTCATCGCCTCTCTTTTGGATTGCCTTCGCCATCTTTCTGTTTTGGGCCCTGGGGGCCTACAACCGCTTGATGAGGCTGCGCTCCGCCGTGGTCCAGGCGTTTGGGGAATTTGACGCGCACATGGTGCGGCTGGTGGCTTTGTTGGGTGAGTTCGGCGCGGCACACGCAGTGCTCCGCACCAGCCTGGTGGCCGAAGATGCGCAAGATGCAAATGATGGAGGTTCCGAGGCCGCTGCGCTTCGGGGCGCAGCAAATCAGTTGAGTGCGTCCCTGGCCGTGGCACGTGCTCGACCATTCCATCCCGACGCGATGGCGGCATTGGCTGCGGCGCGGGATGTTTTGCAGGCCACTTGGCAGAGTTCAGCCCGCAAACCGCAAGAGACACTGATGGCTTCCGACGTGCAAACGGCACCAGCATCTCCGGACGTCGCAACCCAGAGAATATCTGCCTGGGAAGCCCGGTGGGACGAATACGCACTTCAAAACGCGCAGGCCACACAGGCGTTTAATGACGCGGTGCGGCAATACAACGCGGGCGTTACGCAGTTTCCTGCAAATTTGTTGGCCAAAATTTTTGGCTTCAAGTGCGCAGGTCTGCTGTAGGCCACTTTTAGGATCAAGATGAAACAGTCGCGGGGCGGTGCCCCCAGCAAGCCCGGATCTCCCTCTGACCGTAGTGATGGGCGTTTTCTAGACGCGGGTGATGGATCGCCGGCGTCGGCCGCCTCGGCCGCTGGAATGCGCGCTGGTGGTACAGGTGTGGCTCTGTGGCAGCAGCTGACAGGCGTGGCGGCGGCCCTTCAGGCGATTCGGGGCGGGCAATCGGGTACCGCTGCCCTCACTGGCGTGGATGCACTCTTGCGGCCTGGGGTGCAGGCGCTTTTGTTCCAGGTCCTGCGGCAAGCCGGCAGGGCAGAGGCCTTGCGCCGCCAGTTGGCAACCCGCACGCCCCCTCCCGCTGCCGATGCGTTGTTGTGTGTGGCTCTGGCGCTGTGCTGGAACCCGCAAGACGCACCTTACGAGCCATTTACCTTGGTGAACCAGGCCGTCGAGGCCGCCAAGAACCATCCCGCTACCCGGGCGCAGGCCTCGTTTATCAATGGTTGCTTGCGTCGTTTCCTGCGTGAGCGCGATGCGCTGGTGGCCCTCACGGACCGCGACCCCGTTGCACGCTGGAATCATCCCCGCTGGTGGATTGATCGGCTTCGTAAAGATCATCCGCAACAGTGGGAGCAGATCCTCCATGCGAACAACGCTCACGCGCCGATGGTCTTGAGGGTTAATCAGCAAAAAATCACAGTAGCGCAATACCAATCTGCACTTGGTGCTATTGATTTGAAAGCGATTGCGTTGGGGGGCAAGGCGTTGGCTTTGGAGCAGCCTGTGCCCGTGCCGCAGCTGCCGGGCTTTGCCGAGGGCTGGGTCTCGGTGCAAGACTACGCGGCGCAGCAGGCGGCGCCATTGCTGCTTCATGGACTGGATTTGACCAGACCTTTGCGTGTGCTCGATGCCTGTGCGGCACCCGGTGGAAAGACCGCGCATCTTCTGGAAATGGCGGGCGACAGTGCCCAGCTAGAAGTCATGGCACTCGAAATCGATGCCGAGCGCGCCAAGCGCATCAATGAGACATTGGAGCGGTTGAATCTGCGTGCAACTGTGGTTGTGGCCGATGCCGCTCGCCCCCAGGACTGGTGGCAGCACCATGGTGGCGGCGCCTCGTTCGACGCCATCTTGTTGGACGCGCCTTGCACCGCATCGGGCATCGTGCGGCGCCACCCCGATGTCCGCTGGTTGCGGCGCGAGAGCGACATCGCGCAATTGGCGGCCCTGCAGAAGCAACTGCTCCGGGCGCTGTGGCCGCTGGTGCGGCCCGGCGGTCGGTTGTTGTACTGCACCTGTTCTGTGTTCCGGGCTGAGGGCGACGATCAGGTGCAAACGTTTCTTGCAAACAACACTGATGCGCAATTGCTGCCTTCCCCGGGGCATTTAATTCCCGGCAAAGGCGATATGAATGGGGCTGTCCCGGACAATCTGAGCGGTGATCACGACGGCTTTTTTTACGCACTGTTGCAAAAAACGACGCATTGAGTCTTTCGGGGCTTGGTGGTCGCTGCTCTTTGCCTGTGCCTTGGCCATTGCAGGTTGTTTTTTTGCGCCCAATGCGGGGGCGACACAGACTGCAACCGCCGAAGTGGGAGAGCTGCGCCTGGAGCGTTCTGATGAGGGGATCTACCTCAACGCTGCCTTGCAGTTCGACCTGCCTGAGTTAGCAGAGGATGCCTTGTACAAAGGCATTCCCATGTTCTTTGTAGCCGACGCAGTCGTGCTGCGTGACCGCTGGTACTGGTCGGACCGGCAGGTGGCGGAGGCCACCCGGTATTTCCGTCTGAGCTACCAACCTCTCACTCGGCGCTGGCGCCTCAATATCTCTCCCGTCCCGTTCACCAACAGTGGCCTCGGTGTGGTGCTGGGTCAGAGTTTTGACAACTACGCGGATGCATTGGCATCGATTCAACGAATTTCTCACTGGAAGATCGCAGAAAGCAGCGAGATCGACTCCAACGCGACGCACAGCGTTCATTTTCGGTTCAGGCTAGACATGTCACAGTTGCCGCGCCCCTTCCAGATCGGCGTGGTGGGCCGTTCTGGCTGGAACCTCCTGGTTTCAAGCAGCCAGCGCCTGGATGCAGAATCAGCCAAGTGAGCATTTCGTCAAAGACCCCTGACATATCCCTCTCAACCCATGCGACCGCGCGTCAATCACGTGCCGTGCGATGGGCTGTGGGGGTGGGGGTAGCGATTGTCTCAGCCATCAGCCTGGTGCTGATGTTCCTGCTCACGCTTGCCACCAACAACCGTGCCTTGTATGAGCGCAATTACGCCTGGCTCTTCGGGGTCAACGTTTTTGTGGCGATGTTGCTGCTGGCGGTGTTGGTGTGGGTTGCTGTGCGTTTGACGGTGCGCCTGCGCAAAGGTCGTTTTGGCAGCCGGCTGCTGGTCAAGCTCGCGGCTATTTTTGCGCTGGTGGGTCTGATGCCCGGACTGCTGATTTATGTCGTGTCCTATCAGTTCGTCACGCGATCAATAGAGAGCTGGTTTGATGTCAAGGTCGAAGGAGCATTGTCCGCCGGTGTGAACCTTGCGCGCGTGTCACTGGACTCCCTTGCCACCGATATGGCGGCCAAAACCCGCAATGCCAGCACACAGGTGGCTCAGGTTCCCGACGCAGCGGCGGGGCTGGTGCTTGAACGCATTCGGGACCAATTGGGTGCTGTGGATGTCGTGCTCTGGAATGCTGCTGGGCAAGCGGTGGCCAGCGCGGGACAGTCCCGCTTTGACCTGAATCCCGAGCGTCCCGGCGTCGCATTGTTGCGCTCCGTGCGCGAGCAGCGTGCGACCGTTCAAATCGAAGGATTGGATGACATTTCTGCCCCCGACGCTGCGCAGAATGCCCGTGTCAAGGTGCTCGCTCTGGTCAGTAGCCCCAGTGTGGGGCTACTGGTTGAGCCGCGGTATCTTCAGGCCACCTTGCCCTTGCCGCCCGCACTGGTTGCCAACGCGATTGCTGTACAAGAGGCCAACCGTGAATATCAGGAGCGAGCGTTGGCGCGCGGCGGGCTGCGGCGCATGTATGTTGGGACACTGACGTTAAGTCTGTTTCTTGCCGTTTTTGGGGCCGTGCTTCTCGCCGTCCTGCTGGGGAACCAGCTTGCGAGGCCGTTGCTCGTGCTGGCCGAAGGCGTGCGCGAGGTGGCCGCTGGAAACCTGAGCCCGAAGGCCGCCCTGCAGGGCAAAGACGAGCTGGGTGGATTGACCCGGTCATTTGCACTCATGACCCAGCAGCTCTACGAGGCCCGGCAGGCGGTAGAAACAAGCATGGGCGAGGTGGACGCCAGTCGGGCCAACCTACAAACCATTCTGGACAACCTCACGGCAGGCGTTATCGTGCTCGACGCCAAAGGTCTGATTTGCTCCTCCAACCCGGGTGCTACCCGCATTCTTCGCGCACCGATGGCTGCTTACGAGAAGCGAGCGCTGGCTGAAGTGCCCGGTTTGGCGGAGTTTGCCGCCTCGGTGCAGGGCCATTTTGACGCCTTCCTCAGTGACAGCGAACGACACGGGTTGGACCATTGGCAACAACCGTTTGAGTTGCACGCATCGTCCGGCGGAGCGGGCCAGCACGCCACCAGCCTCGTCGCGCGGGGGGCCGAGCTGCCTGATGCTACAAGATTGTTGGTTTTTGACGACATTTCAGAAATCGTTTCTGCACAACGCGCGCAGGCATGGGGCGAAGTGGCCAGGCGGCTTGCACACGAAATCAAGAACCCGCTGACCCCCATTCAGCTGTCCGCTGAGCGCCTCGAAATGAAGCTTTCAGGAAAGCTGCAGGCCACTGAAAACGCCATCTTGGTGAAGTCCGTCAAAACCATCGTTGACCAGGTCGACGCGATGAAACGGCTGGTCAACGAGTTCCGTGACTACGCCCGGCTTCCCGCAGCCGAGCTTCATGCGCTCGACCTCAACGCGCTGGTGGCGGACGTGCTGCATTTATATGAGGGTGAAAACGCTACCGTCCCTGTAGAAGCCCAGTTGGACCCGCGTTGCCCCTCGATTGCGGGCGACGCGCAGCAGTTGCGCCAGGTGGTGCACAACCTGGTACAAAACGCACAAGACGCGACCGAGCAGGCACACGCAAGCGCGTCAAAACCGATGCCTTCGGTACGCATCACCACCCGCTGGAGTGAGTCCTCACGCAGAGTGCGGCTCACGGTCTCTGACAGCGGTAGCGGCTTCCCGACACACATACTCCAGCGCGCCTTTGAGCCCTATGTGACCACCAAGCCACGCGGCACCGGTCTGGGTTTGGCGGTGGTCAAAAAGATCGCAGATGAGCATGGAGCACGCATCGAACTGTCCAACCGCTCGGAAAACGATGTGGTGCAGGGGGCCCAAGTGTCGTTATCATTCGCCCCTGAACCAGCGGTGGCGTCATAACAACACCGCCCCGCAGTACCCAAGGCGCTTCAATACACATGGCAAATATTCTGGTGGTCGACGATGAGCTCGGCATTCGTGATCTTCTGTCGGAAATACTGAACGATGAGGGCCACAGCGTAGACCTCGCAGAAAACGCGACGCAGGCGCGTTCAGCCCGTGCTGGCAATAGCTATGACCTGGTGCTGCTCGACATCTGGATGCCCGACACCGACGGCGTATCGCTGCTCAAGGAGTGGGCGATGGCCGGTGTACTCACCATGCCCGTGATCATGATGAGCGGCCACGCCACCATCGATACCGCCGTTGAAGCCACGCGCATTGGCGCTTTTTCGTTTCTCGAAAAACCCATCACACTGCAAAAGCTGCTCAAAGCGGTCGAGCAGGGGTTGGCCCGCAACGCCGCCCACCAGTCCGCTCCGGTCGCTACCATTGCGCAGGCTGCCGTTGTGCCTGCCGACCCGACGTTCTCACAATTGCCTGCAGTGTCCGCCGTGATGGCTGGCGTGGACACGGGTCCGCATGCCCACCAGGGGTTCGATCTGGACCGCCCACTGCGCGAGGCGCGCGACGGATTCGAAAAGGCTTATTTCGAGTTTCACCTCGCCCGTGAAGGCGGCTCCATGACTCGGGTTGCCGAGAAGACAGGGCTTGAGCGCACCCACCTGTACCGCAAGCTTCGGCAACTGGGTGTGGACCTGGGGCGCGGAAAACGCAATTAATTTTCATGAGAGTTTTTTGGGTGCCAATTTTCTGGCTATAATTTGAGGCTTAGGCCCGGTAGCTCAGTCGGTAGAGCAGAGGATTGAAAATCCTTGTGTCGGTGGTTCGATTCCGCCCCAGGCCACCACTACTCATTTTGTAGTCGTCCATAGACGTCCTCAAAAGCAAAAAAGCCCTAAGTAAATCAACGACTTAGGGCTTTTTTCATTCCAGACCCGTCCGCAGTTATCCGCCCCAAGCCAGCCCAAAGTGGGGGCAACTTTGGGGGCAACTGCTAGGCTCAGGGGTAACTGCTGCAAAAGTTGCCCCCAATGCCTCTGACAGACACTGCAATTCGCAAGGCCCAGCCTGGGCCCAAGCCCCGTAAGCTCGCCGACGCAAAAGGCCTCTACCTTGAGATTTCCCCGGCTGGGGGCAAGTGGTGGCGGCTCAAATACCGGATAGCCGGAAAAGAAAAGCGCATTTCACTGGGCACCTATCCAGAAACAGGCCTTCGCCAAGCCCGCGAGAAGGCCGACAGCGCAAGGGAGCTCTTGTCCAGTGGCCAGGACCCCAGCGACCAACGCAAAGCAGAGAAGGCCCGGAACGGGATCGAAGATGCGGCCGCCGCGCGTGCCGAGGCTGGATTGCCCCCAGAAGAGAGCTTTGAGCACGTGGCCAGGGAGTGGTTTGACACCCGGAAGGACGAATGGGCGCCAAGCTACGGGGAGAAGATCCTGCGGCGGCTGGAGGTCGATGTATTCCCGTGGGTGGGCTCGGAGCCCATCAGCTCCATCACGCCCCCCCAACTGTTGACAGTTTTGCGCCGTATCGAGGCGCGAGGTGTTGTTGAAACCGCACACAGAGCTTTGGAGAACTGTAGCCAGGTGTTTCGCTATGCCGTTGCGACTGGTCGGGTTCAAAGCAATCCGGCCCGGGATCTCAAGGACGCCCTGCGCAAGCCCATGGTGAGGCATTTCCCGGCTATTACAGATCCGGCTCGGTTGAGCGAGCTCTTGCGCGCCATTGACGGCTACAAAGGAACACACGTGGTTCGGGCCGCGCTAGTACTGCTTCCTATGGTGCTGTTGCGCCCTGGCGAGTTGCGTAAGGCACGGTGGGAGGAGTTCGACCTCGAAAAGGCCGTCTGGACCGTGCCCGCAGAGCGGATGAAACGAGAGAAGGCGGGCAAGCTATTTGGAAAGCCGCATATTGTGCCGCTGGCTACCCAGGCCGTGGCGGTATTGCGTGATCTTCACGCACTGACAGGTGGCAGTCCATACGTTTTCCGGGGGGAAAGGCATCACGACCGTCCAATGAGCGACGCCGCCATAAACGCAGCACTCCGAGCGATGGGTTTCCCTGCCGATGAAGTTACGGGCCACGGATTCCGCGCAACAGCTCGAACGATGCTCGCTGAGCGTTTGGGAGTAGCTGAGTCAGTAATTGAGGCTCAGCTCGCCCACTCCGTTAAAGACAATCTGGGACGTGCATACAACCGAACTGAGTTCATTCAAGAACGTGTTCAGATGATGCAACGGTGGGCAGACTTCCTCCAAGCGCTAAATGCAACTTGACTTGTTGAGCTCGGGTGCGGACGATGTCTTGTTACGTAACAAGACGGGCTGGGAGTTTCCAGCACGCGCCAAGAACGATGAAAGCGAGGGGCAATGGCTGCTAACGGGGAAAAGGCTGGAAAAAAGCAAAGTTCGGTCAAGGGGAAGCAAGCTAAATTAACTTTGCCCACGCTTGGAAAAATATTCGTTACTGCTGGATTTCGGCAGATACCAGTGGAGGGTATTCACTTTCAAATTAAAGAGCGAATGGGGGAGCTTGATTTCGCTTTTGTTTATGAAAATGTTCTTGTCTTGTGTGAAGATACTGTCAAACTCGATATCTCTGAACACTTCGCCAAAAAACAATTTTTCCATGGGCTTATAGGAAAAAATGTTCAAGAATTTTGTGAGATATTAAGTGATAAATGCCCCCAATTTAAATCGTATCTAGATGACGGACGGTGGAGTTATAGCGATCTTGAGATACGACACATCTACCATTCATCGACCTCCGACGTGGACGCAGGGTTGCGTGAAAATTCTGACCCATTAAAAGTCTTTGATCGGTCGCACGCCAAGTATTTTCTTGAGCTTGTAAAGGTCGTTGGTCGCTCGGCGAAATATGAGCTATTTAAGTATCTGAAAATATCACTGGGTGATATCGGCGTTCGCAGATCCTCTGGGATGGGGGCAGCTATTGACCCCTTTGACGCTTTTGTGTTGCCGGGTAATCATACTCATTATCCCCCGGGCTTCTGTGTCGTTTCATTTTATGCTGACCCAAAATCATTATTGCAAAGAGCTTATGTCTTGCGACGAGATGGCTGGGAGCAGGATGAGGTCTCCTATCAGCGATTTTTGAAAGCTTCTAAGCTTGCCTCTATGCGCCGGTATCTTGCAAATGACGGAAAAGTCTTTGTAAATAATTTAATTGTGACCTTGCCATCGACAGCCACAATTTCTCATATAGATGGCAGCGGGCGAATTGAGGTCGAAGGGCTTACCAAAAAGGTTCCAGCAAAATTGGGCCTCCCTCTTGAGTTGGGGACGGTCGGAATTGTGGATGGACAGCACCGTATTTTTGCCTATTATGAGGGGACGGACACCGCTGAGCAGAAAATAGATTCCCTTCGTGTGCGACAAAATCTTCTTGTGACTGGCATTGTTTTTCCTGAAAATTATTCAGCAGAAAAACGGGTGAAATTCGAGGCCGAACTTTTTCTGAGCATTAATGATACTCAGACTGGGGTGAGATCAGACCTAAAGCAAGCGCTTGAAACAATTATTAAGCCTGACTCGCTGACTGCCATCGCTAAAGCGGTGGTAAACAGACTATCAGCTCAAGGCCCTTTGAGTGGCCTTTTGCAAAGAAACATCTATGATCCTGTCGAGAAGATTAGAGTTGCGTCCATCGTGCGTTATGTGGTGTCTCCGCTTGTTCGACCGGACGCAAAGGGCGTGATGTTCAACGCCTATGAGCGTTTTCATGGGACTGTCACAAACATTTCTGATGTTAGGACGACATATGTGGAATTTTGTGCCCAAAAAATCAACGACATCCTTGCCGGCGCGCGTTCTTCGTTTAGGAATAAATGGAAGTCGGTTCATAATGGGGGTGATTTAAATCCTCTAGTGATCGGTGGAATAATGTTTTGCCTGCGCGAGGTTTATGAGCAGGAGAATAATTTTCAGACCTTGGAAAACTATAGGTCTGCACTTCAAAATCTCCATCAAGAGGACTTTAGCGTATATGGATCAAGCCATTGGGCGCAACTCGGTAAAGTGCTTTATGCAAAATATTTTGAGATTTAGTTTATGAGCGGTTTGTTGTTTGCAAGTGCTGCGACATGTGTAAAGAAAATTCGGCTAGGGTCTGAGGCAAGTATTTTTCTTGGTGATTGTTTTAAACTGCTGCCGCTGATCGCTGATAACTCTGTCGATCTGGTTTTTTCATCTCCTCCCTACTATATTGGAAAGGAGTATGACGATCATTCCGATATTTCGGGATTCATTGAGTTGCAGGCTGCCATTTTTTCTGAACTGGTCAGGGTTTTGAAGCCTGGCGGTAGCCTTTGTTGGCAAGTTGGATCGCATGTTAAAGATGGTGTGGTAAGTCCGCTCGATTATTATGTTTTTGCTGAATCACTAAGACATAAAGAGTTGCGTTTGCGTAATCGAGTTATTTGGACCTTTGGGCACGGACTTCATTGCTCTAACCGCTTTAGCGGCAGGTATGAAACAGTTTTATGGTTCTCGAAGGGGGAGCATAAGAAATTCAACCTGGACGCAGTTAGAGTTCCACAAAAATATCCTGGAAAAACCCATAGTGCTGGGCCAAAAAAGGGTTTGCCGAGTGGAAATCCACTGGGTAAAAATCCTGGAGATGTTTGGGAAATACCGAATGTAAAAGCTGGTCACGTTGAGAAGACTGACCACCCATGTCAGTTCCCCGTCGCCCTCGCTCAGCGGTTTGTGCGGGCATTGACGAACGAGGGGGATCTAGTACTGGATCCTTTTGCTGGAGTGTGCTCAACTGGAATCGCCTCCATTGTGGAGAGGCGGAAATTTCTCGGCGCGGAAACTGAGAAAGAGTACGCACGGATAGGAGCCGGGAGATTGGCGGCCGCACAGAAAGGCGATGCTCCTATCCGTCCATGGGACAGAGAGATATTTGTCCCTACAAGCAACATGAAGGTTGCGCGTGCTCCCTCGCACTTCAAAGTGCAAATGGAGGCCGAGGCAACGTTGCCTATGTGATTGAAGGGGCCATCTTTTCTGCAGCCACGGCGCGCAGTAGCCCCCACGCCTGCCGTCTCTCTAGACAGCTTGTTTTTGACTTGACGACTTAACTGCAGGCGACACCGTCTGGCGCGGGCTCCAACCGGTTCTTCATCACTTCGCAGTGACGGCTTTTGCCGCCTTTTGCTTGGCCTGGATTGGTCTGTGGCAGAGCCTCGTAACGGAACAAGCATTTGGCGCTAGTGCGTGCCCTGTGGGACTAGGCAATCTGGCTCGCCACCGCTGTCAACAGCGCTAGCCATTGCAAGTGCCATTGGCGATAAGTAGGCAAACTGTCGGCCAATACCAATCGATGCTGACCGTTGCATGGCCACCGAAGTCCACCTCCAGCGCATTGGAGGCTGCGACACTTAAGAAGTGCGCAGCATGGCGAACAGGCATGTGTCACGGCGAAATCACAACTCATAGCAACCAGGGGAGCTGTCCAATGTCCATAAGTCGGCCGTCTAAATATGATCCGCTCATTGATCACCTGCGATCACTGACGGTCCATGAAGTCACCCTTAACTTCGCGGAGATCGACGCGTTGCTGGGTGACAAGTTACCCCAGTCCGCCCGGGAGTTCCATGCGTGGTGGGCAAACTCAACCACCGATCCCACGCACTCTTGGGCGCGTCGCTGGACAGCTGACGGATGGCGCGCAAGCGTCGATCTTGCAAACCAGAGCGTCAGTTTCGAGCGGGCGAGTAATGCGGTGGTAGCGCCGACGCGGCTGATTGATCTTCTCCCAACCCGCCATGAGCCTGTGATGGATCTGGTGGAAAGGGCTGGAATTGATGTGTCTGGTTGGGCGCTTACTGCCGATAACGTCCCAGTGGCCAATCCGCGCGCAAACCCCAACTACTGCTACAACTGGTCGTTCGGTTCTCCCGCAGAAGGTTTTGTTTTATGTATTTGGCACGTCGAGCTTTCTGAACGCGATTCGTTAATCGTTTCGGACAACGACATGATCCATCACCTCCGAACGCTGGAGCGCATGCGCATCGAGGCTGGTTCGGACGCGAACAAGCGCAGTCGCCTAAGTCAGCAAATTCGGCGTGCTCAGGAGTTTTTGTACGCGATTGAAGAGTCTCGGCGGCGCAATCAATCCTTGCGAGTGATCATTAACGCTGGCAAGCGTCGTGACGAAAGCGAGATAGCCGATCTGGCGTCTCGCGTTACTTACCGGGGGCTGGATGACGAGCCCTGGTACGTTCATGAGCGAGACGAGATTCGCGGCCACTGGCGTATCGTCCGAAGCATTCCTCCTGGTGCTGGCGATGACTTCATCATCTTGCCTCCAGAGGACGACACTTCACCGGGTGCTGACGACGCGCGCCGTATGGGGGCCATTCGAGTGCGTCGCGGTCAGGCAAAATTTCGCGCAGAGCTCATTGGCGCCTATGGAGGTCAATGTGCTGTGACGGGGACACGCGTTGTCGAGCTGCTGGAGGCCGCGCACATCATTCCACATGCGCACGGCACAAATTACCGTATCGCAAACGGGCTGCTGTTGCGCGCGGACGTTCACACACTCTATGACCTGCATCTGCTGTCTGTGGATGACCGCTACCGCGTGCACTTGTCCAAATCACTCATGTTCAGCGACTATCGTCACTTGGCAGGTGCAACATTGAGGGCATTGCCAGCCACGAGTGCACAACAGCCATCACCCACATATCTGAAGGCTAGGCATGAGAGATTTCTAGATGCGGAATCCTCTCGATAGGTATCAAAAAATTGGCATTTATCGCCTTTGTTGAAGGCCCAGCAGATTGCCTGTCGGCCGATGGATTAACCGCTTGACGCGATCCTTGAAAGAAAGCCAACGTGAAAAAACTATTCTTTGCCGTGCTGGTGTTGATGAGCCAAGCCGCGACTGCCGAAACCGTCCAAGTGAAATATCACGGCCCCGTATCTTTGGACGCCTTCGCGTGCGCTGCCGTCAACGAAAACAGCGACGTCTCCCGCATCTGCTACGACAAGGCAGAGCGGTACATGGTCATCCGCTTGAAGACCACCTACTACCACTACTGCGAGATTGATGCAGCCACCGTGAAGGGACTCCAGGGCGCCAGCTCCAAGCGGCAGTTCTTCGAGTCCCGAATCCGTGGCAGCGGTGGTCAGGGCCCCTTCGATTGCCGCACGCATCCCATCCCGAAGAAATACCGGCAATAGCCTCTCGAACCCGATTCTGTGGCAACGCTGCCCAACGTAAAAAGGCCCCGACATCACTGCCGGAGCCTTTTTTCTTTCAGCGCCAGGGCACGCGCCCGGCTCGATTCAATGTGAGACTCAGGCCGTAGCGGCCGCCTCTGCCCGCTGCAGTTGCATCACCTTCACCGGCGTGAGAAACGCACGCCCTGCAAACGCCCCCAGCTCCAGCTGCCCCAGCGCCTCCACTTCGGGCCGCTGCTGTGCCTCCGGCCGCTCCAGCGCCACGGCCGACAGGCGCTGCCAGATGAACTTCATCCGGTAGGCCCGTGGATCGTCGGCTTGCCGGTCGATGCCCGTGGGGTCCGATGCATGCGTCATCAGCGCCATGGCCCGCGTGAGCGCCTCTTCGGACTCCGTCATGGCCTTGTAGGCCTCCAACCGCGCATAGGCCCCATAGGCCGCATCGTGCGCGTTGGCGTAGTGCTGCGCAGCGCGCGACGCACTGGCCTGCAAAGGCAGCGCCGTACGCTCCGAATCGGCCAGCGCCTCGCGCAGTTCTTCGGCAATGGCCAGCGCATCGTTCTTCTTGAACAGCGCCTCTTTCACGGCCTTCGTCTTCTCGAAGTTCGCGGCCGCGAGCAGGTGCTTGAACTCCAGCGTCGCGGCCTCTGCCGCAGCCTCATGGGTGGCGATCTTGCCGCGAAGGTCCGCATGGCGCTGCATCAGCTCCGCGTACTGCTTGCCCGAGCCCTCGTTGAAATCCGCGCAGGCTTTGAGCAACGTCTCCAGCGCGCTGTCGTAGGCCGCTTGGGCCTGGGCCAACTCGTCTTGGATCGTGGCGGTCTTGGTGGTTTGGGTCGTCATGGTGGTGATTCCTTTCAGCAGTCGGTGAGGGTGATTTCTGCGGTCTGGGCTTGGCCCGAACGGGTGCTGTACTGCAGCGACAGCTTCTGATCGACGGCAGAGAACTCGCCCGTGATCTTGTGCAGCTCGGTGCGCGCCTGCGTGTACTCCGCGAGGGCGGCTTCGAGCGTGCGATTGGCGGATACATAGGCTTCGCGGGCTTGGGATTCATTGGCAAACATGGGTGAACTTTCAGAGGTAAAAAAATGGAAGGGAACAAAGAGAAAAGGGAGAACAAAAGGAGCGGCACAGCGGCCGGGGAGGGCATGACTCAACAGCCATCAATCCGCATCCAGCCACTCGATAAACCCGGTCTCCTGCAAGTGGCTGCGGGCCACATGCCGGGCCGCTGGTGAGAACTTCCCGATGAGGCCGCGCAGCACAACGCGCAGGGCCAACAACCGGGCCGCCAAAGGCTCATGCGCTTCACGCAAAGCCGCCAGCTCTGTGGCCTGCACTTCGCAGCGCTTGCGGGCTGCTTCGAGCTGTATGCGCAGGGTTTGGGCGTCGTCACGCAGTGCAGGGGCCGCAACCGGTGCAGAAACAGGCAGAGGCAAAGCCAACCGCAACGACAGCGGGGCAGCAGCACCGGCGCGCCGCAGTGCCAACAATTCCGCCTTGCGCTTCTCGCGGTGCTTGCGCTGGCGCTCTGCGTTGGACATCGGCGCCTTCTCCGGCGTGTGGGATGTGGCCTTGCTCATGGCGTCCCCAGTTCCAAGGCTGCAGGGTGGAAGAAGTGGCAGTGCTGCAGCACGTTGGGCGCAGGCATGAACCACGGAGTGACCCCGGGCATCAGGCCCTTTTGAGCCATCGCGCAATAGCCCTTGCGCTGCAGGTGCATGCAGTCAATGCAGCGGCGCCGCTCGTCATCAATGAACAGAGCGCCACGCATCCGCAGCAGGGCCACAAGGCCCGCCCTGTGATCGCGTATTGCCACCCGCTGGTCAGGGCGCAATGCACTCGCAGGCGAGACCTGCAGGGCGCCGGTATCCGTCACAGCGAGGGTCAAACCCGCTGATTCGAGCGTCTGCAGAATCCCCCGCGCGGCGGTCGCCATGGCCTTGTCGGCATCGGTCAAACCGGCTTCAGGGCAAAACGTGCTCGGTCGATTCGCTGGCAGGAACCCACCAATTGGCACCAAACCCACCACGACGGCGTCGCTGGAATCGGCCTGATGGTCAATCGTGGTCGGTCGATTCGCTGGCAGAAACCCACCATTTGCCACCAAACCCACCAAGGGTGAAGTTTGCGCGGCCATCACTCGAACACCTCCACGTCATCCGCTGCAGCTCCATCGCTGGCGCGTCCATCGGCCTTCAAACTCCCACCAGAAGGCACCAAACCCACCAAATTGCCCCCTTGGGCACCTGTTGCGGGTGCCCATTTGGTGGGTTTGGTGCCAATTGGTGGGTTCTGGCCAGCGGATGGCGCGTCCTGCATCGGGTGTTGTGCATCGCTCCCGTTGGTGGGTTTGGTGCCAATTGGTGGGTTCTGGCCAGCGAATGGCGCGTCCTGCATCGGGCCTTGCATATCCGCATCCAAGGGATTGGCGGGAGTCGATGCCCGAAGCTGAGAAACGGCCCAATGCAGCACCCCAGCTCGCAGACCCACACGCACAAACAGCTTTCCGGCCACGATGCGCCCGGTCATCCGCTCGATCCAGCGGCCCAGCATCCGGGAGTTCACCCGGCCAGCCTGCCCGGCAATGTCATCCACCGCGCTGCCCAGGCGGTCGTCTGTGTCGGCACGGCGAATGACCGTGGCCACTGTCGTCTGCATGCTGCCAAACGCCGCATGCCACGCCTCCAGCATCGCGGCGAGCTTGGTCGTCTCCGGGTCTTGTTCAAACGCACGCGCGGCTGCCTCCATGGGGTCCGCAAACGTCGGCAGCTCAGAGTCTCCCGATTGCCGCACCAGCCCCGCCAGCCAGCACAAGGGCTGCCGCACCAGATCATCCCAATGCTCAA
>RCMZ01000560.1_pt1 | contig 18174 bp, 16 predicted proteins | sample 2041141 | NCBI WGS metagenome assembly RCMZ01 (sample SAMN09708263, study PRJNA481090) | Wastewater metagenome, whole genome shotgun sequencing project. | biome: sewage; isolation source: Davis station wastewater (DW) | place: Antarctica: Davis Station | collected 2010-03-01
CCGACACCTGGTACGACCAAAACGGCCGCATCATCTTCACCCCCAGCAAAGGCCTCGTCGACGTCGGCCTCCCCCGCACCGCCCGCAAAACCGACCTCGACAACGGCATAACCTACACCATCCACCGCGCAGACCCGGAAAATGTAGGTCGGGCTTCAGCCCGACAAGTCGGCATAAATGCCGACCCACAAACCAACGATACCCCTGTACGAGCGGGCCATGCCCGCGATACCAACCCCACAGACCACGATACCCCTGTACGAGCGGACCATGTCCGCGACAACGAAAACAACAACACCGAACAAAACATCGCCCTCGGCTGGAACGACACCCAACACCTAACCGCCGGCGACACCGTCAGCAAAACCTACACCGACACCACCCAATCCACCGGCCCAGTAGAAAGCACCATCATCTACGAAGCACCCTTCTTCAAACCCAATAGGGAAGAAGACTACGCCACCGCGTGGGCGTTTTTTGAAAAGAATATATAGAGAATAATTAAATAAGGAAATTTTCATGCATGAAATAAGTGTGGAATTGTTAAATCAAGAAATGCAGCGTTTATTTAAAGAATATATTAATTTGCTAGATCAGTCGTCATATTATATCGCTGAAGGGGATTATGAACCTGAGGAAATAGGTAATAAAGACTTTGTTGAGTATGTATGTGAAAAGATAGATTTTTGTAATAATTTATGTTGTGCTCTGGAAAAAGACAGAAAAAAAAGCCTGAATGGAAAAGAGTTAATTTTTGAAAAATATTTGCTTTCTAATTCATTGCTATCTACTCTTGATTTTATAATCCCTATTCTTAAATTTAAATCTGATAATTTAAGTGAAGTTGTTGAGGAAGCGTGTAATAGATTTAAAGAAATAGATGAGAATATTGAGTCGATGCCTATTGGCGTCGAAGATTTTAAGAAGGAAATTGATACTGCTTTAAATGATTTTTTTATAAAAATAAGCTCTATATTTGACATTGTTTATAGAAGTTATTTGGTTAATTTTGATTCCATGTTGGGAGAATTGAAAGAAGATACTGACAGCTTAAGAAATTTTTATTCATTAGTTTTTAGAGATGAATTTTATGATGCTGTGGGGTTTGACCCTGATAGTGTTAATATTATATTTTATGATGAGGAAAATATTGATAAGATTTTTTTAAAAATAAAAAATATTTTCGAAAAAATATTTAAAGACTTGGGTCTTCATCTTTTTTCAGAAGTGACTGACGAGGTATCTGTTTTTAATAAAGATGTCTCTTGTTGTTTTGATAATATCTCTAATAAATTAATTGGAATTGGTTATACTTCTGATTTTAATTTATATGATTTAGATGGCATGCTCTCTGAGTATGAAGAAATCATATTGTTAATATTAAGTGATTTGGAAAATATTTTTAATATTTTGAAGTCTTCTGATATTAAGCACCAAACGGTTGTTGTTCGCAGATATGGAATTGTTTCCGTACTGCTTGGAATGAGCCGTAAAAACAGTATAGAGGATACAAAAATAATTAAAGATAATTCAGCTTTTAATGATTTTTTTATAATTGATGTTGAAGGTTTAAGAAATAATTTTAGTTATAGTGTTGAAAGATCTTTAAGATCTGTGAGAGAAACTATACAAGAGGAATCGACTCAGCAAGTTAGTGATTTAATATCAGAGACAATAAGGGTTTTGCAAACTGATGTCGATAATCTTAAAAGTAAACGTTCAGAGTGCTTGGATGAAATTGAGAATGGTCTTGAGGTAATGGATAAATTGGTTCGTCTTGAAAAAAATATTCATTACTTTATTGATGATTTTAAACACCTGAAAAATGATATCAATAATTTACAAGATGAAAGCGGAGTAGCCCAGTGAAACCACTAAAGGAAGTTATTTCAATAGATTCAGAGGTTTGTAAAGTATTACCATACATTTCTGAAAAGTTTTTAGTGGATTTTGCTAATAGTATTGATGTGACTCATGATCATATTCGAACACAAAAAGAAAGAAATAGTTTTTTTTCTCGATGCATAGATGGTTTTACTGGTAAAGGTGTTCAGCGTCAAACATTAATTAACTCTAGTGTTAATGATGCTGCTAAAGGAGCTTTAGAATGGCTGGCTGAGCTTACTGAAGATTTAGAACTTGGCGAAATAGCTACTGCTAAAGTTAATGACGAAGTCGCAATATTGGAGATGGAAGTATCTTCATTAGCAGAGGGATTTATAACTACCCGAAAGAAGCTTAACTTATTAGCTGAAGAGCTTAGTTTTCGAATGTGCAAAGTTGAACAAGATGTAGCTAGGATTGATTTTATACAGCGGGTTCAAAATAATCTTGATGAGGTTTTTTATTCTTGGGAAGCAGGGCATAGCATAAAACTTTCTATTGGGGGGCGTTGCTATGCGGCAGCTGAGGAATTACGTTGGGGGGCATTTGGTTATTATTGCAGTCATAATACAGGGAAGGAGCGTGACAAATTTGTTAAGCAAGCCATTAATAGAGCTGTTATACAAATGGCAAAAGACGCCAATGTGACAAGTAATACAAGATTAAGTGTCTACGATAACTGGTTAAAGTTACCCGTATTCTCCAGTATGGAGGATGATTTACAAGAGGGGTTAGCCTATTCAGCTGATGGTTTTGATGCTGAAACAGCTCCAATTATAATAAGCTTAACTCAAGATCTACCAGAAAGGCTGGTTAGAGTGCCCCTGATTGCAAGTGCATCACGATTAGCTGAGGCAATTATTGATGAGGTATTTATGGAGGTGCTAAATGATTAACACAGCAAAAGTAGGGCTAGTGTTATCGGGCGGAGGTGCAAAGGGAGCCTATCAAGCTGGTGTGTTACGTGCTTTGCAGGAAATGGGAACACAAGTTGACATGATATCAGGTGCCAGTATTGGTGCGCTTAATGGTGCCGTTATAGCTGGAGCTCCGACGTTTTCTGAAGGTGTAATGCGCGTAGAAAATCTTTGGGCAACTTTAGCAAAAAACTCACCCTTAAAAGTAGGCTTAGCTACTTACGTAAGGTTAATGCTAGCTGCTGGAGCAACTGTATTTCCGAATGCTAGATTGTTGTTACTTGCAATAGGTGCAGATACTTCACTTTTATCTGATGAACCTTTAGAAAACTTACTCAATGAGTACCTAGACACTTCAGGACTTGCTACTGGCTTACCTTTGTTTATTTCTGTATTTAGAAGTTTAGGAGCTATAACAGACCTCAGTCGCTGTATGTTTGCTGCATCAGGATTAAGAGATACACCAAATTCTGAATTCTTACACTTACAATCGCTTCCTGAGCATGATCAACGTAATGCTTTAATGGCATCTTCTGCATTACCTATGCTGTTTAAAGCACGCAAAGTGGAAGGTAGAAAATACAGCGATGGTGGTCAAGGTGGTTGGTCTAAGTCTCAAGGTAATACTCCAATACATCCTTTAATTGATGCGGGTTGCAAGCACATAATAGTTACGCATCTTAGTGATGGTTCTTTATGGAGTCGCCATGATTTTCCAGGTGTACAAATTATAGAAATTCGGCCAGAACTTAGTATTGCTCGAGGTAAGGGTGTGCTTGGTGGTACGAAAGATTTGCTTGGTTTTGATTCAAGTACGATCCCATCTTGGATAGAGCAAGGGTATACGGATACATTACGTTGTATGGGACGAGTAAAAAAGGTTTTAGAGTCACGCCAAAAACTAAGAGACTCGAAACAAATATTGGGCGATAGTGAGCGACGTCTTGCGCAAGCTAGTGCGATCTTAAGTGATGCAATGAAAAGAGTACGAGCTGGTGAATAATGCAACTCGTAACTTTTATTAGTACTTGCTAGAAATAGTTATTTTTATATTTAATAAATTAGAAGCTGGCTGTCATCAAACACTATTATATGGTTACGCTTTGGTGAATTTCGAGGGGTTAGAATAGTAGTAATATCAAGTTTTTCGCTACCATAAAGTTTTAATAATCAACACTTCTTAAATGTTATTAGGTGAATGGCTGATTTTTAAATATAAACTGAGTTTTTATGATGTGTATTTAAAGTATAATTATTAACCATTAAATAATTAATAGTAGGGACACTTAAATGTTAAATAATAGTTTTAGAAAAGAGGCGCTCAGCGAGCTCGAAGGTGCTCATAACCGTTACGAAATAAGAGCAGAGCTAGTAGGTGAGCAGTCTATTGAATTGATGACGTTACGTAAAGAAAGCTCAGCGAAATTAATCAAGGAAGTTGAATTTTATATTAATACTTTAGCGAATACTCCTAAAGAACTTGATAAGAGTTTTGCCGAATACAAAGCTAGTTTTTCCAGCTTTAATACGATTATTGCTCGTATTAATAAAGATGCTGTTACTGCAGATATTCAAATAGGCTCTGGTGTTGGTGCCAGTGTAGCCGCAGGTGTCGGTGTTGCTGCATTGGCACCCACAGCAGCTATGGCTGTAGCAACAACTTTTGGTGTGGCTTCAACAGGTACAGCAATTTCTGCTCTTTCAGGTGCAGCTGCGACGAATGCCGCTTTAGCTTGGCTGGGTGGCGGCGCTATAGTGGCTGGCGGTGGTGGCATGGCTGGAGGCAGTACGCTTTTGGCCTTAGCTGGCCCAGTTGGCTGGGCTGTGGGTGGTCTTTTATTGGCAGGTACGGGTGTTTTTTCTTATAGAAAAAATAAGCGTATTGGCGAGGAAGCGATTGCTAGACGCAAAGAAATAGAAACCTTTGACTCAGCGCTTAAAGCGGCTCTAAAAGAAATTAATAGTTTAATTAACCTGACTAATACACATGTCCAGGGTGTCAGGCAGTTACTTGGTAAGTTATTAAATAGTCATTCTAAAGACTATAAGACCTTCACGCTTCAAGAAAAACAAGAAGTAGGCTCGCTCGTTAATCATATCAATTCACTTTCAGCTTTACTGAATAAGAAGGTCGATGCCTGATATGACAGCAGCTATTGTTAAAGATCAAGTTTTAGGCTCTATAGTTGATACTGTTAATCTACAAAGAAAAACGGCTGAAGTTGAGTCTCTATTAAGGCAAGATCAGAATTTTGCAAAAGCATTATTTGAAGTCGATAAGGTTCGTGATTTTGTTGGTAAGCCTGAAAATATTTTAGGCAATGTAAATACTAAACACGGTGAAATAGCTGAACAAGTTGAGGTGGGTATAAGTAATGCTCGATCGTATGTCAGTGGCGGCGAGCAAGTTGTAACTTTTGATGGTGTTGGCAGGTTTGCACCTGAGGACTACATTTTTAATGGCATAGATGTGCAGTCCAAGTTTCATAACGGAATCAATAGTACTTTACATAGGGGCGTTTTAGGGCATCTAGATAAATACCCTGATTTTGCGAGGGAGGGCTCTTTTTATCATATACCGAAAGATCAATTTGATATTATTGATCAAGTAATGAAAAGCGATAATCTTAGAAGTCTTAAAATTGAAACTGTTGATGGCGTTCTGAAATCTGATACTTTAATTGCTATAGAGAAAAATATTAAAGATATCGAGTTGCGCACAGGTCAACATTATTCGGATGTTATAAAACCTGGGGTTTCAGAGTATGCGCAGGTTCAGCGTGGAGCTGTGCACGAGACCCTGAATACTCACGAGCAAGAGATTTCGAGTAAGAATGAAGAAGTAAAAAAAGATATTAACCAAGCGCATCAAGCTAGTTTGGCTGAAGGCTTAAAGGCTACAGGTATTGCATCCGTTGTCGGTGGGACTTTGTCACTAGGTATGGGTTTGTATGCGCATTACAAAAATGGTAAAAACCCATTTAAAGGCGAGTTAAACAAAGAAGAGTGGCAGGCGCTGGGGATTGACACTGCAAAGGGTGCCGTTCTTGGCGGTGTAACCGGTGCTGCGGTCTACGGTTTAACTAATTATGCGTCACTGTCTGCTCCTTTTGCTGCTGCAGTTGTCAGCGCAACAAGAGGCCTTGCCTCATTACAGAGTGATTACCAGCAAGGCAACATCAGCTTAGATGAGTTCACCTCGATGAGCTTGGTTCTATGCTCTGAAAGTGCAATTGTTGGGTTAGCGACAGCCGTCGGCCAGATGTTGATTCCAGTTCCGGTACTGGGTGCTGTGATTGGTTCATTAGCAGGTCAACTGGTACTGAGCTTACTGGGTGAAGACTCAGGAAAAACCATTACAGCTATTAAAAAAGAAATGGATAGTTTTTTAGTTGATTTGAATGACACTTATTTGCAGGTGGTCGAGACAATTAAGCTTGAATTTAAACGTTTAGGCGATTTAACAATTGTTGCCTTTGATTTTAATTTAAATATCAGCTTGCTCGATAGAAGCGCTGAGCTCGCTCAAGCCTATGGTCTTGCTGATGATATGATTTTGAAGAACACAGCAGAGATTGATGATTATTTTTTAAGTTAAAACATAGAATAAAATATGAACAGTTCATCTAGCTTTTAAGATTGCTTTACAAGGTAAGTCACGAAAGTGTAGCTCGGCAATTAGGTCTTATCATTATTGTGTATGAAGCACTGATCCTAAAGCCCAACGGGGAAGAGTTCTGTGCTGTATTTAGTGTTTTTGAGGAAAAATTATGACCACGTTCACTAGTGACCAACCTAGCCTTAAAAAACTGCTAGATGAAATTGTTGAAGGGAAAATCCAACTCCCTGACTTCCAGCGTGGATGGGTGTGGGATGACGAACGCATCAAAGATTTGCTTGTTAGTATCGCACGCTCATTTCCTGTAGGCGCTGTGATGTTGTTAGAAACAGGCGGTGAAGTGCAGTTTCAGATGCGTCCGGTTGAAGGTGTAGATTTACCTGCAGAAGTTAAGCCAGAGTTGTTGATACTCGATGGTCAGCAACGGCTTACAACGCTAACGCAAGCCATTGCTCTGAGTACAGCTGTTGACACTCGTACTATCAAAGGCAAGCCCATTAAAAGGCATTATTATTTCGATATTAATAAAGCCTTAGAAGGCCCAGAATATATCGAAGAAGCCATTGTTTCAGTGAACGAAAATAAACGTATTTTAGCCAACTTTGATCGCGATGTTGTGCTTGACTTATCGACACCAGAGCTGGAATGCCGTCAGATGTATTTCCCTTGTGACCAAATCCTTAACTCAGATAAGTGGGAAGAAGCTTTACAAGAATACGCACCAGAGCATTTTTTACAGTATATGGCGTTTAGAAAAGTGATCATTAACTCGTTTCGTCAGTACAACATTCCCACCATTAAACTTGGCAAAGAAAGCACCAAAGAAGCGGTGTGCTTAGTGTTTGAAAAAGTAAATACCGGTGGGGTGCAGCTCTCTGTATTTGAGTTGGTAACCGCTGGCTTTGCGGCAGAAAACTATAATTTGCGAGATGATTGGTTTGGTTCTGAAAGAAGAAACGTTTCTTCGCGTGAAAAAAGGTTAGCTGAAGACCCCTTGCTAGAAGACATTAAAGCCACTGAGTTTTTGCAAGCTATAACGCTTTTAACAACATATCAGCGCAAACAAGACGATATAAAAGCAGGCAAGGAAGGCAAAAGAATTCGTCCTGTGAGTGCAAAGCGAGCCAGCGTGCTGGCATTAGAGCTCGGCGATTATACATATTGGGCAGACAAGCTAGAAACTGGCTTTAAGCAAGCTGCTTATTTCTTGCGCTTACAAGGTTTATACAATCAAAAAGAGCAACCTTATGGCACCCAAGTGGTTCCGCTAGCAGCTATTTTGACTGTGCTCGGTGAGCGTTGGCGTGAGCCGAAAATACTTGAAAAACTTGCTCAGTGGTACTGGTGCGGGGCCCTGGGTGAGCTATACGGCGGTGCAGTAGAAACCCGCATGGCCAATGACTTAGATGAAGTGCTTCACTGGATAGATAACGAAACAAGCCTTCCTCGAACAGTGACAGAAGCTAACTTCCAAATAGACAGACTCTATAGCTTGCGTTCCCGTTTAAGTGCTGCGTATAAGGCTATTAATACGCTTATCTTACGAGAAGGTGCACAAGACTTCTTTTGGAAAATGGGCGTAAAAGAATTATCAGAGCAAGGCATCGACTTAGATATTCACCATATATTCCCTAGAAAATGGTGTGAAGAGAAGGGGATAGATCTCAAGGCGTATGACCATGTTTTGAACAAGACACCTATTTCTTATAAAGCGAATCGGAAAATTGGTGGTAGCGCACCTGCTCTATATCTGCGGCAGCTTCAGCAGGATACGCAAGTGGGGCTAGATGATGAAGGCATGCATCAAATTCTTAGCACGCATGCCATTAATCCAGAGTTGCTGCGTGCCGATGATTTTGAAGCGTTTATTAAAGATCGAGAAACGAAAATAATGTGCTTGATTAATAATGCGATGGGTAAATAGTAATTAAATTTACGAGGTTGAAATAGATATAAAAATATTAATTATTGAATGCTCTCACTTGCGATTTTAAGAACTGAACGATAATTTACTTTTCATCTCTTAAAGTCCAGCAGGGAAGCGAACTAGTTAGTGTATTACATTAAATTAGTTATACTTTTTCGAAGGTCTAATATGTCTTTTCTTAACACGTTGTTTAAAACGATTAAAACCACTGCTGATATTACCAGTACGAGTTTAGATTATATAAGAAAAGGCTTGGAGGATGTTAATAAAAGTATTAATCAAGAAATACAATTTCAAGAACTTATGAGCGATGCCAAAGTCGCATATAATTTTATTGTTGAGTCAATCAATACTGCAGATGAATTGTCGGATCTTGACCTTAAGGTGAGTAAATATCCTTCTGATTTAATAAATGAGGTAAGAAAGCTCAGTTCAGACAGTGCTACAAAAGATTTTGGGCTAGAAAATCAAAAAAATGGCTTGTTATGCACAGACCCACTACCTCTGATTCGCTGCTACAAGCTAAAGCTGATTTCCTATACCAACACTACTTGGTTGAGCTTGAACAATTATATGCGCGTATTCGCAAAAAATGTGCTGGGTCTGCTGAGTATGAGAGATGCCTGAAAAAAAGACTCATAAGTATGGGCTGCCCATATTGTTTTTTAACTAAGCTCTGCCCAAGCGCAAAATTCGAATATTTTTCCCTACTTCTACAAAATCGCTCAAAAATATCTGATTGATTTTTAAATCTAGCAATAAATAATTATCAACTCATAGCTTACCTAGAGTTTCGGCGAGTACTGTACAATGGCACGCTTTCTTGGTTTAACTCACTTGCACAGCTCTGCAACAAGGACGAGTAATGATTTCAGCTTTAATTGAGTCTTTCTTTCGTAACACCAGCGCCAGTAGCATCACCGAACTGTTCCTTGTTGTTATTGTAGTGGTTTTTATCGCTGCGTCCGTTCTTGGAGCGCTGGGCAGAAGCAAGCGTTTCACTGATTATGCGGCCACCTTGCTAACATCTATAGGTATCTTGGGTACTTTTGCAGGAATCGTGATCGGTTTATTGGCCTTTGATACTGCAAATATTGATGGCAGCATTCCTGCGTTACTTGAAGGTTTGAAAACTGCGTTTATCACCAGTGTGGCTGGGATGTTTTCTGCCGTTCTTTTCAGTCTGCTTAGCGCAGTAATTTTCTCCGAGCTTACAGCTCGACGCCAGAAAAAACTATCTGCTGAAGATATAGAGCAAGGAGTTCAGCCTGAGCATATTTATAAGGCTATGCAAGCGCAGTACAAAGCGTTGGTAAATATTTATAAAGGGCTAAGTGGCAATGAAGAAGGCTCTCTAGTGGGTCAGTTCAAGATGCTGCGTGCGGATATGGCGCCGCTACAAAACCTGGGCAACACTATGCAGGCTATGGGTTCTTCAATGCGGCAGCTTGAGCATCTAGAGCTGATTCGAGATCAACTCAACCCGAGTGTTGAATCCTCTTTCGCTCATAGTCTTGGTCAGGATAATCAGCGCCTAACCAATGAGATCACTAACCTGCGCACGCAACAGGCAGAGGAACACAGTAAGTTACAAGAACAGGTAGTAGGTGCATTAGAGCAAGTGAGTCAGTTGCGTGGCGAGCTCAGTCAGCGTCATGAACAAAGCGCCCAGCAGTACCAAGAGTTCGATACTAAGCTTTTCACTGCGCTGGATAGTTTTGCCGAGATGATGTCGCGTGCTGCTACTGAACAAATTATCGATGCACTCAAAAGTGTGATTCAAGAGTTCAATGAGAAGCTGACTGAGCAGTTTGGCGAGAATTTCAAGGCACTCGACGCGTCAGTCAAGTCACTGGTGGTATGGCAAGAGCAGTACCGTGGACAAGTTGAGAAAATGAGCGATCAGTACGAGCAAAGCGTGCAGTCATTAGTCGGTACCCGTGAAGCAGTAGCCGGCATCTGGGCTGAATGCGAAAACATTCCCAAAGCCATGCATGACCTTAAAGATGTTCTTGAAGTCAATCAGCACCAGATTGGTGAGTTGCAGCGCCATCTGGAAGCCTTTGTCAGCATGCGCGACAAGGCCATCGAAGCAGTGCCAATGATTCAAGGACAGGTGGAGAATCTAGGTCAACAACTGGCCACGTCGACCGAAACACTTCACGGCCACCTGCTGGAAACTAGCAGTAAGTTGACTGATGGATCTAATCAGATTCGTGTGGCTCTGGAAGCTTCTGCTGACCATTTGCAAAACTCTGTTACTACAACTCAGCAAGCCTTTAGCAGCATGGCCAAAGATGTAGCCAGCAGCTCAGAAGATATGTCGCAGACCCTGAAAGATGCAGCCACGGAAATCAACAACCAGGCACGCGACACCTTGGCGCGTATGCAGGACGATTCCAAGAAAATGCAGGAAGAGGTTGCTGTTACGGTGAGTAAACTGGGTGAAGGTACCGCTTCAGTTAATCGCGACTTAGAGAAAGTGGTCAGTTCCATGGAGCGCTACAGCACCGACGCAGTCAACGACTTCAAACGTTTGGGTGAGTCCATTGCCAATGAGATGAGCTCAACCTTTAGTAGCGCTCAGAAATCGATGGAAGGTTACATGCAGCAGTCAGTCAGCAAGACTGGCGAGACGATCAATACAGAACTTAAAACACTGGAAACTGCTACTGCCCGTGAAATTTCCCGAGCCATGCAAGAAATGGGGTCGCAGTTGACGACTATTACCGGACGTTTTGTGCAGGACTACGAAAGCATGGTGCGCGCCATGGAAAAGGTTATCCAAACCAAGCTGGATAACTAGGAGTAAAGCATGGAAAGGATATTCGGCAGTTTTAACAAAGGGCAGCCACAAAACGGCAACGGTGAAAATAACGAGCAATGGATTTCTATGTCCGACCTTATGGCCGGCTTGATGATGGTTTTCATGCTGATTGCTATTGCTTTTATGCGTTATGCCCAGGTAGAGAGCGATAAAATTAAAGAAGTTGCTGTCACTTATCAGAACACCCAGGTTGCGCTATATGAAAGCCTGAATGAAGAGTTCAAGACTGATCTTGAGCTTTGGGACGCAGAGATTGATCAGACCACTTTAGAGTTTCGTTTCAAATCGCCTGAAGTACTTTTTGGGACAGGTGAGATTAACTTGCGGCCACAGTTTAAAAGTATTTTGGGCGATTTTTTTCCAAGATATTTGACGGTGATCAGCAACTTTCGTGACAACATATCTGAGATCCGCATTGAGGGTCATACCAGCTCGGTATGGAATACACAGACGTCAGCAGACATGGCTTACTTCCTCAATATGGAGCTCTCCCAGGGCCGTACACGTTCTGTACTGCAACATGTGCACAGTATTCCAGCTGTTGCCGCTGAGCGCGACTGGATCAAAAGTAAATTTGCTGCGGTTGGCTATTCATCGTCTCAATTAGTTCTGGATAATCTTGGTCACGAAGACCAGGAACGTTCGCGTCGTGTCAGCTTCAAGGTGGTGACCAATGCCGAGACCCAGATCCGTAAGATTATTGATTTCTAACTATGAAACTGGAATTTGATTTCTCGGCTTTGGGACAACTAGCCGCCCGTATGGGCAAGCCAGTAGGGTTTGTACTGCCAACAAAAGCTTTTAAATTTGAGCCTGTGGATGTTGAGCTGGAAGATGGCGTTGAGATACCTATCAGCGACATTACCGTGCGCAGCGGTTTGCTTGATTATAAGGGCAGGCAAGTTGTTCTTTATATTAAGGATCACACGAGCAGATTCGACGCAACACTAGCCAATCCCAGTAAGGGCTACAAAGTCCATATCGCTCAATGCCAAACCCTGAATGACATGCAGGCTAAAGGGCGTTTTCAGCGTTATCATGTGCGCAATGGTTTAGAGCCGAACTTTAAAATTTCTTCGACTAAACATTCGGGTCCCGAGCCTGAGGTTGCTCTGCAGGTATGCCAGTTCTGTCTGACCCACATTAACTATAAAAACTCACGTGAAAGTTCTACTGCGCGTTATCGCAACGCTAAAGAGTTCAATCTGGCCGAGTTTTTTGCCACCTACAGCTCTGTATTTCCGCGGCTGCCCAGAGCCATGGCTGATGACCGCGTTGGTTACACTGATGACTGGGAAGAGGTTTCTAAGCGTACTCGCGAGCAATACAACTATCAGTGTCAACAGTGCGATATTGAGTTACATCAGCACAAAAATCTCTGCCATGTGCACCACGTCAACGGTGTTAAAAGCGATAATAAACCGACAAATTTAAAAGCGCTCTGTGCCGACTGTCACCGCAAAGCTCATGGTGGTGCTATCTATGTTTCTCACGCTGATATGCAGACAATCACACGCCTGCGCCGAGAGCAGCTACCGCCTCAATCTGGTGACTGGAGTGAAGCCTATGAGCTTGCCGATCCGGCCATCCATGGCGAGCTGCAGCTTATGGGAAAACAAGGTTTTAATGCACCAGTAATCGGCTATGAGGTTATTGATGCAGCAGGTGCAGTAGTTTGTGAGCTCGAAGCGGCTTGGCCTGATAGCCAGAATGCTATTGCTATTCGCCGCCCCGACCTAATGCCTGCTGCACTTGAGGACTGGAAGGTATTTGAGTTGGGCGAGTTGTCGCGTCTTATTGAGTAAAGTCAGGTACTTTTAGGATTGAGTTTCATGGATGAATCTTTATTAAAAATTCAAAATGCCGAAATCTTGGTCGTTGACCTAGACGGTACCTTGATTGATACCAATCAAGCCAATCTGTTGGCATATCAAGCCGCTACGCTTGAAGTAACGGGCAACGCTTTGCCTGAGCAGGCGCTTTCTTATGAGCGATTGACTCGTAACAGTTTACGAAAAATCCTACATGAGCTGCCTGCTGACCTATTCGACGCCATCGTTCAGCGTAAAGAAGTTCTTTATCCGCAGTTTCTGCATACAACTGAGCTGAATACCAAGTTGTATCAACTTCTGCAGGACTCTCAGGATAAAGTTTTGCTGCTGGCCACCAACGCACGTCAAGCTCGAGCGGAGCAATTGTTGCGTCAGCATCATCTGCATCACCTATTTGCTGAATGCTATTACCACGAAGAGGGGCAGCCTAATAAGTTCAAACAGATTTTTGCTCGTTTCAGAGGCAAGGAAATCATTATTTTCGAGAACGAAGCAGCGCAAGCAAGCCTAGCCTTGGTCGCAGGTGCTCATCCGCACACTATTATTATGGTGAACGCACTATGATGAATAAATTTACAATGGAGCCTAACAATTTTCTGCGTCAGCCCGTCAAAGGCTTTTATCGCTGCAATTTTTATGGGCATAAGCATCCCGATAACCCCAATTTTTTGTACAAGCTGAAAAACGATCCGCATCACAACTGGACTTCAGCCGAGCTGGAAGGGGCGGTTGAGGATTTTAAGAAATGTTTGGTACGTGACCTGACCGGTATCCTGCTGTTTGCACTCAGTAACAAGCTGACTTTGTGTACCGTCCCTCGTGCTAAAGCGGAACACTTTTATCGCGCTAACCAACTTTTATTTAAGGCAACCGTCAGCGAGATTGCTAGCACGCAGTACGGTTATCACGATGGCACAGACTTCATTCGCCGCCACACCAATACCAAGACCACCCACTTGCGTAAGGAGACAGGTTCTCATAACGACGGCAGCATGCCTTATCCTGGGATTGCAAAAGACACTTGCAGCTTTTCTTCTGAAATAGCCGGTCGCGACATCCTGCTGGTTGATGATATCTACACCAGAACGGTCAATATCGACGAAGATATGGCACAAGCACTGTTTGATCATGGTGCTAAAACAGTCACTTTTTATGCGATTGGCTATACCGTAAAAAAGTCCGAATAATGGAGTCACAATGAATTACACCAGCAATGCACTTAATGTTATGGCAGCCCGCACCTTCAAAGGCATTGGCCGTGCTTGGTTGACTAAAAACTTAGCTACAGTCAAAACGACCAATGAGATCGTCGAGCTGCTTAACAAAAGCATTAAAAATCAGCAGCCCGTCACCCTCGATGACTTTGAGCGAAAAAAAGCATTGCTCCAACATTTGCTGGAAAAAAATAGTGCATACATTGACGGTGTAACAGCCATTGGTGATTCTGATTTTCCCCGATACCGCGGCACAGTAAAACCCAGCGAGCAGCCAGCATTCCTTTTCTATCGAGGTGATTTGCATCTGCTTGGGGGAAACAGTAATAACATCGCCGTAATTGGTCTCCTGGAACCGGATGCCGAAACAGAGCATTTTGAACGAAAGGTTGTTGCCGAACTGGTTGCCCGCGGTGCGGTTATCGTTAGTGGCCTGGCTTTTGGTTGCGATAGCATTGCTCACCAACAGACTCTGGAGTCCGGTGGGAAAACAGTAGCCATCCTGCCCAGTCCTCTAAGCAATATCATACCAGCGGCTAACCGAGACTTGGCGGGTGAGATTGTTGAGTCCGGTGGCTTACTTATCAGCGAGTATCTGACCGAAGCAAAAGCTAAAATGGAAATGACGGGCAGGTACCAAGAAAGAGACAGGCTGCAAGCGCTTTTCAGTAACGCTGTGGTGCTTTCTGCAAGCTACGCGAAAAACGATCAGGGCAACGACAGCGGCTCTCGTTTAGCCATGGGTTACGCCAAGGATTACGAGCTTACCCGCGCTGTACTCTATGATCCGAAAACCAACGCTAATAGCCCAAAGTACGATCTGAACCGCCAGATCATGAATGAACAGCCACCGGCCATTATCATCGATGCTGAGAGTTTTGAGGCTGGTGTAAGTCAGTTGCTGGGATTACAAACAAGGACGCAAGCCTCATCACCACAGCAGATAAGCATGATTTGATGGGGTTGATTTTTAGCCGTCTTAGCATATGTACAAGCTATGGCTAAATGTGGTGTATAGAGGCTGCACTCAGAGTTGGTCGTTAAACATCTGCTCTGATTGAACTTGCGGACGTATAACGCAATGGTTTTTTAACTGGAGGGTTAGGTATGTACAGCTCAGCTTCGACAACGGTCGGAGGGTAATCTCACTAAGGTTTGCACCTAAGCACCTATCACCAGCTTGCACTCAGACAACTCCAGCAAATCAAATATATCCACATGCTCAACGGCAAAGATTTTTGCAACGTTAGGAATTTTAACTTTGCGGCTGTTATCAGGTACCGGGACTTCATGGGTCACTATTTTAGCGCCAGTTGTTTTAGCCGCAGCAATTAACCAAGGGTCTGCACCAGAAAGAAACCGTGATACTTCAGTTTGTGAATAGGTCGGGTGAGTGGCTAAGTAATTCGCGATCTCGGCAAAAACAGCTTGAGTATCGGGGCTGTTAGCCGTTTTAAAAAGAGACTTGTTGGACATCGCCCAGTGATGGAGCTCGTCAGGGTCGCTGGTGTTTTTCGTCAGCTCTTTGTAGATCGGGTCAATACTTTCAATCTGGTGATGCGGGTGTATTGATGTCAGCCATTGCCAAAAGCCAGGCACAACGTGCATGCGGTAATGCAAATTTTTTGCTTGAATAAAAGAGTTAGCGTCCAGTAAATAAATCAATATCCAAGCTCCTTGCGTGCAAATTCTTTTAGTTTGCTGGGACGTACGCCAATCAAGTACTGGGCATCGCGCAATAACATTCTACCGCTGAGGGCTTCGCTGGCGACGGCTTTAGCCAGCTTTGCGCTGTAGCGCATTTTGATCATGCTGTTAAAAGGAGGGCCGCCGGGTTTGTCTCTCAGCGTTTCTTTTTCTTTCTTAAAGTGCTCGAGTACTTTGCGGTAGTGCGCCCAATATTGCGTTTCAGTAATAAATCCATGTTCAAGTGCTCGCCGCGCAATCACCCATTGGCTGACATGGAAGAACTCTGCTAATTCAGGCAGATTTTTAAGCCAGTTATCTGTGCTTTTATCCCACTGCTCGGTGAATGCGTCGCTAGGTACTAGGAACTCAGCTGCCAGCGTATTGCAGAATTTTTCTATGCGATTGCTGTTCTGGGGGCTTAAGTCAGACACACCAGACTCGCCAGCTAGTAAATGAGCGAACTCATGCAGCAAGGTGAAAATCTGTGCTTGAGGGGTATCAGCCGCGTTGATGAAAATCACGGGGGCGTAGTCATCTGCAATGGCAAAGCCACGAAACTCTTCACGATCGAGTGGCCTGTGCGTGTTGTTGCCCACAATGCTGTTACGCATCACCAGTACGCCGGTATTTTCTATTTTTTCAATCAGCACGCGGTAATATGCATCGAACTGACTGGGGCGCTGGCTGACCACGTCATTCAGTAATGTGCGTGCCGTAGTAAGCGCTTCTTGTGGTTGCTGCAGGCTTGCAGAGCCAAGCCAGGTTAGAGGCGGATGTTCGTTCTGAATGCTGTAGTCGCGATACCAGTCACGGCGTTCAAAAGCGATACGAATACTGTCTTCTAAAGCTAGACTAAATTCACCAATAGGCTTATCGCCAATGGTGCGTAAGTCCGGCAGAAGAGGCTCTTGCTTGGGTGGCTCGTTAAGGTACAGGTAACCAAAAGGAATATGGGTTTTCTGTGCGAACTCTTGGGCTTTGCTAAAGCTTGGGTTTTTTTCACCGTGCTCCCACGCCAGCCACTGTTCTGGTTTAATTTTGAGCTTTTCTGCTATTTCAGCCACACCAAAGCCTGCTCGCTCACGAGCCCACATTAAAATATGCGGATTAATCAGTGCTTCAGCCATGGTGAAACAGTCCTTGGATTACCTGTTAGCAGTCTAGCAGAGGCGACTCGGTTAAATAAGCAGGCTGTGTTGAGTTAATTCTAGCTGTCACCTTGAAAATATAAACCAGCCTCTAAACCTGAAAAACCTTACCCACCCGCTGCATCTGCTCTTCATCAACCCCAGCTTGCTCAGCATAACTTGACCACTGCACAATCGCCTCACGTACCTGCTGTGCTGCCGCGTTCACAGCATCTTTGGGCAGACCAAATATCCTACCCATTTTTTCAGCTTCAGAAACAGTGGGCGGGTAGGGTTGGTAAGCAAAACCTGCAGCGTGGTATTCACCTGTTGCCATGCTTGGCACCAAGTCATAGGCCGGAGCCAGTTGGTAGCCTTTTGCGCTATGCATAAAGCTAAAGTTACGCTCGTGATCGTCGGTATTGTTAATGGCACGGTTGAATAGCATCAGGCGCAAAAGCTGCTGTAAGTCGTCTTCTATGCTGCAGGAGTAGCGTTGCAGTAGGCGATGCAAATCGTCGTAGCGAAAACTATGACCGGGATCTTGTTGGCTACTGGGGTGTTTGAGTAAACCGTTTGCCGTTATCAAGTGGCGGCGAGCGTTGCCAACCGTATCGAAGCGCTCCAGCAGCAATACATCGCGCTGGTTGATGTCGCTGATAATTTTACCGTGGCCGATATTAATACCCGCACCTTGCGCCATTAATAAGCAGGCAAGTTCTATACGGGCGTTGTTGTAGGGGTCTGTGCTGCGGTTGAACTTGGCTAGATAAGCAGTGCCTTGATCATGCACCAAAGCCTTTGGTCCCTGATCCTGAATTGGCTAAATACACCAGGCCCATGGCATTCATATCTAAATGAGCAAAATCCTGCTGGTCGATGTTTTGTGCGGTTTGCTCTGCGTCATGTAATTGTTCTTCCTGCTGCGTAGTGGGGCGCTTGTCCTTGTTCGACAAAACACAACGCACCAATACGACTGTGAACCTGTTGCGAAAAGCTCAACATTTCACGGATACAGTTGGCATTAATGCGTTGTTGGTAACGCTGCATGGCCAGTTTAGTTAGGACTTTTCGACCCCAAGCATCGGGCAGGTAATCATCAATAAAAGCAGGTGCGGCTTGCTTGCAGGTTAGGGTT
>RCMZ01000551.1_pt1 | contig 18123 bp, 19 predicted proteins | sample 2041141 | NCBI WGS metagenome assembly RCMZ01 (sample SAMN09708263, study PRJNA481090) | Wastewater metagenome, whole genome shotgun sequencing project. | biome: sewage; isolation source: Davis station wastewater (DW) | place: Antarctica: Davis Station | collected 2010-03-01
CCGCCGCGCAAAGCCAGCGGCGAGCCGTGCCCCCACGCCGGTTGGTGGTTCAGCCCCGCCCGTGAAGGTTCGCGGCAGTATTTCCGTGACGGCGCAATTTTTCCCAAGCTGGAAGGCGACTACGGCTACACCTTCTGGCTCTGGAGCCCGGACCAGTCCAGGCCAACGTTGCTTTAAGCCCAAGCCGGGCTGCGCACCAGGGCCAACTGCGCCGGTGCCTGAGTACGCGGCTGGCTCAGGTAACGGGTGCAACTGACCCGCAGGAACGAGGCGAAATTGACCACCTCGCCACGGTAGTCCATCACCTCTTCATAGAGCTTGGCGATCAACTGGTTGGTGCTCATGCCATCGGCCTGGGCGATTTGGGCGAGGATGTCCCAGAACTGGTTTTCCAGGCGCAGGGTGGTGACCACGCCGCGGATGCGCAGGGAGCGCGAGCGTGACTCGTAGAGCATCGGATCGGCCTTGACGTACAGCTCGCACATGGCAAAAACCTCCTTTACAGCGTGATGGTGGTGCCCAGCAACCCGAGGAAACCGGCCAGCCATTGCGGGTGGGCCGGCCAGGCCGGGGCGGTGGCCAGGTTGCCTTGCACGTGGCCCGCCGTCACGGGAATGTCGATGTAAGTGCCGCCGGCCAGGCGCACTTCCGGGGCGCAGGCCGGGTAGGCGCTGCATTCGCGGCCCGCCAGAATGCCCGCTGCCGCCAGCAGTTGCGCACCATGGCACACCGCCGCAATCGGCTTGCCGGCCCGGTCGAAATCACGCACCAGTTGCAGCACTTGGTCGTTCAGGCGCAGGTACTCCGGCGCCCGGCCGCCGGGCACCAGCAGGGCGTCGTAGTCGGCCGCCGCGACCTGGGCGAAATCGAAATTGAGGGCAAACAAGTGGCCGGGTTTTTCGCTGTAGGTCTGGTCGCCCTCGAAATCATGGATCGCCGTGCGCACGGTCTGCCCGGCGGTTTTGTCCGGGCACACCGCGTGCACGGTATGGCCCACCATCGAAAGTGCCTGGAACGGCACCATCACTTCGTAGTCTTCGACGTAATCGCCGACCAGCATCAGGATTTTCTTCGCGGCCATGACGGGGTTCCTCGGGGTAAGTACAGGAAGTATTCACCCTAGCCCCAATTGGCCGGCGTGGGTAATAACCGCCTACTACACCGGGCCTGCGCGGCGGCGGCCGAGTGTAGCAAGCGGGCTTGCCCGCGTTGGGGTGCGCAGCAGCCCTGGGGTTTGTGCAAGCAGCACCACCGATCCGGCAAGCCCGCTTGCTACGGGGTGCCTTGGCGTTGGGGAGTACAAACTGTACGCCCCACTTCGCCCCCAGCTGTAACAGCGTAACCGCGGTGGTTTATGGCTAGATGGAGGCCACCCGCCACCTTTTGATTCCGGTTGCCCCTATGACTTCCCGCGAAAACACCGGCATGGCCCTGGGCCTGCTGGGCGTGATTATCTTCAGCCTGACCCTGCCTTTCACCCGCATCGTGGTGCAGGAAATCCACCCGTTGCTCAACGGCCTGGGCCGGGCGCTGTTCGCGGCGGTGCCGGCGGCGGCGCTGTTGATGTGGCGCCGGGAGAAGTGGCCGACCTGGGCGCAGGTCAAAGGCCTGTGCCTGGTGATCGCCGGGGTGATCCTGGGGTTTCCCGTGCTGTCGGCCTGGGCCATGCGGACCCTGCCCGCCTCCCACGGTGCGCTGGTCAACGGTTTGCAGCCGCTGTGTGTGGCGCTGTATGCGGCGTGGCTGTCCCATGAGCGGCCGTCGAAAGCCTTCTGGGCCTGCGCGGCCCTGGGCAGTGCGCTGGTGCTGGGTTATGCGCTGATAAGCGGCGCCGGCAGCATCCAGGCCGGGGACTTGCTGATGCTCGGCGCCATTGCCGTGGGCGGCTTGGGTTACGCCGAGGGCGGGCGCCTGGCGCGGGAGATGGGCGGCTGGCAGGTGATCTGCTGGGCGCTGGTGCTGTCCACCCCGCTGCTGATCGGCCCGGTGGCGTACCTGGCGCTGCAACACCAGGGCCCGGTGTCGGCCAAGGCTTGGTGGGCGTTTGGCTATGTGTCGCTGTTTTCCCAGTTTCTCGGCTTTTTCGCCTGGTACGCGGGGCTGGCCATGGGCGGCATCGCCCGGGTCAGCCAGATCCAGTTGCTGCAGATTTTCTTCACCATTGCTTTTTCGGCGCTGTTTTTTGGCGAACAAGTGGCGCCGATCACGTGGCTGTTTGCCACTGGGGTGATCGCCACGGTGATGCTGGGGCGCAGGACCGGGGTGCAGGCCGCGCCGGCCAGCAAGGGCAAGGTGCCACCATCGCGAGCAGGCTCGCTCCCACAGCGGAAAAAATGAAAAACCCACCCACACCACAGTTCAACTGTGGCAGCGGGCTTGAGGGCGCCATCGCGGGCAAGCCCGCTCCCACATAGGCCAGCGCCCCTATAACCCCCTTCCCATAAGGGGGAGCTTATTCGGGCAAGTAGCCATCGGCGCGCAGCAGGGTTTCCAGGCAATGCTCGCTGATGTTGTAGAAAGCCTTGAGGGCTTGGATTTTCACCAGCAGGGCCGCCGGGTCCACGGGTTCGGGGCGTTTGATGGCGAGGATCATTTTGTTTTTGTTGGTGTGTTCCAAGGAGATGAATTCAAACACCTTGGTCTCGTAGCCGCAGGCTTCGAGGAACAGCGCACGCAGGCTGTCGGTGAGCATTTCGGCCTGTTGGCCCAGGTGCAGGCCGTATTGCAGCATCGGCTTGAGCAGCGCCGGGCTGTGGATTTGCAGGCGCAGCTGTTTATGGCAGCACGGCGAGCAGAGGATGATCGCCGCGCCCGAGCGGATGCCGGTGTGGATGGCGTAGTCGGTGGCGATGTCGCAGGCGTGCAGGGCGATCATCACGTCCAGTTCGCTGGGCGCGACGCTGCGCACGTCGCCGCATTTGAACGCCAGCCCGGGGTGTTGCAGGCGCGCGGCGGCGGCGTTGCACAGGGTCACCAGGTCTTGGCGCAGTTCTACGCCGGTGACTTGGCCGTCGGCCTGCAGGGTGTTGCGCAGGTAGTCGTGGATGGCGAAGGTCAGGTAGCCCTTGCCCGAGCCGAAATCCGCCACGCGCACCGGTTTGTCCAGGGCCAGGGGCGATGCGGTGAGGGCGTGGCTGAACACTTCGATGAACTTGTTGATCTGCTTCCACTTGCGCGACATGGCCGGGATCAGTTCGCCGCGGGCGTTGGTCACGCCCAGGTCGGCGAGGAACGGCCGGCTCAGGTCGAGGAAGCGGTGTTTCTCGCGGTCGTGTTCGGCCGAGGGCACTTCCCGCAGTTGCTGGGGCTTGCTCTTGAACAGCGAACTCTTGCCCTTTTTGCTGTATTCGAGCTGGGCTTCGTCGCTCAGGGTCAGCAAGTGCGCGTTTTTGAAGGTAGCCGGCAACAGCTCGGCGATCAGCGCCACACCCTCGTCCAGGGCCAAGTTCTTGGTGATGTCGCGGGTTTTGTAGCGGTACACGAAGCACAGGCACGCCTGCTCCTTGACCGTCACCTGCTTGACGGTGAGGCGTTGCAGCTCCACCTCGCTGCCCACGTGTTTGGCCAGCACCAGTTTGATAAAGCCGTTCTCGGCCAGGCTGGCGCGCAACAGGTCGAGAAATTGAGTGTGGTGATCGCCGCTGGCGGGGGTGGCAGGAACGGACATAAGCAAGGCGCCTCGGCGAGTGCGAATCGGAAAGTGGCGCGCATTTTAGGGGGGTTGGGCCTTGGGGACACGCAGTTATTTACGCCACGGCCCACACACTCAGGCCAGCACCACCAAGCGGTTGGGCAATTCGTTGCGTTCGTGGGTCAGCGGCACGTGTTCCTTGAGCAGTTCGCCGCAGGCTTCGATGCAGGCGATGAAGCCCGCCAGGGTCTGGCCTTGCTTCACTTGGGCGGTGAAGGTGCTGACGATGGTTTCCCAGGCCTGGTTATCGAGGCGCCGGGAGATGCCTTCGTCCACCAGGATTTCCACGTAGCGCTCGGCCTCGCTGACGAAAATCAGCACGCCGGTGCTGCCCACGGTGTGGTGCAGGTTCTGCTCCAGGAACTGGCGCCGCGCCAGGTTCGAGGCGCGCCAGTGGCGCACCGAGCGGGGGATCAGGTAGCTGGTCAGCGCCGGCAGGCGAAACACCAGGCACAGCACCACAAAACTCACCCATTGGGTCAGCAGCAGGCTGTGCATGTTCATCCAGCCGCTGGCGTAATGCACCACGCCCGGCACCACCAGCGCCAACAGGCTGGCCCACAGCAGCGGGATGTAGGCGTAGTCGTCGGCCCGCGCCGCCAGCACAGTGACCAGTTCGGCGTCGGTTTGCCGCTCGACCCGGGCAATGGCCTGGGCCACTTGCCGTTGTTCGTATTCACTCAATAAAGCCATGGTTAGCACTGCCTGTTCAGGGTTGTTGTCACCAGCCGCCCGATGCACCGCCGCCGCCGAAGCTGCCGCCGCCACCGCCAAAGCCTCCGCCGCCCCCGCCGCCGCCGAAACCGCCGCTGGCCAAGCCGCCGAGAATACCGCCGACTATTGCGCCGGGGCCACCGCGCCCACGCCCGCGCCCGCCACCCCCGCCGAGCATCACGAACACCACCAGGATCAGCAGCCCGAACAGCAAAATGCCCGAATGGCGCGTGCTGGGCCCGGCCACCGGCTCATCCAGGGGGCTGCCGCCCAGCACCAACAGCATCGCGGCGACGCCGTCGCTGATGCCCTTGCTGAACTGGCCGTTCTTGAAGGCTGGTGTGATGACCTGGTTGAGGATGATCGAGGATTGCGCGTCGGTGAGGCGCTCTTCCAGGCCATAGCCGACTTCGATGCGCAACTTGCGCTCGTCGCGGGCGACGATCAACAGCGCGCCGTTGTTCTTGTCTTTCTGGCCGATGCCCCAGTGGCGCCCCAACTGATAACCGAAGTCATCGATGCTGGTGCCTTGCAGGTCAGGCAGGGTGACCACCACCACTTGCTCACCGGTGGCCTGCTCGTGGGCGGCCAGTTGCTGGGCCAGTTGCTGGCGCACAGCGGGCTCGATCAGGTTCGCGGTATCGACCACCCGCCCGCTGAGTTCGGGGAACTTGAGTTCGGCCTGGGCCGTGAGGGCCAAGGCCCAGAGCAGCGACAGGCCGATGTTCAACAGGCGCATGGCAGGTTCCTTAGAACTTCACTTGCGGGGCTTTGTCGGCGTCGGGGCTGGTGGCCTCGAAGTTCTCGCGGATCGGCAGGTCGCTGTACATCACGCTGTGCCACAAGCGGCCAGGGAAGGTGCGCAGCTCGGTGTTGTACTTCTGCACCGCGAGGATGAAGTCGCGCCGCGCCACGCTGATGCGGTTCTCGGTGCCTTCGAGTTGCGATTGCAGGGCCAGGAAGTTCTGGTTGGCCTTGAGGTCCGGGTAGCGCTCGGACACCACCATCAAACGGCTGAGGGCGCCGGTGAGTTGGTCCTGGGCCTGTTGGAACTGTTTGAGTTTTTCCGGGTTGTCCAGGGTGCTGGCGTCCACCTGAATGGACGTGGCCTTGGCCCGCGCCTCGATCACGGCGGTGAGGGTTTCCTGTTCGTGCTGGGCGTAGCCCTTGACCGTTTCCACCAGGTTGGGGATCAGGTCGGCGCGGCGCTGGTACTGGTTCTGCACCTGGGACCAAGCGGCCTTGGCCTGCTCGTCCAGGGTGGGAATGGTGTTGATGCCGCAGCCGCTGAGCAGCGTGCCGACCAGCAGCAAGACCGCCAGCTGCCAACCTGCGCGATAACCGTTTGGTGTGTTCATGGTGGTGACGCTCCCTCGGAGAATTGGAACCGGCGCTGGCCAGTGCCTGGCACTTTAATGTTGCGCCGCTACTGGCAAGCATCAAGCCTTTGAGCTAAAAGATGCCCTGTGCGAAAAGTCGTTGCCGAGTGTGCGGTATTTACCTGCACAACACCCGAACAACAATAGCCGCTCCCTATTTTTTGGCGAACGGGCTGCGTTTTTTTATAACGAGGCCCGCTCGCACCCCGAGAACAATATTGATGAAGAAGTTGTGTTTGCTGAGCCTGGCCATCGCCCTGGCCAGCCCTGGCGCGTGGGCCGCCACCGTCGATAACAAGGAAGCGTTCGTCAGTGACCTGCTCAAGCAGATGACCCTGGACGAAAAGATCGGCCAGTTGCGCCTTATCAGCATCGGCCCGGAAATGCCCCGCGAATTGATCCGCAAGGAAATCGCCGCCGGACGCATCGGCGGCACGTTCAACTCCATCACCCGCCCGGAAAACCGGCCGATGCAGGACGCGGCGATGCACAGCCGCCTGAAGATCCCGATGTTCTTCGCCTATGACGTGATCCACGGCCACCGCACGATTTTCCCGATCCCCCTGGCGCTGGCCGCCTCCTGGGACATGGACGCCATTGGCCTGAGCGGGCGCATCAGCGCCAAGGAAGCCGCCGCCGACAGCATCGACCTGACATTCGCGCCGATGGTCGATGTGTCCCGCGACCCACGCTGGGGCCGCACCTCCGAAGGCTTTGGCGAAGACACCTACCTGGTTTCACGCATCGCCCAGGTGATGGTCCGCGCCTTCCAGGGCCCGGCGCCGAGCGCGGCCGACAGCATCATGGCCAGCGTCAAGCACTTCGCCCTGTACGGCGCGGTCGAGGGCGGGCGTGACTACAACATCGTCGACATGAGCCTGGTCAAGATGTACCAGGACTACCTGCCGCCCTACCGCGCCGCCATCGACGCCGGTGCCGGCGGGGTGATGACCGCGCTCAACTCCATCAACGGTGTGCCGGCCTCTTCCAATACCTGGCTGATGCAAGACCTGCTGCGCAAGGAATGGGGCTTCAAGGGCCTGACCGTGAGCGACCATGGCGCAGTGTTCGAGCTCATCAACCACGGCGTGGCCCGCGATGGCCGCGAGGCGGCGAAACTGGCGATCAAGGCCGGCATCGACATGAGCATGAACGACAGCCTGTACGGCAAGGAACTGCCGGGGCTGCTCAAGGCCGGCGACATCGCCCAGAGCGACATCGACAACGCCGTGCGCGAAGTGCTGGGCGCCAAGTACGACATGGGCCTGTTCAAGGACCCGTACCTGCGCATCGGCAAGGCCGAGCAAGACCCGGCCGACCTCTACGCCCCCGAGCGCATGCACCGCAGCGAAGCCCGCGACGTGGCGCGCCGCAGCATGGTGCTGCTGGAAAACCGCAACCAGACCCTGCCGCTGGCCAAGACCGCGAAAATCGCCCTGGTCGGCCCGCTGGCCAAGGCGCCCATCGACATGATGGGCAGTTGGGCCGCCGCCGGGCGCCCGGACCAATCGGTGACCCTGTTCGACGGCATGCGCGCGGCCATGGGCCAGCAAGCCACCCTGACCTACGCCCGCGGCGCCAACATCACGGGCGATGCCAAGGTGCTCGGCTACCTGAACTTCCTCAACTTCGACGCCCCGGAAGTGGTGGATGACCCGCGCCCGGCCGCGCAACTGATCGCCGAGGCGGTGAAAGCCGCGCAGCAGGCCGATGTGGTGGTGGCCGCGGTGGGCGAGTCGCGGGGCATGTCCCACGAATCCTCCAGCCGCACCGACCTGAACATTCCGGCCAGCCAACGCGAACTGATTAAAGCCCTCAAGGCCACCGGCAAGCCGTTGGTGTTGGTGCTGATGAACGGCCGGCCGCTGTCGATCGTGGACGAGAAGGAACAGGCCGACGCCATCCTGGAAACCTGGTTCGCCGGCACCGAAGGCGGCAACGCCATCGCCGACGTGCTGTTCGGCGACTACAACCCGTCGGGCAAACTGCCCCTGACCTTCCCGCGCTCGGTAGGCCAGATCCCCACCTACTACAACCACCTGAGCATCGGCCGCCCGTTCACCCCGGGCAAACCCGGCAACTACACCTCCCAATACTTCGACGACACCACCGGGCCGCTGTACCCGTTCGGCTATGGCCTGAGCTACACCGACTTCAGCCTCAGCGACATGGCGCTGTCGTCCACCACGCTGAACAAAAGCGGCACCCTGGACGCCACCATCAAGGTCAAGAACACCGGCCGGCGCGATGGCGAAACCGTGGTGCAGTTGTACGTGCAGGACGTCACCGGCTCGATGATCCGCCCGGTCAAGGAGCTCAAGGGCTTCCAGAAATTGATGCTCAAGGCCGGCGAAGAGAAGGTGCTGCGCTTTACCCTGAGCGAGGACGACTTGAAGTTCTACAACACCCAACTGCAATACGCCGCCGAACCGGGCAAGTTCAACGTGCAGATCGGCCTCAACTCGCGGGATGTGAAGCAGCAGAGTTTTGAGTTGCTCTGACTGAAAACGGTGGGGCTGATGTGGGAACGGGCCGGGCGGCGCTCCGCACGCCCCCCGGTTGCGGTGGGTCAGCCAGTAGATGGGCTGGCCGTTAATCTGCCATCGCGGGCGAGCCCGCTCCCACAGTTGTTCGCATTAATCGCTGCCTGGCTCAGCCGCGCCTATCCAGCAAGTTGACCACCACCCGGTCCACCCAACCCCATATCCGCTGCTTGACCCGCCGCCACAACGGGCGGCGCTGCCAATCCTGCAGGCTGACGATTTCGCTTTGGGCGAAATCGGCCTCGAAACTGGCCGCCACGGCTCGGGTCAGGTCCGGGTCGAGGGCTTCGAGGTTGGCTTCCAGGTTGAAGCGCAGGTTCCAGTGGTCGAAGTTGCATGAGCCAATGCTCACCCAGTCATCGACCAGCACCATTTTCAGGTGCAAAAAACACGGCTGGTATTCAAAAATCCGCACCCCGGCCTTGAGCAGCCGTGGGTAATAGCGGTGCCCGGCATAACGCACCGAAGGGTGGTCGGTGCGCGGCCCGGTGAGCAACAGGCGCACGTCCACGCCCCGGGCGGCAGCCTTGCGCAGGGAGCGGCGCACTTTCCAGGTAGGCAGAAAATACGGCGTGGCCAGCCAAATCCGCCGTTGCCCGCTGTTGAGGGCACGCACCAGGGCTTGGAGGATGTCGCGGTGCTGGCGGGCGTCGGCGTAGGCCACCCGGCCCATGCCCGAACCACTGGGCGGCACCCGGGGCAGGCGTTGCAGGCCAAAGTGCGAGGTGGGTTTCCACGCCGTGCGGTGGCGGTTGGCGAGCCATTGGCGGTCGAACAGCATTTGCCAATCGAGCACCAGCGGCCCGCTGATCTGCACCATCACTTCGTGCCATTGGCTGACGTCTTCGCCGGGCATCCAGAACTCATCCGTCACCCCCGTGCCACCGACCACCGCCAGGCCCTGGTCCACCAGCAGCAGTTTGCGGTGGTCGCGGTACAGGTTACGCACCCAGCGCCGCCAACTGAGGCGGTTGTAGAAGCGCAACTCGACCCCGGCATCGGTCAGGCGCCGACGCAGCCCTAGGGTGAAGGCCAGGCTGCCGTAGTCGTCGAACAGGCAACGCACCCGCACACCGCGCTCGGCGGCTTGTACCAGGGCCTGGACCATGGCTTCGGCGCAGGCGCCCGCCTCCACCAGGTACAGCTCCAGTTCCACCTGCTGCTCGGCGCGGGCGATGGCCACCAGCATGCGCGGGAAAAACTGCGGGCCGTCGATCAACAGCTCGAAGCGGTTGCCTTCACGCCAGGGGAACACCCCGCCGCTCATGTCAGCGCGCCGTGAAAATCAGCACCGCACCCACCGGCACCGACAAACTGATGGCCTTGAGCCCGGCCGCTTTGCGCAGGGCCTCCAGGCCCGGTTGCAGGTCGAAGTCACGGGCATTGAGCACCAACGGCTCCAGGGTCACGACCTGAAAGCGCCGGTCGTCCAGGCGCGTGGCCAGCAGCTCGGCGTTATAGCTATGGGCCTTGCCGTGCAGGGTCACGGTCAGGGGCAGGCGCAATTCCAGTTGGGCGCCGGGGGCCAGGTCGTTGATGGGGCGCAGGTCGATCTGCGCACTGACCAGGGCCTGGGGGAAGCTCTTGACCTCGAACAGATCGCGGCGCATGCGCTCATCGCGCAGGGGAATGCCGCTGAGGACGGAGTCCATCTCCACCTGCAACTGCGCCGCGCCCTTGGCGTCCACCTTGCCATGCAGGACCAAAAAGCGCTGAACTTCGGAAATATGGGTGTTTTTTGTGGTGATAAACGACAAACGCGAAGATTCGCCATCCAAATACCAATTGGCCTGGGCCGACAGCGCGGTACAGGCCAACAGCACGGCCGACAGGGTTTTGCACAGGGAAAGGCTGGACATAGGCACTCATGAACCGGGAAACGTGAGGCGAACAGTACCCGCCCGGTGGGCCGTTGCAAACTGTTGATCGATGGCGACAGGCCTTGTGGGCGCGGCGCGGCAGCGATCTGGCTTGCCCGCGATTGCGGATTGCCTGCCGGCGCATTGGTTGGTTGACCCAATGCCGTCGCTGCATGGGTAGCTACATAACTGGGGTTGGGGGCATCTCACTCCACCAACCGACACCCCACCCGTTCCCCCAACCACGCGGCACCGTGACTTCGGCCCAGGCCGCTGGCGGTGACCTGTTGGGTCGCCGGGTCGTCGCGCAAGCCGCTGAGCGGCAGGTACTGGCGCACATAGCCTTGGCAGTAAGCGGCCGGGTGCTGCATCACGTAGCGGCACGAGCAGTACTCCTTGGCGGTGTAAGCACTCAGGATGTCGGGAAACGCCTCAAGGGCCTGGCGTGCCTGCCAGGCCCAGGCCAGCAGGGCCAACAGGAACAGGCCCAGCAGGCCGAGGAACGGGTGGCGGCGCAGCCAGGGGCGGCGGTTCATGGCTGCACCGCGGCGAGGATGCGGGCCAGCAGTTCGTTGTGGCGGAAACTGGCGTCACGGTCGTCGCCGTAGCGCACGATCACCAGGTTGGCGCCAGGGATCACATACAACGCCTGGCCCCAGTGGCCAAGGGCGGCGAAGGCGTCGGCCGGGGCGGCGGGCCAGGGCCGGTCGGCGCCGCCCACCGCGCGGTTGAGCCACCAGTGGCCGCCCGGCACGGCGGCGTCCTGGCCGGCGCGGTAACCGGCAAAGGGCTGGCGGCTGAACGCGACCCACTGGCGCGGTAGCAATTGGCGGCCCTCCCAGCGCCCGTCGCGCAGCATCAGCAGGCCCACGCGCGCCAGGTCGCGGGCGGTGAGGTAGGCATAGGACGAAGCAACAAAAGTGCCGCTGGCGTCGGTTTCCCACACGGCACCGCGGATGCCCAGGGGCTCGAACAGCGCGGTCCAGGGATAGTCCGCATACCGCGCGCCGAGCATGCCTTTGAGCGCCGCCGAGAGCAGGTTGCTGTCGCCGCTGGAATAGCGGAACGCCCGCCCCGGCGCGCTGGCGGCCGGGTGCGCAGCGGTAAAGGCGGCCATGTCCGCCCGCCCGCGGGTGTAGAGCATGGCCACCACCGAGGAGTTGAGCGGCGCGTATTCGTAGTCTTCCTGCCAGTCCAGGCCCGAGGCCCAGTGCAGCAAGTCGGCCAGGGTGATGGCCGGGTGGCCGGCCAGGGCTGGGTAGTAGCGCATCGCCGGGTCGGTGAGGGCAAAATGCCCTTCGCCATGGGCCACGCCCAGCAGAGTGGCCAGCAGGCTTTTGCTGATGGACCAGGTCAGGTGCGGGGTGTCGGCGGTGGTGGGCGCGGCGTAGCGTTCGTAGATGACCTGGCCGTCGCGGATCACCACTAAGGCGTCGGTGCGGATGCCCTCGCGGGTGGCGTCGTCGCGAGGGGCGAAGGCGTAGTCTTCCAGGGCCTTGAGCGCCGGGCCGGCCAGGGGCGGGCCGGCGTCCCACTGCTCGCCCGGCCAGTTTTCGGCGCGCGCGCCCAGGCTTGTCAGCAACAGCACAACCAGCAGGGTCAGGCCTTTGAACATGGCGAGGGCTCGGCGAAGGGGTGGGCCAAGCCTAGCCGAGCCACATGACAGTTGCCGCGTTTATCCGGCCAGGGCCTTGGCCAGGCGTTGGGCCCGCGCCGCGCCGGCCAGTTGCAGCAAGCCCTGGTCGCGCTGCCACAGGCCCGCCCACATCGCCGGGCCCGCCGCCAACGCCGCGTCCAACTCAGGCTTGAGGGCCTCGAACTGGGCAAACACACCGCCCAGCAGCACATGGGCGGCGCGCTCGTCGGGGCAGTGGCGGCTGACTTCGGCGCACCCGGCCAACAGCGCCAGCAGGCGCAGTTGCAGGGGTTGCGCCCAGGCGCAGTCCTGCCCCACGCCATACAACCAGGCGCACAGGGCGCTGAGCACGTAGGTGTCTTCCAGGGTGCGGAAGGGTTTGACGTAGGCGTCCCAGCCGTCCCCGGCCAGCAGTTCGCAGTGGGCGTTGTCCAGGTGCAGGCGGCCGTGGCTGATCTCCGGCATCAGGGCAATGGGCGGCAGTTTTTCCACGCGCACGCCGGCCTCCCCGGCGTACACCACGGCCAGGTTCAGGCGTGCAGGTTCGCCCAAGGCTTCGCTGCGCGCCGACACCAGCAGCCAGTCCGCCGCGTCACCGGCGGTGACGAAGTCCTTGCGCCCGCTCAGGCGCAAGTTGTCGAGGCGGGTGTGCATGTCGCTGGGGCGCAGGCTGCGCTGTTCGGTCGCACACAAAGCGCCCAGGGTGGGCGGTGCACTGGGCCACAACATGCGCAACGCAGCCTGGTAACCGAGCAGGAACGCCCACCCGGGCGTGGCCGCCCCATGGCCACCGCGCACCGCCAATTCAAACGGCGCAACGCTGCCGATTTGCTCCAGCACTGCGCTGTAACCCTGCGCCAGGTCAGGGTGGGCGGGCATTCGCGCAGGCGCATTGAACAGGGTCGACCAAGGCATGAAAGGGTCCTCAAGGGGCTGTCACATAAGCATCACCAAAGCTTCATGGCGATGACACCGGGGCTACATAGCCTGACTTTGCACAACAATTGGACACAAAGAAAGTCGCTCGGCTGCCACCCATGATGGGGCCGTGGCCCGTACGGAGATCGGCAATGACTCAACTCGCACGCAGCACCGACACCGGCACCGAACGCCACCTGCAAGCCGAGCGCCTGATCGGCGCCCAGGCCTTGCGCGAGGCCCAGGCCCTGCGCTTCAACGTGTTCAGTGGCGAGTTCAACGCCAAGCTCAAGGGCGCGGAGCTGGGCCTGGACATGGATGACTACGATGTGCACTGCGCCCACATCGGCGTGCGCGACCTCAACAGCGGGCGCCTGGTGGCGACCACGCGCCTGCTGGACCACCAGGCCGCCAGCAGCCTGGGGCGGTTCTACAGCGAAGAAGAGTTCAGCCTGCACGGCTTGGTCCACCTCAAAGGCCCGATCCTGGAAATCGGCCGCACCTGCGTTGACCCGGCGTACCGCAACGGCGGCACCATCGCCGTGCTCTGGGGCGAATTGGCCGAAGTGCTCAACCAGGGCGGCTACAGCTACCTGATGGGCTGCGCCAGCATCCCCATGCAGGACGGTGGCCTGCAGGCCCAGGCGATCATGCAGCGCCTGCGCGAACGCCACCTGTGCACCGAGCACCTGCGGGCCGAACCGAAAAACCCGTTGCCCCACCTGGACGTGCCGGCCAATGTCATCGCGCAGATGCCGCCGCTGCTCAAGGCCTATATGCGCCTGGGCGCGAAGATCTGCGGCGAGCCGTGCTGGGACGAGGACTTCCAGGTGGCCGACGTGTTTATCCTGCTCAAGCGCGACGAGTTGTGCCCGCGCTACGCCCGCCACTTCAAGGCGGCCGTGTGATGAGCCGGTTGCGGGTGTACGCGCGCATCGCCCGGGTGCTGATGGTGGTGGCGCTGGGGTTGAGCATGGCCACGCTGTTCGGCCTGTTCGAGCGCCTGGGCATCGCCAACTCCATGGTGCGGCGCCAGCGCTGGTCGCGGTTTTTCATGGCGCGCCTGAGCAACGCCCTGCCCTTTCGCGTGCGGGTGCTGGGCCAGGTGCCGGCACAACCGTTGCTGTGGGTGAGCAACCATGTGTCCTGGACCGACATCCCGCTGCTGGGCATGCTCACGCCGCTGTCGTTTCTGTCCAAGGCCGAAGTGCGCACCTGGCCGGTGGCCGGGTGGTTGGCGGCCAAGGCCGGCAGCCTGTTTATCCGCCGCGGCTCGGGCGACAGCCAGTTGATCCGCAAGCAGATGAGCCGGCATCTGGAGCAACAGCACCCGCTGCTGATGTTCCCCGAAGGCACCACCACCGACGGCCGTGCCCTGCGCACGTTCCATGGGCGCTTGCTGTCGGCGGCCATCGACACCGCCACCGCGGTACAACCCGTGGCGATCCGCTATTTGCGCCACGGCCAGCTCGACCCGCTCGCGCCGTTCATTGGCGACGATGACTTGCTCTCGCACCTGATGCGCCTGTTCGCCAACGATCAGGGCGAGGTGGAAATCCACCTGCTCAAACCCATCCCCAGCCTGGGCAAAGAACGCGCCGCCCTGGCCTTCGAGGCCCAGCAAGCAGTGCAAAAAGCCCTGTTTGGCGCCCTGCCCCACCCCCAGCAGATGCCCGTGCGCCCAGCGTTTGCGGCGTGAGCTATAGGGGGGGGAGGCGACCTGTGGAGGGCCTGCCCGTGATGGCGGTGTGACAGCCACCGAAAATATCGGCTAGCTGGCCGCTATCACGAGCAGGCTCGCTCCCACGGGGGAACTCCCCAGGGGTTTCAGGTCGCCAGGCGACCGTGGGAAAACACCTGCAACTGCGGATAAAACAGCCGAAAGTCGTCACTCAACGGCTCGTACAAGCGCTCCAGTTCTGCCATCGCCGCGTTCAACTCCTCTGGCCGTGACAGGCGCCGGGCGATACCGCGCAGGACTTGCTCGAGCACGGCGAAATCCCGGTACGAACCCAGCCAGTCGTTGGCCATCATGTGCGGCGCGACCCGGGCCAAGCGCTCGGGCAGGCACGGCTCGGCCGCCAGCACCCGGTACACCCCGGCCGTGAAGTGCTCCAACGGCCCGTCGCTGTACTGCGCCCAGTCGCGGGCCAGGCAATGGTCGAAAAACACGTCCAAGACAATCCCCGCATAGCGCCGCCGCGTATCGGTAAAGCGCGACAGCGCCTGGCCCACCACGGCATGGCGGTCGGTGAAGACGTCGATCTGGCGGTGCAGCGCAATGGCCGCTTCGATTTGCGGCGGGTAATGCCCGCGCAACTGCCCTTTGACGAAATCGCCATACAGGCTGCCCAGCAATTGCCCCGGGCGCTGGCCACCGAGGTGAAGATGTGCGAGATAGTTCATCGGCGCAGCTTAGCACTGCGCCCTACATATCGTTATAACCCGATATACCGATTTATGCTGATATCAGATCAAAATCATATTGGTATATCGCGAAATACCGATTTAAAGTTCGCCTCATCGCGATATAACGTTTTACCCACCCGAGCACCGCCATGAATATTGACCTCGACGAAATAATAAAAGCCCTGGCACACCCAGTACGGCGAGACATTCTCAACTGGCTCAAGGACCCCAAGGTCCAGTTCCCCGACCAGACCCACAACCACGAGTACGGCATTTGCGCCGGGCAGATCGACCAACGCTGCGGCCTGTCGCAATCGACCGTCTCCGCGCACCTGGCGACCCTGCAACGGGCCGGCCTGATTACCAGCCAGAAAGCCGGCCAGTGGCACTTTTTCAAACGCAACGAGGACGTGATCCAAGCGTTCATCCGCGCCATCAGCAAAGAGCTCTGACCCAGAGTTCCACAAGGATTCACCCATGCCCCTCTCGCTCCTCATCCTGGCCTTGAGCGCCTTCGCCATCGGCACCACCGAGTTCGTCATCATGGGCCTTCTGCCCGATGTGGCGGCGGACCTGGGCGTGTCGATCCCCGGCGCCGGGTGGCTGGTCACCGGCTACGCCCTGGGCGTGGCCATCGGTGCACCCTTTATGGCCCTGGCCACCGCTCGGCTGCCGCGCAAGGCTGCGCTGGTGGCGTTGATGGGCATCTTCATCATCGGCAACTTGCTCTGCGCCCTGGCCAGTGACTACAACGTGCTGATGTTCGCCCGGGTCGTCACAGCCCTGTGCCATGGTGCGTTCTTCGGTATCGGCTCGGTGGTGGCAGCCAACCTGGTGCCGGCCAACAAGCGGGCGTCGGCCGTTGCGCTGATGTTCACCGGCCTGACCCTGGCCAACGTCCTCGGCGTGCCGCTGGGCACCGCCCTGGGCCAGGAATACGGCTGGCGCTCGACCTTCTGGGCGGTGACGGTGATTGGCGTGATCGCCTTGATCGGCCTGATCCGCTTCCTGCCGGCCAAGCGCGACGAGGAAAAACTCGACATGGGCGCCGAACTGGCGGCCCTCAAGGGTGCGGGGATCTGGCTGTCGCTGAGCATGACGGCGCTGTTCTCGGCGTCCATGTTCACCCTGTTCACCTACGTCGCGCCGCTGCTGGGGGACGTCACCGGCGTCTCGCCCAAGGGCGTGACCTGGACCCTGCTGCTGATCGGCCTGGGCCTGACCCTGGGCAATATCATCGGCGGCAAGCTGGCGGACAAACGCCTGGCGGCGACCCTGATCGGCGTATTCGTGGCCATGGCCGTGGTGTCCACGGTGCTGAGCTGGACCAGCGTGGCATTGATCCCTACCGAGATCACCCTGTTCCTGTGGGCCGTGGCCTCCTTCGCCGCGGTGCCGGCGCTGCAGATCAACGTGGTGACCTTCGGCAAGGCCGCGCCGAACCTGGTGTCGACCCTGAACATCGGCGCGTTCAACGTCGGCAATGCCCTCGGCGCCTGGGTCGGCGGCAGCGTGATCGCCCACGGCTTGGGCCTGACCCGCGTGCCCCTGGCCGCCGGCGCCTTGGCGATCCTGGCGCTGCTGGTGACTCTCATTACCTTCCGTCAGGGCGGCAATGCTGACCTGGCCCCCGCAACTAACTGACTACCCAGAGGATTATTGGCATGACGACTATTTTTGACCCCATCACCCTCGGCGACCTCCAACTGCCTAATCGCATCATCATGGCGCCCCTGACCCGCTGCCGCGCTGACGAGGGCCGGGTGCCCAACGCGCTGATGGCCGAGTACTACGTGCAACGTGCCTCCGCGGGCCTGATCCTCAGTGAAGCCACCTCGGTCACGCCCCTGGGCGTGGGTTACCCGGACACCCCGGGCATCTGGTCCAACGACCAGGTGCGCGGCTGGAGCAACGTCACCCGCGCCATCCACGGCGCGGGCGGGCGAATCTTCCTGCAGCTGTGGCACGTGGGGCGCATTTCCCATCCCTCGTACCTGAACGGCGAAACCCCGGTGGCGCCAAGCGCGCTGCAACCCAAGGGCCACGTCAGCCTGGTGCGCCCACTGGCGGACTACCCCACCCCGCGCGCCCTGGAAACCGAAGAAGTGGCCGACATTGTCGAGGCCTACCGCGTGGGTGCGGAAAACGCCAAGGCCGCCGGTTTTGACGGCGTGGAGATCCACGGCGCGAACGGCTACCTGCTCGACCAGTTCCTGCAAAGCAGCACCAACCAGCGCACCGATCGCTACGGCGGCTCCCTGGAAAACCGCGCGCGCCTGCTGCTGGAAGTGACCGACGCCGCCATCGAAGTCTGGGGCGCCGGCCGCGTCGGCGTGCACCTGGCGCCGCGGGCCGATTCCCACGACATGGGCGACGCCAACCTCAGCGAAACCTTCACCTACGTGGCCCGGGAGCTGGGCAAACGCGGCATCGCGTTCATCTGCTCGCGGGAAAAGGAAGGCGCCGACAGCCTCGGCCCGCAACTCAAGCAAGCCTTCGGCGGCCCGTACATCGCCAACGAACGCTTCACCAAGGCCAGCGCCAACGCCTGGCTGGCCAGCGGCAAGGCTGACGCGGTCGCCTTCGGCATCCCGTTCATCGCCAACCCGGACCTGCCGGCCCGCCTCAAAGCCGATGCACCGCTCAACGAGCCGCACCCGGAAACCTTCTACGGCAAAGGCCCGGTGGGCTACATCGACTACCCGGTGCTGTAACGCAGGTGCCCGCTCACTAAAAAGGCCCGCGCCCTTCTGGACGCGGGCCTTTTTTGCACCCTCGGCCTAGCGCAACAGCGCGGGCCTCTCGGGGATTCGCGGTGCCGCTATCGCAGCACGGGATCGTGCCCGCCACTGCTGTTGGGGTGGTTTCATTGCCTCACCCCCGGCGCGCCGAAAAGGAAGGGGTCGGCCCAGCGGGTTTTCGCGTTGTGGGCTTTGGTGGCTGCGTCGGGCGGGCGGACCATTTGCACGGTGGT
>RCMZ01000552.1_pt1 | contig 18005 bp, 13 predicted proteins | sample 2041141 | NCBI WGS metagenome assembly RCMZ01 (sample SAMN09708263, study PRJNA481090) | Wastewater metagenome, whole genome shotgun sequencing project. | biome: sewage; isolation source: Davis station wastewater (DW) | place: Antarctica: Davis Station | collected 2010-03-01
CTCAGTGCCAAACTTTAACTGCGAAGAATTATTTATGTTCATGGCTCTTTTGGTTGATTTGTTTAATAAGATATGCATCAAAGTTTCCTTTTTCTATCATTTTTTCAATAGTGACAGATTCTCCAAAATAGGCCATAAGGCGCTGCATATGTTTATATTTATATGTCTTTTCAGTACAATTCTCTGTGTTTACGGTGTAGTCGAACTTTCTTAATGCTGTAATAAGCTGATCTACAGAGAAGCTATCTAAGATGATATCTATCAGTTTTTGTTGCTGTACCAGCCTAAAAACGCCATCCTCCCGGACATTCCTTTTGGTGCTTACCCTAAGGGAAAAAACGAGCCTGTAAAGCCACAGGCAGGCCTCATAAAAGCGCTTAAAACCAAAACGGCTGACATAAGTTACCGTTACCACTTCAAACAGCTCCTTTAAAAATACAGTGCCTTCGGTGCCATGAATCAGGTGGTGCCGAAACGTATAAAACTCATCAGGAACCTTATCATGGTTTTCTTTTACGAACAGGATATGATGGAGCTTAAAATACTGCGTAGCATAATCCATAAAATTATTGCCATCATAGAGTGGTTGCCGGACTTTCCGGTAAGTACTTTCATACGATTTAATTTTTTTGTTGCCTATTTTTCTTTTTATCGTGTAGTAATGGGAGATATCTTCTTTTTCATGAATAGTACGATCCGTGAACTCTTCAATTAAGGTATCTTTTATTGTAGCTTTCTGTAGGCTGAAAGGATAGTTCTTCCAGTTATTGCCGTTCCAGAAGCGGGCTTTAGCCAGCACTCCTACGATATGTTCCACCAGGCTATTGTCATAACTTTCCCATTTCTTTGCTTTTTTTGCTATTTTCTTCCTACTGTCAATTCCTCTGAGGTGATGCGACTTTATGATATCGGAGCCACTGAGGCGGACACCTCCAGTATTTTGTGTTTCAAAGAAGGTATACGCTAAATCCTCGCAGCCGGTTATAACCAACGTAACATTAATGTCCTCCAATTTTGGCAAATCATCAATGGAATAATCCAGGGAATCCTCATAAAAATGATGGAGCATGTTATGGTTCTTTTTTATATTGTCAATACTTAATGGCGAGTTATATACCAGTCCTGAAGCTATCCTGGAGCTTGATAAAGCATTGAGCAGCAACATGGTGGTGATCCGTTGTTGCCCGTCAATAATCCTGAGGCAACCATCTTCATAATGCAGGATAAGACTCCCCAAGTAATAGAGAGGCATGTTTGCACTGCTTTTTTGGTATTCATGAAGATCATAAACCAGCTTGAGCACCTGTTTCTTTCCCCATACATAAGGCCGCTGGTATTCAGGAATCGTAAGCTGCCCGGTAATAGCCGTTCCTGGAAGCTTCTGCTTGTTGGAAAATAGTAATTCTTTAAGGGTACAGCTTACCACCTTGATTTCTTTATGTGAATCTCCCTGCTTACGATCAAGTAGTGGTGTTGCTAAAATACCAAGGTCCATAAATTGCTTTTCGGTTGGACTTTCCTTCATGTTATTATCTTATTATCAGGGTTGCCCTAACTTTATTTTATGATCCTGACGATCTTTTCACTATCAGGCACCAGTTTATTCAGCGATCTTAAAATGCCAACTGATAAAGTATAGTAGGTCTCTTTGTAATGCTTCAGATTTCTTGAGATGATATAATGCTCCAGTATGAATTTTCCGGGGCCATTGTATATTTCTTCGATTTCCCCGTCTTCGCGAATATTAATGCTTAAGAAATATTCAGGAACTTTTGTTTCTCCAAAAGGAAAATAGCAATAATTCTTAAAGGACGACTTGATTTGGATTTTTCTGCCTGTCGCAATTTCATAAGCATCATATAGTGGCATATTTTCAGGATAAAGTGCTAAGCCGTATTTCTCGGCGGCCAGTACTTCCCCTATATCCCCGACAAGGCGGCCGTCCAGTGTAAAACTTCTTTTATATTTGTCTCTTAAGTCCTGGGTGATAGTAAGTAGTTGCTTTATTTCCTGCATTTGCTTGTGGATAATTTTTATGCTAAATAAAGCATAAAAAACAAGCCATAAAAATTAACGACTCTTAATTCTTACAATTATATGTAGTCCTCAATAGTAAAACCATCAGTAGTATTGCGAAAGCTCGTATCCGTTGCGCTGTGGAAAGGTGCTGGCTTATCCAAAAGCAATGCCAACTTTTGGGCTGAATCACCTAAGGCGTTTTCAAGCAGGGCAAGCAGGTCGGTTCCTTCAATCTTACGGACAGTAGCTGCTGCCTGAACCATAGCTGCTGTGGGACGCTCAGCTCCAATCACCAGCTGCACAGCACTCAATTCCTCAAAGGTAACCCCTGTGGCGTAACCGCCTGGCTCACCCTGCTGGGCAAAATGCCTGAACTCCTCTTCTTCCGCATCCCAATCCACATACACATCTGATGCTTCATCGTTCAGTGGCATAAAAATATAAGCCCGCTCCAGATTATGGTCCGATCGGCCTTCTGTAACAGTATTTGACTTTTTTTTGCGTATGGGTTTTATCGCCCCCAGTATATCAGGGCCGGCAGTGGGGGTTTGGGCCCGGCGCTTTGATCCGACCGCTTTTCTCCTTTCCGGCCCGGCGGATAAGAGGATTATCAGAGCCACAAGGCAAATGAGTATAATATATTCCATAATTACAGGATTGGTTTGTACTTATCTTCGAAATTTTTGGTGATCTCAGCAGCAAATTCACTGAAATGGTATGCCAGGATATTATTCAGGTAGGCATATATGGAAATCTTATCTTCCCCTATAACCTGGACGATACGTGTCAGACGCTCATGATATTCCGGACGTATATAAACCGATTTTCCATTGCGGGCATTAGTCGCCGCATCGGAAAAAAAAAGGCTGATATAATCCGCTTCACTTCTTTTGACTGGCTTTGCTTTAGGAACAGTATCTTTTTTAGGATGCCCTGATGTATCCTGGCCTTCACTTTTGCTGCCTGATTGGTCTTTATCGCCTGCCATCATTGCCATAAGCAGTTTTTCATCGACGATTTCATTAACCTTTTTGTTTTTGTTTTCCATAGCCTATCGTTGAATGATTGCCAAAAATTCTTCCATGAACTTATCCAGGTTGCAGCTCCTCATCAGTTTTTCATCTGCTGGGAGCACTGTTGAACGAAACACTGTCTTTCGCAGTGCATCTCCCTCCTTCCTGAAACGCTTGCTGTCGGTAATATAGCTTTCCATAAGGCTGAGCCCAAGTTCTGTTATGATCTTTTCATAGGCGTGATACAGGTCCGACTTTTCACGTCCGTCCACCTGGTTCCAAAACAGACGGATTGTCTTTATGGCTGTATGCCCCTGACGCAAGAGTACATTATATAGGACATCCGTAAAGCTCAGCGTACTCTCCAACACAATGCGATCTGCCGTTATGGGCGAGAATATATGATCCATCCCGGCCAATATAGTAAGGACTCCCTGGGAATTGACCGTTCCGGGGAGATCAACCAATACAATATCGGTAAGGCCCGCCTGCTCTTTAAGGTAGTCATCAGCCTGTTGCCGGAATGTTTCCGCTTTGCATTGCAGTATCGTGTAAGCTTTTTTATTGATGGTAGTGAACTGGCGGTGTGCAAGGCGCTTAAGGGCTTCATGCTGCATCACCGCTTTAAGGTCTCTTTCCCGCATCTGTGTAAGGCTATACTGTGGGAAATCACAGTCAAAAACAGCCACAGTATATCCTAGCCTGTAGTGCAGCAGGCTGGCTATAAGTACGGTGAAGGTACTTTTTCCCACTCCACCTTTCTGGGTTGAGAAAGCAATAAATAGTGGTTTTTTCTTTGTATCCATAATTATAGAGTTTGATTGACATTCATCTATGATCATAAGCCGAAATGCATACCATCCTTACTAAAGCCCTATTTACCTAAATAGCTGCTTGACGATATAAGAACATTCATACGTCCATAGCGCCATAGCCAGGCCTCACTGCAAACCTATAGCTCATGCCATAAGCCTGTATGGAATCAGGTATTTAAGCATTCTAATAAACAGGTAGCTACACAGGTACGTACCTGCGGCCTTCTGAACTATTGTACAAAGGAAGATACTTATGTGTTGCTTTCCCTGGAAGTGTCTCTATTTGGAAGAGCGTGACACCCTTTAACGGGAGTTGAGAAAATAAAATACAAGCCCTACTGCCCTAATTTTGGTAAATACTAATCAGCAGGGAGCGATGGTCGCTAGAGTGTTTCCTAAAACTTTCTCTACTTCATCCAATCCACCTGCAAAGGTGGATTTTCTGTTCGATAGAACAGAGCAAGTTATGTTTTGAGATGCTCGGAATAAATTCCGCATCGCAAAACCACTTGCCCTTGCAGGGAGCTTAAAAACACCCTCCGAAGTCGGGGTTTACAATGATCTAATAGAAAAAGAATGGAAAATAAAAGAAATCAAAACAGAAAAGGTGGCCGCAAACCTAAGGCAGATCCCGCTATCCATCGTTATTCGATCAGTCTCAACGATAAGGAAAATGCAGATTTCCTTTCGTTATTTGAGCAGTCGGGCATGAAAGTAATGGCACACTTTATCACAGCGTGTCTATTTAACAAGACAATCAAGACTGTAAAGATTAATATGGATGCAGTCGATTTCCATACAAGGCTGACCAATCTATACGGCCAGTTCAGGTCCGTTGGCGTGAATTATAACCAGATCGTAAAGATACTGTACCGCCACTTCTCAGAGAAAAAAGCAGCGGCCTATCTCTTTAAACTGGAAAAGCAGACAGCAGAAATGGCAGACCTGTGTAGAAAAATTATTGCTTTGACACAGGAATTTGAGAAAAAGCACCTGCAAAAAGATACATAAGATGATAGCCAAAATTGGAAAGGGTCAGAGTTTGTATGGCGCAATTTCCTATAACCTGCATAAAGTCACTAATGAAAAAGGAAAGGTGCTGCTGTTGCACAGGATACCCGAGAAGTTGGACAACCTTTATTCGACCCCTTATCTGCACCATTGCTTTGAGCCTTATCTGTTGGCAAATATCAGGACAGAAAAACCTGTAAGGCACATATCATTGAATCCTGACCCGGCGGATAAGGTCAGTGACGGGCTGTTCATAAAGATGGCACAGGAATATATGGGGCACATGGGATATGGCAACCAGCCCTATATTGTTTTTAAGCATACTGATATAGAGCGCGTGCATATCCATATCGTAACAGTCTGCGTACGGGCGGATGGAGCGAAAATAACGGATAGCTTTGACCATCCCAGATCAATGGCAATGTGCAGGGATATGGAACATCGGTATAATCTTATTCCTGCCTCGGAAAAACAGCGTACCGGAAATGACCATGCATTGCGACCGGTGGATTGCAAAGCACTAAACGTCAAAGGGGAAATAGCATCTGTAGTGCGGCACCTTCCCAGATACTACTACTACCAAAGCCTTGGGGCTTACAATGCCCTTCTTTCCATATTCAATATGACTTCAGAGCAGGTCAAGGGGGAAATAAACGCTCAGCCCAAAAACGGACTCATCTATTTTGCCCTGAACGCACAGGGAGAAAAAGCCAGTAACCCTTTTAAGGCATCGCTTTTTGGCAAGCAGGCAGGGTTGCAATTCCTGCAGGAACATTTCCTACAGTCCAAAATTCATATGGAAGGTCACCCTGCAAGAGCAGTACTTAAAAACACCATCGAAACTGCAATGTATAGTGCAACTGATGAGTCCAGTTTTAAAAAGCAACTGGTCGAGCAGGGTATCAATACCATTGTCCGGCGTAATGGAACGGGGCGTATTTACGGCATCACCTTCATAGACCATGAAAGCCGCACCATCTGGAACGGCTCAGCTTTGGGCAAAGATCTTTCTGCCGGTGTATTTAACGACTGGTGGTCCAGGGAGCCGGGAATGCCCCAGAATAAGGAACAGATAAGCATCACCGGTACACCAAGTGCTGATAAGGATCAGCCAAAAGAAAAAGAAGAAACATATGGGCTTTTTGATTTCCTTTATAGGGAACAGCTCCCTACCGATTGCATGCCGATCGACGGGCTGGGTACTTTACTGCCTGGGGTACAGGGTGAAGATTATGAGGAACAGGAATTTGCCTGGCGTATGAAAAAAAAGAAAAAATATAAGGGTAAATGATTCTAAAGCCGTAAAGCGATCTGTTTGAAATCTTCAACAGCTAATATTAAAAAGCCGTCACAACAGGCCATCCGGCGCCACTTTGCTTATTTTGTTTATATACACTCTAAATTCACGGGTATCACTAAATTTTAGGCGATGCAGGGAGAAGACGATTTGAGAGGGTTAGCCAAAATCATGGCTTTTATGCGTGCTGTAAGCATTCTTTTGGTGCTTATGCATTTTTATTGGTTCTGTCACGGGTTCTTTCAGGAGCGCGACTGGACATTGGAGATCATCAGTAAGATACTCCTTAGTTTCAATCGTACAGCAGGACTTTTTTCACACAATGCCTACACCAAAGTCTTTGCATTGCTATTATTGGCATTGAGCTGTTTGGGCACCAAGGGAGTAAAGGATGAGAAAATAACATGGCAAAAGATCTATCGTGCATTAGCTATCGGGTTTTCATTCTTCTTCCTGAATACACCCCTGCTAAAACTACCGGAAGCAAGTGCTGCGAAGTTTTATATCCTCACTACAAGCCTGGGTTACATTATGCTGCTTATGGCTGGAGTCTGGATGAGCCGGCTGTTGCAAAACAACCTGATGAGCGATGTATTCAATAACGAAAATGAGAGTTTTCAGCAGGAAACCAAATTGATGGAAAATGAGTATTCGGTCAACCTTCCCACCAAATTTTATTACAAAGGCAAATGGCATAATGGCTGGATCAATGTAGTGAACCCTTTTCGTGCCACAATCGTATTGGGAACTCCGGGTTCAGGGAAATCTTACGCCATCATAAACAACTACATCAAGCAACATATTGAAAAGGGCTTCTCGATGTATATCTATGATTTCAAGTTCGACGACCTCTCAACGATTGCCTACAATCATGTATTGAGTCATACTGACAGGTATGCTATAAAGCCTAAATTCTATGTCATCAATTTTGACGATCCGCGCCGAAGCCATCGGTGTAATCCCCTCAATCCCTCTTTTATGACCGATATATCGGACGCCTATGAAGCGGCCTATACCATTATGCTTAACCTTAACCGTTCATGGATTCAGAAACAGGGTGATTTTTTTGTTGAGAGTCCGATCATACTGCTGGCCGCTGTCATATGGTTTCTTAAAATCTATGAGAGCGGGAAATACTGCACATTTCCGCATGCTATAGAATTGCTGAATAAAAAATATGCCGATCTATTTACTATACTTACCTCCTACCCTGACCTGGAGAATTATCTTTCGCCTTTCATGGATGCCTGGAAAGGGGGTGCCCAGGACCAGCTGCAAGGCCAGATTGCTTCGGCCAAAATCCCTTTATCCAGAATGATTTCTCCACAGCTCTATTGGGTGATGACCGGTGATGACTTCTCTTTGGATATTAATAATCCGAATGAACCTAAGATACTCTGTGTAGGTAATAATCCTGACCGACAGAACATCTACTCTGCAGCACTGGGGCTTTACAACTCAAGGATCGTAAAACTTATCAATAAAAAAGGCCAGCTTAAGAGTTCAGTCATTATTGACGAACTTCCTACAATCTACTTCAGGGGGCTTGATAACCTGATTGCCACTGCAAGGAGCAATAAGGTTGCCGTTTGTTTAGGATTTCAGGACTATTCGCAATTAACCCGGGATTATGGCGATAAAGAAAGTAAGGTCATCCAAAATACAGTGGGCAATATTTTCTCCGGGCAGGTAGTTGGAGAAACTGCTAAGAGCCTTTCTGAAAGATTCGGAAAGATACTCCAGAAAAGGCAAAGCATATCAATAAACCGCAGTGATAAATCTACATCCATATCGACCCAACTGGACAGTATAATCCCGGCATCCAAGATCTCCACACTGACCCAGGGCATCTTTGTCGGCGCTGTTTCCGATAACTATGACGAAAGAATACATCAAAAGATATTCCATGCCGAAATTGTGGTAGACAATAAGAAAGTGGCTGAAGAAACTAAGGCATATGGGAAAATACCCAGTATACGTTCTTTTGAGGACAATCAAGGGAATGATGTTATGCAGCAGGAAATAAATGATAACTATACGATGGTAAAAAATGATATACAGCGGCTTATTGAAGACGAATTGCTCAGAATCCAGAAGGATCCTCATCTAAAGCATTTATTGCAATGAATTTAACTGCTATTTAATCAGGGTGTTTCAATTGATCGAAAACATCATTTTAATGCCCGTTTCTAATAAGACTGTAAAACGGCATATTCCTAATTTCAACTTGGAATTAACCGGGAGCTATTCCTTCCTAAAACCAGTCAAATGAAAATCAGCAATTCTATTAGAAAAGCCTATACAGAAACAATAAGCTATCTCTACATAGTCCTGTTTGTATACGCTGCGGTGAGCAAACTACTTGACTTTGAGAATTTTGGTATCCAGCTGGCACAATCACCTCTTATCAGTGCCTTTGCAGGATCTGTCGCTTATGGTATACTACTATTGGAATTGTCTTTAGCCGTCTGCCTTTGTATTCCTTCCCTTCGCTATATCGCCTTACAGGCATCATATACCCTTATGATAATGTTCAGTTCCTATATCGTCATTATTATGCATTTCAGTGCGTACGTTCCCTGTTCCTGCGGAGGGATTTTGGAGAAGATGTCCTGGGGTCAGCACCTGGCCTTTAATAGTATCATCAGCCTATTGGGAGCTGTAGCTTTGGTGGTACTGCCTGGAAAAATCCCTATCCGAACTAAAATGATACACCTAGTGATCAATTCCATTATTAGTATATCGACTATTGTGGTATTGTATTTTCTTTCTGAGGATGTCATGCACCGAAGAAATAACTTTACCAGAAGGTTCCCACATCATCCTGCAGCATTTCATGCCGACATTGACCTTGGTAACAGTTCGTATTACCTGGCTGGTGCAACGGCAGGAAAAGTCTATCTGGGCGATTTCAATGATCCTTTATGGGTTATGGAAGTGGATGTAATTACTAAAAGTAAACAAGTGCATCGTATTACTGTCGATGACCCCGGTCGCCAATATAAGACCGTAAAGCTACAGGTTATTCCTCCTTTCTTCTACCTAAGCGACGGCAGGGAATCATTCTCCTACAAGGGTGCCATTAAAGATTGGAAAGCTACACTATGGATGGACAAGAGCTTCTATTTCAGTACGCTGCTCCCTATTGATTCCTGCACTGCTGTTATAAAAGCATTTAATGCCAATAATGAGAATGTGCTGGGGATGGTAAGACTACAGAAAACCTTGCAGGTCAGTCTCAAAGAAGGAATACTCAAAAAACAAAAAGATGGTGTCTTCGATACGGAAGGTAAACTTTTGTACAACGATGCCAATAAAAAAATAATTTATCTCTATACCTACAGGAACACTTACATAGTGACCGATACAAATTTAGGCAATGTGGCCACAGGCAATACCATTGACACGACCACTACCCTTCCAATAGAGACCAAATATGTAAAAAGGCTGAAGGCTAGAAAACTGGCCTCCCCTGCAATCATTGTCAACAAGGACGCCGTGACTTATAAGGATTACCTTTTTGTCAATGCCGGCCTTATGGGGCAGCATGAGCCAAGAGATATGTGGGAAGAGGCTTCAATTATAGATACCTACGACTTCATGCAAAAAAGGTATATGTTCAGCTTTTATCTCTACAACAAGAAAGGAAAGAAAATATCCAATTTCCTTATTTCAGCAGGAAAAGTGTACACCCTTTCGGGCAGCATCCTTACCATATACAATCTGGACCCGATTGCCTTTGAGCGCAATCGCTAAAAATATACTGCAGTGTCAGGGGAAGATCGAAAACCTGGGAAAGAGTAGATCACCAATCTAATTTTTAAATTATGAAAACAAATGTAATTAGAATCATTTTGCCTGCTATGGCTATCTTCATGGCAGCAGGCAGTGCATTCGCCTTTAAAGCCGATACTTCGGCTAAGGCACAGACCAAATTCATCGGCCATATAAAAGATGGCCAGAAATGTACACCGACTACTGTTTGGTGCCAGCTGGAGGATAACGGCGTCCCATGCATGAGCGGCAGTAATGTATTGTTCAGGCTTCAGGGCACGTCCTGCCCTAATCAGCTGTTCTATACACCATAATTCTAAAAAGCAATGCCGGATAAGATCCGGCATTGTTATATACTATTTTTTAATCACCTCCAGGTTTGAGGTAGCGGTCAAACCACTCTTTTACTTGCGTGGTAAGATCGGCTTTTGCAGCCTTGCTTTGCAGTATATGCCCCTGTCCGGGATACAGCAATAAGGTGCTTTCCTTACCCAATCGCCGAAGGGCCAAATGCATGGATATACTCTGCCGGAAATCCACTGAATCATCATCCTTACCTGCCCAGCTCAATAAGGGAGTAACGATCTCTGAAGCACAGGACATTGGCGAATTTCGCAGGTAAATCTCCAAATGTTCCATAGGCGTTGCCCTGATCCGGTACTGTCCTGATTCAAACTTCCAACTATTAGAGATCGACCTGTGAAAGTTCATCGTCAGATAATAGTTGACAGGGTCGCTTGCTCCGGCTCCCGAAACTGCCGCATCGAAAAAGGAAGTCTTCGTGAGGATATAATTGACCAGATACCCGCCAAAAGAATGTCCATATATGCCAATGCGCTGGCTATTCACAGCCGGATGCTCTATAGCTGCGGCAACAGCAGCATTCACACAATCCAGGGCTGAGAGGCCAGGTTCATTCTCGGTGAATGCAATATCAGGCATCAATACGAAATAACCATCTAAAAAATACGACGCAGGCGAGAAGCCTATACCCTGCTCCTTAGTAGGCTGTATGTACTTGTGGAACCCATCGGAAAGCCGCTCATAGATATAGGTCACCATAGGATACTTATTCTCAGGATCGTAATTGGAGGGATAAATTAGTATTGCCTGCAGGGAATCCCCTTTGCTGTTATAGTAATCAAGAAGTTCAAAACGGGGCCACTCATATTTTTTAAAAAAGGCATTGGACTGGTACACCTTCCTTTCCCTTTTCCCATCACCACAGATGATATACGATGGCGTATCGTTGCGTTGGGCCAGGTAGGCATAATCTTTGCCCACAGCAGCCCGTACAAACGAGGAAATTTTTGCATCCGGTGCGCTTATTTCCTTAAGATCTCTTCCTTTGGTATACAGGTAATATTTGTTGGTTTTCTCTTTAGTAAAGGTGCTTAGTACGATTCCTTTTTCAAGGTCCAGGTCACTGGTGATCAATCCTGCAAATTTTGCCATTCTAGTATGGGATTTCTCGATTTGATAAACTGTCTTCTGCTCTGCTCCTTTTGTTATCTTAAAAGGCCTGCCAGAGCCAAGAGGCAGTAGCCAGAGGTCATATTTATCAAAAACAAACAGATACTTGCTGTCATTGGTAAAGCCTGCGCATCCTAATAGGTCGCTATTCCTTCCATGACTGGCTGATAGTTCGGCACCGATATCCCTGAGTTGCCTTGTACGCAAATCAAACAACTGTACCCCTGAGCCTTCTGAAAAACTTAGGTATCTGCCACACAGGGAAGCCCTAACAGTACCATCTCCCATACTTGCCGTACTAATGCGATAAGGTTCTTTTTCACCGGATAGATCGGCCAGGTAATAATCCGCGTATCCCACATCCCGTGCACGGTCTGTATTGGGAAGTGGCTTGCGCAATAAAGCGTAAGCTTCTCCCGGCAAAATCATTGTATTTTCACGTCCCTGCTCCCCTATTCTTGAAATGCTCCCCTTAAGGGGGTCCCAACTAATAAGATGGGGCACATTTGCGGGATCCCCAAACAGTTTATCAGCTGGGTATTCATGAAATGTGCTGCTTTTCCATACCTCTACCAGCGTATCCTGCTTTGCCTGCTGCATACTCAATATATCGGTGTAAATGCTTTTGCCATCATCACTGAACCTTAGCTGATTCATATACCACCTGAAATGCTCTTTGCCAAATGCCAGCTGCTGCTCCGGCAAAGCATGCAAGGCCATTTCTTTGCGGTTATAGTAGTAGAGTGTTGGCCTCTGCCCTGCCGTACTGCCAAAGAATGCCAAGCTTCCCTTATCCGACCAGGTCATAGCATGGACCTGTTCTGAAGGAATCTTTAGGGTATCCACAATCTTGTTTCCTTTTAAGAGCAATATCTGGTATTTCATAGCCAGGGCCAGGACATTATCGGGCGAATGTGCATAGGCATATACCCCGGAAAAATATCGCTCTTTCCCGGTTTGGGGCTCCACAATAAGAAGCTCTGTAGTTTCTTCTGCTGCTTTCCGGATAAATAACATATTACCCGTATCAGTATCAAAGTCGGCTTGTACTATGTTATCGAATAGTTTCTTTTCTCCACCGCTAAGCTGAAGCCAGCACAGCCGGCTATCATCCAGCTGAAGCAGAGCATGCTGTTCATCAGCAGCGATCTTCACCGTGGAGGCTTTTGGGAAATTATACGATATTCCGGTCGTTGCAGAACGGACAAACAGGGTATCTCTGCCGTCTTCGTATAGCATCCTGTAACTGACCCATCCGCCTTTTGGGGAAATGCCCTGCAGCAACAAATTTCCCCATTTGGAATAATCCTCAGGGAAAATGTGTTTTTTGGCCTGCTGTGATAGGCAGTTATGGGCATGAAGTGCAATAAGGAGTACTAAAATCCTTACGCCTTGGTGAATTGTACTGTAAAGCAAAATATGCGGTACAGGCATCAATGTTTTGAAAGCTTTCATATACTTTTTTAATAGCCTGGATTCTGTGGCGACAAATTAGGATTAAGCAGCAATTCGTTTTCAGGGACAGGAAGTAAAAGATCTGTAGGGCGCCAGCCTGGCTTAATAGGGCTTAGTACGGAAGCTGCCTGGCCACTACGGCGAAGATCTATCCACCGGTGGCCCTGTTCGGTAAACAACTCAAACCTCCTCTCTGTAAAAATAGCTTCTATAAGGCTTGCAGTAGTGGTAGCGGCTGTATTGGGAAGACCTGCCCTGGCGCGGATAATATTGAGATCCTGCTGTGCGGCCGTAACCTGGCCCAGCTTTGCTAAGGCTTCAGCCCTGATCAGGTATTGCTCCTCAATACGCAACACTATTGTATTTTCCAAGGAGGCATCTGCCAATAGGTTCTGCTTGTATTTGAAGGCATGATACCAGGTATCGCTACCATCGGTAACCGGCCTTACCCAATGCTCCCTGCGCAGGTCGTTATGCTCAAAAGCATCGTAGAGCGCCTGTGAGAGTGCTGGCTTGTCAGGAGGTCCTTCCGTAAAAATATGGGTCGCGCCATCCAGGGTATTGATACCCTCAAGCCCTGAGTGCAATGAAAGGATGATAGCAGGACTTTCTTTCAGAAAAGCTTTATCTAAATCCAGTGGTACCTGATACAATCCGCTGTTGATCGTATAGGAAGATTCGGCCACTGCCTTCTGGTAATCCTCCAGATAGAGATAAGCTCTCGCGAGCAAGGCACTTGCTGTAGCCTTGTTGGCCCTCACACGCTCCGAAGTGGGATACGATTCCACAAGCAGCGCCTTGGCCTGGTTCAGGTCTGCCACAACATGCTGCCAGACCTGCTCTTCGGGCAGTCGCGGTACCTGCATATTGATCCTATAGTCCGTTGATGTGATGTAGGGAACATCACCAAAAAGGCTGACCAGGCCCATATAATTCAAAGCCCTGAGAAATAGAGCCTCACCCAAGAGCCTGTCTTGCATTTCAGCTGTAATTACAGAGGAATGTGCTACTCCCTCTATAACAGCATTGATACGGTAGATGCTCTGAAAAGTTGCATTCCAATTGGAGAGTAGCAGACTGTTGGAGACAAGGACCATGTGCTTGTTGACTTGTTCAAGCTCTGCATTGGTTCCGTAATAATCCATTTCATCGCTATAGTTGGCCATGAGGTTTGGAATTGCCATACTGCTGCCTGATACTACCCCATTCTCACGCATGCCCGCATATACCGATAGCAGCGCAGCTTCGGCGGAAGCGGCATCATTAAACACCGCCTCACCGGTGAGCTGTGTTGATGGAAGTTCTGTATCTGTGAAACTTTCACAAGAACAGAGAAGTACTGTAATCAAACTCAGGTAATAGAATTTGCATAAGGGATTTGATATACTATTTTTCATAATCGTTCTTTTAGGTTAAAAGCGTAGCTGCACGCCAAAGGTTAACTGTCGCAGCGGTGGCAGGTACATGACCGACCTGCTTTCAGGATCCGGACCCTTGTAGCGTGTAAAGGTCAGAAGGTTATGGCCCTGGAGATAGGCCCTGATAGTGGCATCGGTTCCCGCTGGGGTAAAATCATAGGCCAGAAGACATGTCTTCAGCCTGATAAAAGAAGCATCCACAATCATGGCATCACTGAATATATACCTTGAGTTGGCCAACAAGGCATTGAAGTTACCTCCCGAGGTATAGCGTTGTACTTTGGCATCTGTCCCATCCTGGGGCCAATGGTTCAGCACTGATACGGGCTGGTTGTTAGAGAATCCTGAAGCGGGAAATGCCGATATTGGATCCATCGCGTCCTGTTTCACAAACTGGAAGAGAAAATCCAGGGTCCAATTCTTATAGGTCAGCTTATTGCCGAGCCCTCCGAAAAAATCTGTCATCGTATCAAAAGGGATCACCCTGTCATCGGCTGCGGTCAGCTGACCATCACCATTGGCATCAGTGAAAGTATAAACGCCTGTCTCTGCACTGATGCCGCTGTAATTGTAAAGTTGCACCGTACTTAAAGAATGCCCGATAAGATAGGTATTGCGGTATGGGGAGGAGTCCAGTCCCGGAAATGCTATCAGTTCATTCTCAGGGAAGGCGATGTTAAAGGTGGTATCCCATTTGAAATCCTGATTTTGTATATTACTGGAATGCCATTCCAGTTCCAGCCCCCTGTTCTCAACGGTTGCATCAAGATTGTACTGGATGGATGAAAAGCCGGTAGTGCCCGGTAAAGGCATACCGACCAGCTGGCTGGAAGATCGATTTCTATAGGCTGCCGCACTGACAAAGATCCTGTCCTTAAAAAAGCCAAGTTCCAGTGCTGCTTCCTGCTTATGGTTGGTTTCCCAGCCGAAATCAGGGTTATAGAGCCTTGCCGGTGTCAATGCTACAGAGCCGCTGTAGACCTGAGGGTCTACCTCATAGGTATTCAGATATTGGTAATCCCCTATCTGGTCGTTTCCTGTCACGCCGTAACTGGCCCTAAGTTTACCAAAACTCAGTACTGGGGAAAGCCGCTGCGTCCACGGTTCGGCAGTAAATATCCATGCTGCTCCCACAGCACCAAAATTAGCGGAACGGTTCTCCGGGCCGAAACGGCTTGAGGCATCGCGCCGGCCGGTCAGATTAAGGATATACCTGTCTTTAAATATGGTATTTAGCCGACAAAAGAGAGCATTATATCGATATTCCCCTTCCTTGACACCCAAGGCGCGTACCGTTGAGGCAGCAGCAAGATTATGGATCAGTGCATCCGTGGGAAAACCAAAACCTTCAAGGGCTGTGGCATTATCGTTACTGCTTTGGAATGTTGCACCTACAAGGGTGCTTATCCTGAAGTCCTCGCTCTTATGCTCCCAATCCAGTTGAGGCTCTATGATCCATGAACTGCGCTTACCCTCATTAAGCAGCAGCTGGCTATAGGCACTGCTGGGACTGGTGACAGGATTGTACATCGAGGCTGGTAGTGTCCTGGTTTCTGAAAGCCTGGCATCGGTGTACCCCATGCTCAGCTTTGCAGTAAAGCTATAGGGTAATTTATAGCGCATTGTCATATTGGCAATCAGTGAGGAAGCCTTGTTCTCGTATTCGCTATTGAGGTAACCCAAAGGGTTATTGAAAGTGCCGTCTTCCCAGTTAATATTCCCATGGGCATCATACAGATCCGGGGCGTTTGGAGCCAGCATATAGGCCTGTCTTGTCAGATCCACCCCTGGAAGCGTATTCTTGTCCGAGGTATAGCTTCCTGAAAAGTCCAGGCCAAACCGGTCATCTGACGAGCGGTGGTTAATTGATGTATTTACTGCTCCCCTGGCGAAATAGGCGTCACCCGGAAATACGGTGCTCTCACGGCGCATTGTACCCCCTACAAGGAATTGTGTCTGCTCTGAACCTCCGGAGGTCGTAAGCTGTACCTGGCTGACTGTAGCGGTGCCCCCTATCAGTTCCTCTTGCCAGTCGGTATACTTCTGGGGATCCCAGGTACCATTGACATCGTAGGCATTAGCAGGATAGTTTGAAATGTTATCATTGGCAAATGCTTCCCTTCGCATAGAGAGGTATTGTTCAGTGTTGAGCAGGTCCATGCGATTGGATGCCTTACCCATCGTAGTATAGGCCTGCAAGTCAAAGGCTGTCTTTCCGGCTTTGCCCTTTTTGGTGGTGATAAGCACTACGCCATTGGCTCCCCTAGATCCGTAGATAGCTGTTGCATCGGCATCCTTAAGTACTTCTATACTTTCAATATCAGCAGGATTAAGATTGGACAAGGGATTGGACAGGCCTCCAAAAATGGTGCTGCCTACATCACTGCTGCCCATGGACTGTGAGGCATAAGGTACGCCATTAATTATGTACAGTGGTGCATTGCCCTCGCTGCGAAGGGAATTGATTCCTCGTATCTGGATGCTAAACCCGCTACCCGGAGTACCCGTTGTTTGGGTTATGCTAACGCCGCTCATGCGTCCCTGCAAGGCAGCCAAAGGATTGGAAACAGGTTGGGTCTGAATATCTTTTGCTGTCACTTTTACAATGCTTCCGGTTCTTTCCTTTTCCTTTACATTGTAGTATCCGGCATTTATGACAAGCTCCTCTAGCTGTTTGGAATCTTCTATAAGCAATACATCTATAGTTGAAGAAGTGATCTGCTTCTCCTCCGTCCTGTATCCTATAAAAGCAAACACGAGTACCTCTCCTTGTCCTGCTGTAATGGTGTATTTACCACTGGCATCTGAAACGGTACCTGTAGTGCTGCCTTTAACCATTATAGTTACTCCCGGCAATGGTCCGGTTGCATCGGTAATCGTCCCGGTGACCGTTGATTGGAAAATAACAGCCCTGCCCTTAGGCTTTGGGTAATGGGCGTGCATATGGGTACACCATAGCAGAAGCCCTAAAATAAAGACAAAGGAGCCCTTATTCAATGAAATTATTTTCATAATTTTGAATTGTTAAATGAAACGATAGTCTTGTTTAATCATGCCTTCTGCTGGGTCCGCCAAGAAACAGCAGGGGGCTTTTTTTGTGGTTGTTAGTTTGTCATAGGCTTATAATAGTTTTGTTGGTTAATGATTAGTTCGCATAAAGTTTTAGGGGTGTCTAGAAATGGATGCATACCTGCCCATAGTTGGACAGGTAAAAGGATAAAGTAACTAACTCAGATGCATCCCATTGCTAAACTTTTTTTGCGGTATGCGATACTTAGGGAAGAAACAATTGCTAAGAATATAAGCCGAAAGATAGGATGTCTCCTGAAAAAGGAGGCGTGGGTTTAAACTCAGCTTACTGCCTTCAAGGTACTGGTATACCCGCGCGCAAATAAGTGAGCCCACGCCATATGGCGTGAGCATTTACACTTATCGTCCCGCGCGCTAAAATTACCAGTTTTTGAAGGCGAGATTCCAAGCGAATGCTTCAGATTGTTATTTGAAGTATCGCAAATATATTAATTCAATAAATGAACTTCAACAAATATACAATATTTACACATATGGTTATATATCACCATGAATTATTTTTCAAAATGTCAAAACTTGTCATAATTAATTAGTAAATTATGAATCAAGAAAAAGGCGACGAATTCAAGAAGGCATTCGGTGAAAACTTGAAAAAGATTAGAAAAGAAAAGTATCCGACTTTAAGTAAAATTGACGCGGA
>RCMZ01000553.1_pt1 | contig 17999 bp, 18 predicted proteins | sample 2041141 | NCBI WGS metagenome assembly RCMZ01 (sample SAMN09708263, study PRJNA481090) | Wastewater metagenome, whole genome shotgun sequencing project. | biome: sewage; isolation source: Davis station wastewater (DW) | place: Antarctica: Davis Station | collected 2010-03-01
ACCTACACCGAAGGTTCCGCCCGTGGCGACACCTCCGGCAAAGTGATGAAGCCAGCCAAGCTGAGCAACGGTACTGAAGTCAAAGTTGCCGACTTCTGCGAAATCGACGACTGGATCGAAATCGACACCCGTACCGGCGAGTACAAATCCCGCGCCAAAGCACCGGTTTAATTACCAGCGTTTTCCGCGAGACAAAAAGCCCGACCTAGCGTCGGGCTTTTTTATGTCTGCCTGAAAGTACTCTGGCGAGGATGCGCCCTAGAGTTTGAAGCCTTCGACAATATGCTCGGCCAGGGTCTCGCTCACGGGCGACTGACTGCGCGGGTTGCGCAGCAGTACGATGCTGCAGTTGGGCAGCTCCGGCAGGCCTTCATGGCTGCCGAGAATGCGCAGTTCCGGGGTGATCAGGCTGCGCAGTTGTGCGGTCACCGCCAGGCCGGCGCCGACCACGGCCATGATCGCCGACAGGCTGGGGCTGGTGTAGGCCAGGCGATACGGGCGTTGCTGAGTGTCCAGGGCATTGCAGGCCCAGGCGCGACAAAAGCAGCCACTGTTGAACATCGCCAAGGGCATGGGGCTCTGCTGGTGTGGACTGAAGCCTTGTGCCTCGGCCCAGACAAAACGCTCCTGGCGCAGCAGTTGGCCGATTTCGTTGCCCGGCATGCGGGTGACGATCGACAGGTCGAGGTCCTGGCGCTGCAGCAGTTGTGCCGAAGACTCGCAATGCACCTCCACTTGCACCAGCGGATGGCTTTGCGCGAAGCGCGAGAGGATGCCCGGCAGAAAACGCATCACATAGTCATCCGGGGTGCCGATGCGGACGGCGCCAACCATGTGCGGCTCGCGCAGGGTGCTGAGGACTTCGCCATGCAGGTTGAGAATGCGTCTGGCGTAGCCCAGCAGTACCTGGCCCTCGCTGTTAAGGCGCACCTGGCGGCCTTCGCGTTCGAACAGGCGCCGCTGCACCACGTCATCTTCCAGGCGTTTCATCTGCATGCTGACTGCCGACTGGGTGCGGTTCAGGTGCTCGGCTGCGCGAGTAAAGCCGCCGTGATCGGCAATGGCTACCAGGGTACGCAGCAGTTCGGTGTCGATGCTGGGGAAGTTGGCCATTGATCAATCTCGCAGATGCTAAGCATAAGAAACATTCGTTGGATTGATGTTAAGCACAATTCGACACTGACGCCATCCACCAAGGGAGGGCGAAGTCATGCAGAGGCGCAGGGATTGGTTGTTTTACGGGCGGGCGTGGGGTGCGCAGTTACGGCGTTGGGCTGAGCTGGCGCGCCAGCGTCGGCAGTTGGCGATGCTCAGTGATAGCGCTTTGAAGGATTTGGGCTGGAGTCGGACGGACATCCTGGAGGAAAGTGAGCGGCCGTTCTGGGATGACCCACTCAAGCGTCGAGCGGGTCATCCCAGCCTCAGGCACGGCTTAGCGGCGTACCTGTTTCAGCGTTTCGGCAATTAGAAACGCCAGTTCCAGGGACTGGTCGGCGTTCATGCGCGGGTCGCAGTGGGTGTGGTAGCGGTCCGACAGGCTATCTTCGGTGATCGGCCGGGCGCCGCCGATGCATTCGGTGACGTTCTGCCCGGTCATCTCGATATGAATGCCACCGGCGTAGCTGCCCTCGGCCTGGTGCACGGCAAAGAACTGCTTAACCTCGGCAAGAATCTGCGCGAAGTCGCGGGTCTTGTAGCCGCTGGAGGCCTTGATGGTGTTGCCGTGCATCGGGTCGCTGCTCCACAGCACCTGGCGACCTTCGCGCTGCACGGTTTGGATCAGGCGCGGCAGGCCGGCTTCGACCTTGCCGGCGCCCATGCGCACGATCAGGTTGAGGCGGCCGGGGTCGTTGTCCGGGTTGAGAATGTCGATCAGGCGGATCAGCTCTTCGCTGGTCATGCTCGGGCCGACTTTAACCCCAATCGGGTTGCCAACACCGCGCAGGAACTCGACATGGGCGCCGTCCAGCTGACGGGTGCGGTCACCGATCCAGAGCATGTGCGCCGAGCAATCGTAGAAGCCGCCGGTGAGGCTGTCCTTGCGCACGAAGGCCTGTTCGTAGTTGAGCAGCAGCGCTTCATGGGCGGTGAAGAAGCTGGTTTCGCGCAGTTGCGAGGAGCTGTCCATGCCGCAAGCGCGCATAAAGGCCAGGGTTTCATCGATGCGGCCAGCCAGTGCGTTGTACTTCTCACCGAGGGCGGAGTTGGCGATAAAGTCCAGGTTCCATTGGTGCACTTGATGAAGGTCGGCAAAGCCGCCCTGGGCAAAGGCTCGCAGCAGGTTGAGGCTGGCGGTGGACTGGTGGTACGCCTGCAACAGACGCTCCGGGTCCGGTACGCGGCTTTTTTCATCAAAGCCGATGCCGTTGACGATGTCGCCGCGGTACGCGGGCAGGGTCACACCGTCGATGGTTTCATCGTTGGCCGAGCGCGGTTTGGCAAACTGGCCGGCCATGCGTCCGACTTTCACCACCGGGCAGCCGGCGGCGAAGGTCATGACGATGGCCATCTGCAGCAGCACCTTGAAGGTGTCGCGGATTTTCAAGGTGGAAAACTCGGCAAAACTTTCGGCGCAGTCGCCGCCCTGCAGCAAAAACGCGCGGCCCTGGGTGACCTCGGCAAACTGGCGGCGCAACTCACGGGCTTCCCCGGCGAACACCAGCGGCGGATAGCTGGCGAGCTTTTGCTCAACGGCCAGCAGGTGCGCGGCGTCCGGGTAAAGGGGTTGTTGCTGGATCGGTTTGGCTTTCCAGCTCTCGGGGCTCCAGGCTTGCGACATCAGTGCTCTCGGCTTTTTCAGATGGACCAGGCGGGCATGGTAACCGATCACTCTGGTCCTTCAAGTCGATAGCTCTGATAGAGCGTCTGTATTGCCGCATAAGCGCGGTTTTTGGCCGTTGTTGCGACTATTGGCCGCAACGCCAGCAGGCCTGGGTTGGCGCGTTAGCCCAGCTCAGCGGCAAAGCGGCGGCTCATTTGTCGGTAATACAGCGCCGGAGCGATACGCCAGAGCAGACTGGCCAACCAACTGCCGCGGTCTGGGACGAGGCGCTCTTGCCGGCGCGCCAGGGCCTGGATGATGGTCTGGGCCATCCAGTCGGCGCTGCGGATGCGGCCGACGGTTGAGCGGCCATGGCGAGCAGGCTGACCGTCGCCGCCCAGGGCGTGCTGCTCGATAGGGGTGTCGAGGAAGCTTGGGTAGACCATCAATAGGTGAATGCCGTCGCGGGCGACTTCGCCGCGCAGTACTTCAAAAAACTGGCTCAAGGCGCTTTTGGCGGCGCAGTAACCGGCGCGGCCGAGCACCGGCATCCAGCCCGCCATCGAGCCAATGGCGGCAATCTGTCCGCGGCTTTCCCGCAGCAGGGGCAGGGCTGACAGGGTCAATTCCAGCGGTGCGTGATAGTCGACGGCCATCACCTGACGAAACACGGCCATTGCGGTCTGGGTGGTGGGCGAGCGATGGGTGATGCCGGCGTTGTTGATCAGCAGGTCCAACCGCCCGAAGCGCTCCCGGCAGCGTTGCAGCAGCAAGGCGTGCAAAGTCGGATCGGTGATGTCTCCCGCAATGGCCAGGAGCCGTTCGTGGCCCAGTTCCTCGGCGCGAGCCGCCAAGCCTGGGGCGTTGATATCGATCAGCAACAAGGCGTCGCCGCGGGCATGGCAGGCGCGGGCTAATTGCCAGCCAAGGCCGCTGGCGGCGCCGGTAATCAGGGTGACCTGCATGTGTTGCTCCATGGGGCGGGTAAAGGATTAGGTGGAGCGGTCGAGTGTCGGCATGGCTGTGTCGGCAAACAATGGCAAAGGGCGCCGTTTTGCCGTGCAGACTGGGCGTGGATGTCACTGTGGGTTGCCGCGCCAGGCCCCTTGTTGCCGGCCGATGATTTAACGCGTGACCCCGGCCGCGTTGTTCCGGGACAATTGCGCCCTTATCCAACAGGGGCGGGTCATGCAAAAAGAGGAAGTCAGCGAGCTGGTGCCGATTGCCGAGGTGACAGATGCCTTCGGAGTGATTCGCGTGGTCGAGATGGGTGGCTACCGGTTTCTCGAGTTCGGCGACTCGATCGAGCAAAGCTGCGTGTTTACCGGCGACCCCAGTTGGCTGGAGTACGACTACACCCGCGCCATGTTGCTTGGCGCGCTCTGTCATGAGCGCCCGGAAACTGCATTATTTCTAGGGCTGGGCGCCGGCAATCTGACCCAGGCGTGCCTGAAATTTCTGCCTCTGGAAGATGTCGAGGTCATTGAGCTGCGCCCTGACGTGCCACGCCTGGCCATGGAGTACCTGGGGCTGGAGGACGATCCGCGGCTGACCATCCGCATCGGCGATGCCCTGGATTTGCTCGACAGTGCCGAGACCACCGACCTGATTTTCCTCGACCTGTATACCGATACCGGGCCTGCCGCCGGTCATCTGGCCTGGAAGTTTCTGGAGAATTGCCAGCAGCGCCTGAATCCAGGTGGTTGGCTGGTCATCAATCAGTGGGCGGCCAACGACGGCAAGCCGCTGGGGGCTGCGCTGTTGCGCGGGTTGTTTCACCGCCACTATTGGGAAATACCGGTGAAGGAGGGCAACGTGATTCTGATCATTCCGGCTGATCTGGAGCAGGAGCTGGACTTGCTCGACTTGAAAGCCCGCGACGAGCAGCTCGCACCCTTGATGGGGTACTCGCTGCTGCCGTTGATCAAGGCGGTGCGCCCAGCCTCTTAATCGCCTTTGAAGTCGCCGGGGCGGCGTTCGAGCATGGCGCGCACGCCTTCCTGGGCGTCGTTGCTGCTCATTAGGCGGCGCATGGTGGCCGGCAGGCTGGCGCTGGCGGCGTCGACACCTTCTTGCACGGCTTGGCGTGCCGATGCCAGTGTGGCCTGTACACCTAAGGGTGCCTGCGCGGCGATGCGTTCAGCGATAGCCAGGGCGCGTGGCAGTAAGTCTTCGCTGGCCATGACTTCCTGTACCAGACCAAGACGATAGGCTTCATGGGCGTCGAACTCATCCCCCGTCAGCAGCCAACGCATGGCATTGCCCCAGCCTGCGCTCTGGTGCATGCGCAGGGTAGCGCCACCGAACGGGAAGATGCCGCGCTGCACTTCCATCTGCGCAAAGCGGGTGTTGCTGGCGCAGAGGTTGATGTCAGAGGCCAGCATCAGCTCGATGCCGATGGTCAGGCAGTAGCCTTGGGCGGCGACGATTATCGGCTTGCTCACCCGCGGGCCACCGAATACGCCCCAGGGGTCGCAGGCGCCGGCGGGCGGTTGCCAGCCAGCGGCCAGAGTGGGAGCGATATTGGCCAGGTCGAGGCCGGCGGTGAAGTGCTCGCCATGGGCAAAGACGATCGCCACGCGGGCGTCGGTGTTGCGTTCAAACTCACCGTAGGCCAGGGTCAGGTCGTTGAGCAGGTCCAGGTCGAAGGCGTTGCGTTTGCTGGGCCGGTCCAGGCCGAGCAGCAGAATATGGCCACGTTGTTCACGGCTGACGCGGCCACTGGAACTTTGCGACATGGCGGTAATCCTTGCTGGGTATAAAGGGATGTGTCCGGTATAGCTGGCGGCTACTGACTTGTGCAAATGATTTCGTGGCGATCGACAGGGGCTTGGCGAAATACGCCGTCTGGCGGCTGGCGATGTGGTGATTTGTAAAAACCCACCTATAGGTCAGGGTTTCAGGTATAGTGCGCGCCGGCCTTTTACCGGGCCGCGTTCAGATGGTGCAACTTTTCCGAAGCCAACCCTTCGGCTGCTTGTCCGCTCAGCGGGCTCCACCTGACGATTCTTTCATCAATACGTTTTCGCAAATACTCGCCGACAAAGCTGCCAGGGTTACCTTCGGGTCTTACACGGCATGTGCCGCTTTGGAACATGGGTCTTTGCGGATGCACTAGAGGCAGACCCATGACCCAAGTAATCGGCGGCTTCGCCGCACTCGAACTTCACCCAAATATTCTTGCCGCCGTCATCGCGACTGGCTATGAAGAGCCGTCGGCGATTCAGGCTATGTCGATTCCGGTGATCCTGGCTGGCGACGACATGATCGGCCAGGCCCAGACCGGTACCGGTAAAACCGCCGCCTTCGCTCTGCCGATCCTGAGCCGTATCGACCCGGCCAAGCGTGAGCCGCAAGCCCTGATCCTGGCGCCAACCCGCGAGTTGGCCCTGCAGGTTGCCAGCGCCTTTGAAACCTACGCCAAGCAAATGCCCGGCGTAAACGTGATTGCTGTCTACGGTGGCGCCCCAATGGGCCCGCAGCTGAAAGCCATCCGCAATGGCGCACAGATCATTGTCGCTACTCCGGGTCGTCTGGTTGACCACATGCGCCGCGACGAGAAAGTCCTGTCGACCGTGCGCCACCTGGTCCTCGACGAAGCGGACGAAATGCTCAAACTGGGCTTTATGGACGACCTCGAAGTGATCTTCAAGGGCATCCCGGCTGAGCGTCAGACCGTACTGTTCTCGGCCACCTTGCCGCACTCGATTCGCGCCATTGCTGAAAAGCACCTGCGCAACCCGAAGCACGTCAAAGTTGAAACCAAGACCCAGACCGTGACTGCCATCGAGCAGGCTCATCTGATGGTTCACGCTGACCAGAAGGTTTCTGCTGTTCTGCGTTTGCTGGAAGTGGAAGAGTTCGACGCCCTGATCGCGTTCGTGCGCACCAAGCAAGCTACCCTGGACCTCGCATCGGCGCTGGAAGCCAAAGGCTACAAGGCTGCTGCACTGAACGGTGACATCGCCCAGAACCAGCGTGAGCGCGTTATCGAGTCGCTGAAAGATGGCCGTCTGGACATCGTGGTCGCCACTGACGTGGCAGCTCGTGGTCTGGACGTACCGCGCATCACCCACGTAATGAACGTGGACATGCCGTATGACCCGGAATCCTACGTGCACCGTATCGGTCGTACCGGCCGTGCCGGTCGTACCGGTCGCGCACTGCTGCTGGTCACGCCGCGTGAGCGTCGCATGCTGCAGGTGATCGAGCGTGTAACTGGGCAGAAAGTTGCTGAAGTACGTCTGCCGGACGCAGCTGCCGTACTGACTGCACGCATCAAGAAGCTGACCAACAGCCTGGCGCCGTTGGTGGCTGATGCTGAAGCCAGCCATGGTGATCTGCTTGATCGTCTGACTGCCGACATCGGCTGCACGCCGCGCGCCCTGGCTGCGGCTCTGCTGCGCAAGGCCACCAATGGCCAAGCGCTGACCCTGGCTGAAGTTGAGCGCGAGCAGCCGCTGGTGCCGAATGGCGCACCGCGTGGTGATCGTCCTGAGCGCAGCGGTGAGCGTTCCGAGCGCAGCGAACGTGGCGAGCCGCGTGAGCGTCGTGCGCCGATGCCGCTGGCTGAAGGTCGTGCCCGTTGCCGTACTGCCCTGGGTCTGCGCGACGGTATCGCCGCCAAGAACCTGCTGGGTGCCATCCTTAATGAAGGCGGCCTAGCGCGTGAAGCTATCGGTCGCATCCAGGTGCGTGAAAGCTTCAGCCTGGTCGAGCTGCCGGAAGAAGGTCTTGACCGTCTGCTCGGCAAGCTGAAAGACACTCGCGTTGCCGGTAAGCAGTTGAAGCTGCGTCGTTATCGCGAAGATTAATTCGCGCTAACTGAAAAAGCCCCGCCTAGTGCGGGGCTTTTTCGTTTCTGCGTGGTGCTTAAAACACTGGGCTAGCAGGCCGTTGAAAAACGTAGGCGAGGCCGGCAAGACAAGGCGCTACGTCAGTAACAGCCTCCGGCTGGTCAAATCAGGCGAGGAAGTGGAGTTTACGAGCTGTAAATGAGCATGACTCGCTACACTCGCCCTTCGGGTCGCGCTGAAGCGCGTTAGCCGCAAGCGGCTTCCGAGCCTGTTTTTAACGCAGGATTGCCAACGCAGGTAGTTTTTCAACAGCCTGCTAGTCGAAGCGGTAGATGTCCATCCCCAGGGCACCATAGGTAAAGCCTTGATGCACCAGGCTGAACCGTTCACCGGCGGCGCGGGCAAAGAACAGCGGCAATAGATGCTCGTCGGTGGGGTGGTTACGCTGGGCGTGGGGCGCTTGGCGGCGGTAATCAAGTAGGGCTGCCTCGTCGCCATGTTCTAGATGCTCAACTATCCAGTCGCGGAAGTCCTTGGCCCAGGGGGTGATGGTGTGTGGGCCGGCGTGCCAGTCCAGCTCGCCGAGGTTATGGGTGATGCTGCCGGAGCCAATCAGCAGCACGCCCTGGCGGCGCAACACGCTCAAACAGTGACCGATGCGGTTTTGCAGGGCGGGTCCGAGTCGGCTCGGCAGCGACAATTGCACCACCGGTATATCGGCCTGCGGGTACAGCAGCGACAGTGGCACCCAGGCGCCGTGATCCAGCGGACGGGTTGGATCAATCTGTGCCAGCAAACCGGCCTCGGCCAGCAATTCGACAACCTGGGCGGCGAGGGTGGGCGAGCCGGGGGCTGGGTACTGAATTTGATAGAGTGGCGCCGGGAAACCGCCAAAGTCGTGCAGAGTGGCCGGTTGGCGGGCGCCGCTGACGCGCAGATCTGAGCTTTCCCAGTGCGCCGAGACCAGCAGGATCGCCGTAGGTTTGGGTAAATCGGCGGCCAGTTGACTCAGTGCGACACCACTGGCGCCGGGTTGCAGAGCCAGCATGGGGGAGCCGTGGGAGATAAATAGGCTGGGTAACATGGTGGTTTCCTGAGTGACAATGGCCCCATCTTCAGTCCTGGATATATCGATATCCAGTATAAATTTCTGGCCTTTTTGATCGAATTTGTGAGGTGCTTGTGCACGAAGATTTTTGGCAGGAGCGCTGGGCGCGTAACGAAATCGGCTTTCATCTGCGTGAGGTGAACCCTTATCTGCAGCGCCATTGGCCTGACCTGGGGTTAGCGGTGGGCGCGCAGGTGCTGGTGCCCTTGTGTGGCAAGTCGCTGGATATGGCCTGGCTGGCGGGCCAGGGCTATCGGGTGCTGGGCGTTGAGCTGGCGGAGAGTGCGGTGATCGCGTTTTTTGCCGAGCAGGAGCTGACCCCAGAGGTCGATCAGTACGGCGCTTTTCGCCGTTATCGGGCCGGCGCCGTCGAGCTGCTGTGCGGCGATTTCTTCGCGCTGCAAGCTGCCGATGTGGAGGATTGTTCTGGCCTGTATGACCGGGCGGCGCTGATCGCCTTGCCAGAGGGTATGCGCGAGCGTTATGCAGCGCACCTTGCGGCCATTCTGCCGAGTGGGTGTGCTGGGCTACTGGTGACGCTGGATTACCCGCAGGCCGAGATGAGCGGCCCGCCCTTTGCGGTGGACGAGGCGTTGGTGGCGCAGCTGCTCACGGAGCAACAGTGGACATGTGAGCTGCTGGAGCAGGCGGATGTGCTGGGGCAGAACTGGCGGTTCTTGCAGCGCGGTCTGACGCGGCTGGATGAGCGGGCGTATCGGCTGCGCAAACGCTAAACCAAAAAGGGCGACCCATGGGTCGCCCTTGTTCTTGCTGCTGGCGTTTAGCCGCGCTGTTGCAGGGCGCGGATACGGTCTTCCAGTGGTGGGTGGGTCATCAGCAGGCCAGCCAGGCCGTGCTTGAGGCCGCCGTTGATGCCGAAGGCGGTGAGGCTGGAGGGCATCTGCACCGGCACTTCCTGTTCGGCGCGCAGGCGCTGCAGGGCACCGATCATGGCGTTGGTACCTGCCAGGCGGGCACCGGCTTCGTCAGCTTTGAACTCGCGCTTACGCGAGAACCACATGACGATGATGCTGGCCAGAATGCCCAGTACCAGCTCGGCGAAGATGGTTGCCACGAAGTAGCCAATGCCTGGGCCGTCTTCGTTCTTCAGGATCACCTTGTCGACAAAGTTGCCGAAGATGCGCGCGAAGAACATCACGAAGGTGTTCACCACGCCCTGGATCAACGCCAGGGTCACCATGTCGCCGTTGGCCACGTGGCCGATTTCGTGAGCCAGTACGGCCTTGACTTCATCGGGCGAGAAACGCTCCAGCAGGCCCTGACTGACGGCCACAAGGGCGTCGTTCTTGTTCCAGCCGGTGGCAAAAGCATTGGACTCGTAGGCTGGGAAGATACCAACTTCTGGCATCTTGATCCCGGCATCGCGGGCCAGTTCGGCCACGGTTTGCATCAGCCACTGTTCGTGGCGGGTGCGCGGCTGGGTGATGATCTGCGTGCCGGTGCTCATCTTCGCCATCCACTTGGAGAGGAATAGCGAGATCAGCGAGCCGGCAAAGCCGAACACGGCGCAGTAGATCAGAAGGCTGCCGTAGTTCTGCCCGGTGAAGCGGTCCACACCCAGGAGCTTGAGGGTGATGCTGGCGATGATCAGCACCGCCATGTTGGTGGCCAGGAACAACAGAATGCGCATCATGGTTGAAGCAGTCTCCTTGAAATAAACGGTTCGGGTGGGTGCGTGGCTGGCAGGGCTCAGTGCGCAATACCCGGTTTACAGCGGCTTATATACGGGTGGGGGCCCTGGGGATTCAACCTGGGGACTATTTCAAACTGTGTCGTTGCCGTTCAGCGTGCTGGTAAACAGTTGGCGAGTGAGGCGCACTACGCGCTCGCTTTGCCGGCTGCTGAGGGCTTCGCGCAGCTGATAGGCGAGGGTGGCTTGTACACGGCGCACGCTGGGTGGCACAGGTTCGCCCTCAGCAATGGCGTGGGGCAGGCCGCGTGACAGGCGCAGAAAGCCTTTTTCGCTGAGGGTGGCCTGGTCCAGGGCGTCATAGCCGATGGTGCTGTCGAAGCGGATATAGCCTTCCTCAGCCAGCCACAGCAGGGTGCCCAGGCAGCTCTGGTGGCGCGGGGTCGGCAGGCCAAACTCGTCGGGCTCCTCGCGGCCAATCAGGTCTTCAACATAGAGGCCGATTTTGCGCGGGAAGCTCTGGTAGAGCAGGAGCATGCCGGCGGCGGCATCTTTGTAGAAATCGTCGATCTGCAGGTCCATGACTGTTGCGCGCCTTGCCGTCGTGAGGATCGAGTACCGTGTTCGCGTCAGCTGGCCACCCGTTTGGAGTGGCCAGCTGTGGGCGTTACTGGCTGTAGGTCTTGAGGAAATTACCGATGCGGCCGATGGCCTGCTCCAGATCATCGACGCGGGGCAGGGTGACGACGCGGAAGTGATCCGGCCACGGCCAGTTGAAGGCGGTGCCCTGGACGATCAGCAGCTTCTCGGAGAGCAGCAGGTCGAGCACGAACTTCTCGTCGTTATGGATCGGGCAGACCTTAGGATCGATCTTCGGGAAGGCATACAACGCACCCATGGGTTTGACGCAGCTGACGCCGGGGATGTTGTTAAGTAGCTCCCAGGTGCGGTTGCGCTGCTCCAGCAGGCGACCGTTGGGCAGCACCAGGTCGTTGATGCTCTGGTAGCCACCCAGCGCGGTCTGGATCGCATGCTGGCTCGGCACGTTGGCGCACAGGCGCATGTTGGCGAGGATGTCGATGCCTTCGATGTAGCTTTGCGCTTTGTGCTTGGGTCCGGAAATGGCCACCCAGCCAGAGCGGAAGCCGGCGATGCGGTAGGACTTGGACAGGCCGTTGAAGGTCAGGCACAGCACGTCCGGCGCCAGTGAGGCGGTGCAGATGTGCACGGCGTCGTCGTAGAGGATCTTGTCGTAGATCTCGTCGGAGAACAGCACCAGGTTGTGCTGGCGCGCCAGCTCGACGATGTCCATCAGCACTTCTTTGGAGTACACGGCGCCGGTGGGGTTGTTCGGGTTGATCAGCACCAGGGCCTTGGTGTTGGGGGTGATCTTGGCGCGCATGTCGGCAATGTCGGGAAACCAGCCGGCTTGCTCATCGCACAGGTAGTGCACCGGGTTACCGCCGGACAGGGCCACGGCGGCCGTCCACAGCGGGTAATCGGGGGCCGGGATCAGCACTTCATCGCCGTTGTTGAGCAGCGCTTGCATGGCCATCACGATCAGTTCGGACACGCCATTGCCGAGGTAGATGTCCTCGATGCCGACGCCTTCCACCTGCTTTTGCTGGTAGTACTGCATCACCGCCTTGCGCGCGCTAAAGAGGCCTTTGGAGTCGCTGTAGCCCTGGGCGGTGGGCAGGTTGCGGATCACGTCCTGGAGGATTTCTTCCGGCGCTTCGAAGCCGAATGGCGCAGGGTTGCCGATGTTCAGCTTGAGGATGCGCTGGCCTTCGTCTTCCAGGCGCTTGGCGTGCTTGAGCACCGGGCCGCGAATGTCGTAGCAGACGTTGGCGAGCTTGTTGGATTTGCTGATCTGCATGGAAATGATCCTGAAAGAAACAAACGCCGCGGAAAAATGTTGCAACAGGCTTGATCTGGCTCGCCTTGGCAGTGCTTGGCGTGGGTGACAAACTGGGGTCGAATCATACGTTCGGCCCGACCTTGGGGAAAGGGACAGGCCGGGCTTTTTTCTGCTTTGCGAGGTGCCCATGGAAAAGTTGGAAAAGCCACTGCTGGCCTGGCGTGAGCAGTTGTCCGAGGAGGCGTTTCAGGTGTGCCGGCTGAAAGGCACCGAGCGGCCGTTTTCGGGTGCATATCACGCCACCACGTTGCCGGGGCGTTACCTCTGTACGTGCTGTGGTGCGGAGCTGTTTGATGCATCTGCCAAGTTTGATGCGGGCTGTGGCTGGCCAAGTTACTTTCAGCCAGTGACGGCCAGCGCCGTGGTCAATCAGGCCGACAACAGCCACGGCATGCAGCGCACTGAGGTGCTCTGTGCGCGCTGTGATGCGCATTTGGGTCATGTGTTTGATGACGGCCCGGCCCCGACTGGTTTGCGTTATTGCATTAACTCGGTTTCGCTCAAGCTCAAGCCGGCTGAGTAATCGGGCTGATTGTTGGGGTTAATGAACTGGGTAATTAGGTTGTGTGCAATTGAATTGCTCGCTATATTGCGCGTGTCAATTCTTTCGCGAGATTAATTTCATGAGCAATCAGCTTCTCAGCATTCCCTGCACCACCATCAAGGGTGAGCAGAAAACCCTGGCCGACTTTGCCGGCAAGGCCATTTTGGTGGTCAACACCGCCAGCAAGTGCGGTTTTACCCCGCAATACAAGGGCCTGGAAAACCTCTGGCAGACCTACAAGGACCAGGGTTTGGTGGTGCTGGGCTTTCCCTGCAACCAGTTTGGTAAGCAGGAGCCGGGCAACGAAGGCGCAATCTCCGAGTTTTGTGAGCTCAACTTCGGCGTGAGTTTCCCGCTGTTCAAGAAGGTTGATGTCAATGGTGCCCAGGCTCACCCGCTGTTTGTGCAATTGAAGAAAACCGCGCCGGGGCTGCTGGGCAGCCAGGGGATCAAGTGGAACTTCACCAAGTTCCTGATCGGCAAGGACGGCCAATTGGTCAAGCGCTTCGCCCCGACTACCAAGCCGGAAGACCTGAGCGCCGAGATCGAAGCCTTGCTGCAATGAGTCAGCCGTCACGGGCTGGCGAGGCGGCGCTGCTGCTGGATAACCAGCTGTGCTTCAAGCTGTATGCTGCCTCCAGGGCCGTAACCCGAGCCTACAAGCCGATGCTTGATCAGTTGGGCCTGACTTACCCGCAGTATCTGGCCATGCTGGTGCTGTGGGAGTGGCAAGACACGCCGCCGGCGCAGCCGACGGTGAAGGCGCTCGGCGAGCGCTTGCTGCTCGACTCCGGCACCCTGACACCACTGCTCAAACGTCTGGAGCAGTTGGGTTTGGTGCTGCGTCAGCGTGCCAGCCACGATGAGCGCGAAGTGCATCTAGGCCTGACGACAGCCGGCCAGGCCTTGCGCGGCCAGGTGCTGCCTTTGCGGGCGGGCTTGCTGTGTGACAGCGGGGCTTCGCTGGAAGAGCTTGAAGCGCTGCGCGAGCAACTCAGCGGTTTGCTGACGCGCCTTATGGCGCTGCCTTGATGGTTAGCCACTGCTTGAGCAGGGCCGCCAGCTGCTCCATGCGGAACGGCTTGGCCAGGTAATCGTCCATGCCGGCGGCGCGACAACGCTCGCGCTCGTCGGCCATGGCGTTGGCGGTCAGGGCAATGATCGGCAGGTGCTGCCAGGCCGCGTTCTGGCGAATACGGCGGGTGGCTTCGTAGCCGTCCATCACCGGCATATTGCAATCCATCAACACCAAATCCACGGCCTCGCTGGCCAGGCGGGCCAGGGCTTCTTCGCCTTGGGTGGCGAGCAGCACCTGATAACCGAGTTTTGCCAGCATGCCTTTGGCGACCAGTTGATTGACCGGGTTGTCTTCGACCAACAGGATTGTGCTGTGCTGCGGCGTCGCTATCGAGGCTGTCGGCGGGGGCGTCGGCTGAGCGCTGGGCTGTTGCTGCAAGGCCTGGCCGAGGGCCTGTTGCAGCTGCTGGCGAGTCACGGGGCGCGCCAGTTGGGTGAATGGCGCCAGGGTGCTGGCCTGCTCGGCGTCAAGGAAGTCACCATAGCGGCAAACCAGTAGCAGCGGCGTGCTGCATTGACCGCGCAGTTCGCTCAGTTGGGCCGGGTCGGCGCTTATCAGCACATCTGCGCTGATGTATTCCTCAGTGTTCTGCTGGTCGCTCAGCTGATAGTGCAGTCCCCAGCTTGGCAGTAGCGTGGCCAGCAGTTCGGCGAGGCCGCTGTGCTCATCGAGCAGGGCGAGTACGCGTCCTTGCAGAGGGCTAGGGGGTGTCGCGGGTTGCTGTTCGGCTAGCGGCAGTTCGGCGCAGAACTGGCTGCCGCGGTGTTCTTCCGAGGTCAGGCTGAGTTGGCCGTGCATGGCTTCGCACAGGGTGCGGGTCAGGGTCAGCCCTAGGCCTGTGCCGCCGTACTGGCGGGCGGTGCCGATATTGGCCTGGGTGAAGGGCTGGAAGATCTTGGCCTGCTGATCGGTGCTGATGCCGATGCCGGTGTCCTGCACGCAGATCCGGATACCGCTCGGGCTGTTGCTGAGGCGCAGGTCGACGCGGCCGCTGTGGGTGAACTTCAAGGCGTTGGACAGCAGGTTGCTGATGATTTGCCGAACCCGGGTCGGATCTCCGAGCACCAGGCTTGGCAGCTGCGGGTCAATCAGGCAGGTTAGCTCCACGTCCTTTGCGGCGCTCTGCGACAGCAGGCTGGCGGTTTCCTCGGCCAGCTTGGCCGGGTCGAAGGGGATATGTTCCAGTTGCAGTTGCCCTGCTTCGATCTTGGACAGGTCAAGAATGTCGTTGAGCAGCTCCAGCAGTACCGTTCCCGAGTCGTTGGCAATACTCAGTTGCTGGTGTTGCTCGGCATTCAATGGGCTGTCGAGGGTCAAGGCGAGCATGCCCAGCAGGCCGCTCAGCGGGGTGCGAATTTCGTGGCTCATGCTGGCCAGAAAAGCCGCGCGGGCCTGGGCCATTTGCAGAGCGTTGCTGCGGGATTTTTCCAGTTCCTGATTAGAGTGGGTCAGGCGTGCGTTGCTGGCTTTCAGTTCGGTGGTGCGGGTGGAAATGACCGTTTCCAGCTCGCCCAGATACTGGGTCAGGCGTTCCTCGGCAGTCAGGCGGCGATCGATCTGCTTGGCAATGTCACTCAGTTGTTGATTGGTGACTTCTACCAGTACGCCTATCTCGTCCTGTTCATGGCCGGGCGGACACTGCAGTTTTTGGCGGCCGGGTGCGCTCGGGTCGCGCTCGCTGATGGCGCGAATAACGCTGACCAGGGGCTTGGTCAGCATGAAGTAGAACAGCACCAGCAGAATCAGCGACAGCAGCAGGCTGCGGACAAATCCGGTGGCCATGGTCAGCAGTGCGCGGCCGAGGAAGTGACTGCCAAAGGCAAAGGTGTCGACTTCCAGGCGCAGTTGGCCCAGTGCCTCTTGCGGGGCGCGATCGGTAAGCAGCGGCAACTCGAACTGGCGCTCGCTGCCAAACAGGAAGTCGCTGACCAGGCGATAGCGGCTGTCCTGGCGGGGGCGGTTGACGCTGGCCAGGCTGGCGCCACTGTTGTCGAGAATTTCGGCGCGGACGATGGCGGGCGAGTTGAGCAGCCCGAGCACCAGTTCGTGGGCCAGTTCGGCGTCGATGTTGTAGGCGATGCGGGTGGCGGGGGTGCGGCTGATTTCCAGCAGGGCATGGATTTCGCGGTTGATCGAGGCGTCTTCGTTGGCGTAGTCGATGCTGACCTGCAGCAGGCTCAGTACGGTCCCCAGAATAAAAGCCGCCAGCACCGTGAGGCTGGCCTGTTTATATGACAGGCGGCGGGTGAGGGGGATATTCATGGGGCGCGATCAGGCCTTTCAGTTGGGCGTTGGAAGCATAGCCCATTGGATGCCGAGCCTGGCAGGGGGCACGCTGGCTGCCCCCAAGTTAATGCGCGGGCTCAGGCTTTGCCGCTGAGTTTTGCCAGTGTCCGCAGCTCGCCGGGCAATACGGCTTGCACGCTGGGACGGGCTTTGACGCGGGCGAACAGATTTGCCAATTGCGGCCAGCGCTGGCTGTCGAGGTGTTCGCCGCCGTGCTCGAGGTTGATCAACTGACAGCTGATCGCCAGGTCGGCCATGCTCAGCTGGTTGTCGACGAAGTAGTCGGCGCTGCCCAGGGTTTTTTCCAGGTAGTCAAAATGGCTTGGCAGTTTGTCGTGCAGGGCGCTCTGCACGGCCGCCTCATCGCACGGTTGCTGCATGGTCGGCTTCAAGACGCGGTTGCGGAAGACGGCAAAGGTGGTCAGGGGCGCGAGTTCGTAGTCGGCGTATTTTTCCAGCCAGTTGATCCTGGCGCGCTGCTCTGGCGTGCTGCCATAGAGCGGCGGCAGGTCGGGGTGTTTTTCTTCAAGGTAGTGGCAGATCACGCTGGAGTCGGCCAGGGTGAAGTCGCCGTCCTTCAATGCCGGAATCCGCCCCAGTGGGCTGAGCTCGCGGTACCACTCGGGCTGGCCGAAGGGTGTGATGATTTCCAGTTGATAATCCAGCCCCTTCTCAGCGAGAAACAGGCGCAACTTGCGTACGAAGGGTGAAAGAGGCGCACCGTAGACGATCAGGCTCATGGGCAATCCTTGTCGAGAGGGAGGAGTCAATTGGGGCGGGCTTAAAAGCTCTTTTTCTTCCAGCTGTCTTCGTCGTCCAGGTCCTTGAGGCCTTCGGTCAGCTGGTTGACTTCATTTTCCGACGGCTTGCTGGTTTCCAGGACCATGGCGTTGGCGCGATTCAAATGGTTTTCCAATTGCGCCAGTTGCGCCTGGTATTTGGCCGGCTCAGGTTGTTTGCGCAGGTACTGCACGCCGCGCTCGAACGCCAGGCGGGCTTGCCCAGGCTGGCCTTTTTGCAGGGCCTGCTGGCCGAGGTTGTTAAAGAAGTCGATATGCAGCAAGCACAGCATGTTCTGGATTTCTTTATTCCAGTGCTTGGCTTCATTGGCTTGCAACAGGCCATCCTGGGCGGCACGGCTGATCTGGCTGTGCAGATTTTCCAGGATGAAGCGCACTTCCTTGGCGCGGGCTTCGGTATTGATCGGCTGCACCGGGTTGCCGATGGTGATCAGCTCGTTCTTATTGACCTGTTCGCGCAGTTCGGCAATTCGGGTGCGCAGTTCGCTGTTGGTTTTGTCCAGCGGTAGCAGGCGGTCACTGGCTTGCAGTTCCAGGCGGCTGAGCAGCAGCTTCAGTGCCGGCGTCATCAGTTGCCCTGGCAGATTGTCGGAAACGCTGCGGTTCCGGCGCGTGCGGTCGATGAGGTCAGCTTTCAGGCGAGCCTTTTCCAGCTTGCTGCTTTCCAGCATGTGGTTGATGTAGGCAATGGCAATCAGAATAAAGATGCCGGCTACAATCAGTAGGGTTATGACAAGTGGCGACACCGCTAAAGCCTCATGCAGGGGATTTTCGCTTGAGTGTAGTGCCTTCGCTCTATTGCTCATAGCGCCAGGCCTATTTATGCCTTGAAGTCATTGATTTAAAAAAAGATTAACTCAAGGGTTGACGACTCTTGGATCGCTACCTAAAATGCGCGCCACTTCAAGCGGAAAGCCAAAAGCAAAACGCTGAAGTCGGAAGGGTTGATGAGAAAAACCCAGTTGATATCCGAAGCGTGTCCCCTTCGTCTAGTGGCCTAGGACACCGCCCTTTCACGGCGGTAACAGGGGTTCGAGTCCCCTAGGGGACGCCA
>RCMZ01000554.1_pt1 | contig 17977 bp, 16 predicted proteins | sample 2041141 | NCBI WGS metagenome assembly RCMZ01 (sample SAMN09708263, study PRJNA481090) | Wastewater metagenome, whole genome shotgun sequencing project. | biome: sewage; isolation source: Davis station wastewater (DW) | place: Antarctica: Davis Station | collected 2010-03-01
GTCAAGCGAGGCCTTTTTTGCCCCAAAAAAGCGCCATGAGGGCTTTTTTGGGGCTTTTTTTGTGATTCGTAGTCCCATTTTTTTAGCCCCTTCGCGCAAGGCTGGCGCAAGTGTCATACCTCAAGTTATATTGAGGTAAAGACATTTTTGAAGGCCCCAACCATGAAGTCACTTTCCATCAAACCAATCTCCGTAGCAGCAGATTCAGGCGCTGATCTATCGGTGGGCGAGGTCGCCAGTCGCAGTGGCCTGGCGGTGTCTGCGCTGCATTTTTATGAATCGCGGGGGCTGATTGGCAGCGTGCGCAATGCCGGCAATCAGCGGCGCTATCACCGTTCCGTGTTGCGCCGTGTGGCGGTGATCAAGGTGGCTCAGCGCATGGGCGTGCCCCTGGCGGCCATCGCTGAGGCGCTGCAGGCCCTGCCAGCGGGGCGTACCCCCACGGTGGCCGATTGGCGGCGCATGTCTGCGCGCTGGCGCAATGAACTCAACGAGCGCATCCAGACGTTGACGGCGCTGCGGGACAAGCTCGATGGTTGTATTGGCTGCGGCTGTCTGTCGCTCAAGGTCTGCCCGTTGCGCAACGCGCAGGACGCGCTGGCGCAAGAGGGCCCGGGTCCGCACTTTTAATGCGCTGCGCTCCGCCGCGCCGGCTCAATGTGGTGTAGGGGCTTCTGCGTGCGGGCCTGGTGCCGACGGGGGTTGCGCACGCTCTTGCGCGGGATGATCCTGCCACTGCATGGCGCTGATGCTGGTGTGCGCTTGCCTGTAAAAACGCAGCAGCCGTGCGATGTGATCGGCGGCGCCACGGGGCAGAGCGGTGCGGGTTTCGCTCTGGCGCTGGTTGTAGCCGAACGCCACCACCGGCGGGCCGTCGCGGGCCTCGTCCACATCCAGCTGGTAGGCGCTGTGGGCGTCGTCGGGGGCGTCACCGGGCGCTTCCGCGCCGTTTTTCCAGCTGAGCTTGAACGTGCGGCCCCAAGGCTCGCCTTTGTGCATGCAGGGTTGGCGGGCGCCGACCCACACATCGCCTTCCCACCAGCCGTTGCGGTCGCTGTCCCACCAGTCGTTGTAGCGATCCGTGAAGATGGGCAGGCTGGTGAACGCTTCGATGGCGGCAGGCGTGAGCTCGTCCAGTATGCGCTGGTAGAGCGGGTAGCGTGCGCGGTGCTGCCCCGTGGCCTTGCGCACGTAGTCGAGAACCCCGCGCCAGGCCTTCTGGCAGGCCCGCCAGGGGTCATCGCTTGCGTCGGTTGCCTGGCCGGGCGCCCATGGTGCGACCGGGGTTGGCGCACCTAGTGGCAGCGCTGGGGGGGGAACAAGCGCCTGCCAATCGCCCGCTTGGCCGTTGGTGTAGCGGCGATAGATCAGGGTGAGTTGGGGCGGGGCGGGGGGCGTTTTTCGCCTCAGCAACGCGGTCAATTTTTGCAAGGGACCGCGCGCCGCTGGCGTAGGTTCCACCACCAGGTAAAAGTCCCAGGTCTTCCACACCGTGATGTACACGCTGTCGTCGCGCCGGTCGCCTTCTTCGTCCACATGCCGTTTGCACAGCGCGAAGTCGGTCTGGCCAAACCATCCTGCCGCGCTGTGCTCCTTGTGGGCGATCACGGGGCTGCGCACGACCGCCAGAATGTTCTCAACGGTGATGGCGTCGCCAGCACCCAGGTCGTGGGCCAGCGGCTGTGCGGCGTGGATGGCGTCGCTGCTGCACACGGCGCTGCCGCCCGCCCGCAGGGTGGCCACCACGCGGTCGCGGTGGAGCATGCGGGCCAGGTCGCCCTGGCCGTCGTGCAGCCCCTGCTGCAGCGCAGGGGCAAACACAGCGCCCATGATCTCGCTGGAGAATTCGGCGCGGTGGGGGATGTCCCGCACCTCGTCCACCAGAAACTCCACCGCTTCCGCACCTTCGATGAGTGGCAGGTAGTGACCGGTGAACAGTGCCACGCGGGCTTGCAAGCGGCCCGCCACCCGCAATGCGCCGGGGTCCGCGCCGGGCTTGGTGCCGTGGGTTTTGGTTCTGGTTTGGGTTTGGGGGCCATCGCCCCAGAGCAGTTCATCCACGCGCAACGCGCCATGGATGTCGGTTTGTTGTCCGCTCAGCACGGCGTCGTGCACGTGTGCATCCCCCATCACCACCAGGTGGGTGGGGTGGGCAACGATGTCGCTGGATGGGTCGCAGGTCAGCGCACCCTCAATGTGCAGGTCGCCTGCGATGAGGATGAGAAACGGCGATGCGGGGATGGTCGCGTCCACATCGCTGTCTTGTTGGGGCGTGAGAGGGCGCTCGTCGCACAGGTCGGCCAGCGCGGCGCTCAGCTTGGTGTGCAGCGCGGTGTACAGGCCGGTGTGTGGGGCCAGCGGGGCATTCAGGTGCAGCTGGGGCAAAACCAGATCGCCCGCGATGTAAAGCACCGCCTTGTCGGCCAGATCGCCGGGCACGTGTGCCAGGCGTTCTGCCATCCAGCATCCGGGGGGAAACTGGTCGACCACATCGGCCATCAGGCAAATTCGGGCGGTGGTCATGGGTCAACAGGCGCTGTGGGGGCAATGGCGGGCATCGTACACCGGCCCCTGCAAGCCTCGGGCTTTGCGCCGACAATGTTGCGCTGTCTTATCCATTCATCGCCATGTCCCAGAACCCCCCTGTTTTTGAAGTGCTGCCGCGTGACCTGTCCGCCTATCGCCAGGGCAACGTCGGCATCGACTATGTACACCGTTTCGAGTCGGGGCAGCCCGGCCCCCATGTGCTGATCAATGCGCTCACCCATGGCAACGAGATCTGCGGCATGGTGGCAGCCACGCACCTGCTCGATACCGGTGTGCGCCCGCGCATTGGCACGCTGACCATCAGTTTTGCCAACGTGGCGGCCTACGAGTCGTTTGATGCCTCGCAGCCGCATGAGAGCCGCCAGTTGGTGCACAACCTCAACCGCATCTGGTCGGCGGCTGAACTTGATGGCACAGAGCAAAGCCCCGAACTGTTGCGAGCGCGCGCCCTGCGGCCCGTCGTGGCGGCCGCGGACCATATTCTCGATATTCACTCCACCAGCCAAGACGTAGTGCCGTTCTGGGTTTACCCCGCGTTCGCGCGCAATGCGACAGTCGCGCTGGCCCTGGGCCGCCCGCCCGTGCACCTGGTAATGCCGAGCGGCCTGGGTTCAGGCACGCCGCTGATCCAGCACGGGCGCCATGGTCTGGCAGACGGCCAGGGCGTGGCACTGGTGGTGGAATGCGGCCAGCATTTTCTGCAATCGGCGGCCGACGTGGCCACCACTGCGGCGCTTGATTTTCTGGCCCATTTCGGCTTGGTGGATGCGCCAGCTGACCGGCCTGCGCCCGGGCCACAAAGCCGCTATGAGCTGCTGGCAACGTTGATGGTGCGTACGCCGCAATTCCGGTTTGTGCGGCCGCTGGTCGGGTTTGAGGTGTTTGCCAAAGACGAGCTGATTGCCACCGATGGCGAGGACGAAGTGCGCGCGCCGTGCGACGACTGCACGGTGTTCATGCCCACCCGCGAGCCCATCGTCGGCCGTGAGGCGGTGTACCTCACGCGGCCGCTCTAAGATCGAGAACACGTTCTTGACCCCTTCAGCCGCGTTCAAGTCGGCTTGAAAGGGGCGCTAAGGTTGGTGGCTCAGAACGATGAGCCAGGCTGCTGCAGAAAAGCGATCTCTTCGGGCGTGGAGGTGCGCCCCATCGCTGCATTGCGGTGGGGGTACCGGCCAAACCGGGCAATGATGTCGCGGTGGCGTATCTCAAACGCCAGGTTGTTCTCGAGCCCCGGCTGATCAAAAAGCACCATGGCCTGCGCGTGGATGGCGGCTGATTCACTGTGCATGTAGGGCATGTAGACAAAGGCGCGCTGTGCTGGGGCCAATGCGCCATCGTGTCCGCCCGCCACCAATTCCTGCGCGAGCACCAGCGCTTGTGCATCCTGGGCAAAAGCCAGTGCCGTGCCACGGTGGATGTTGCGCGAGAACTGGTCGAGCACCAGAATTTCAGCCAGTCGGCCTTGCGGAGTCGTGCGCCACGTCCAACACTCACCTTGGCGTGCCGCGTTCAGGGTGGGGGCAAAGCGTTCTGCAATCTCGGCGTCGAGCGCGTCGTTTTGCGCAAAGTGTTGATCAGGCGTGAGCTCTTGGAACCAGAAATCGAGAATGGCTTGGCGATGCATAGGCTGGGATTTTTATGTGAAATAGGCTGCTAGCGCTTGTTATGCAAGCGCTGGTAGCTATCAAAAAATGAGTTTTTACGATGTGCCGCACCGAACCCAGTGCCGCGCGTCAGGGCTTGTCGATGCGAATTTTTCCGTCGCGCACGTATTGCTTGAACTGGTCGTGCGGGATGGCCGCAGCGCCCACCGCCTCATTGTCGGCGGTCCAGCTCAGGGTGGTGCTGTCTTTGGCGGTGTCGAGCTCCACCGGGCCCTTGGGGATGGTCAAGGGAGCGCCGTCGCCCGGGGTGTAGGTCACGTGGCCTGTGATGGTGGCGTGTTGTGTCATGCAATGCTCTCCTTGCGCGGCGGTGCCGCAGTGATGATCCATTTATTGGACATCTGCAGGCGTCGCCAGGCTGTCAGACCATGCCCTGCCTTGATGCGGGCCACGGGCCACGTTCCCGTGAGTTGGCGGCGGGGCCTGCGCCGCAGGGGCGTTTGAACAGGTTCTTATGGTGGCAGCACCGCCTGGGCGCGTTCTTGTCGGACCAGATACAGGCCGCTGCCCACGATGATGGCCCCACCGATCAGGGTCCACCCCCCAGGGACGGCCTGCCACAGCAGCCAGTCGAGGGCAACGCCCCAGGCCAGTGCCGTGTACTCAAAGGGCGCCACCACCGAGGCTTGCCCGTGGCGAAAGGCCTCGGTGATGGCCACCTGTCCCAAAAAACCGGTGACCGCCAGGCCCGCCACCAAGGGCCAGTGCGCCTGCGCAACCTCCACCCAGCCCGGCCAGGCGAGCGTGGTGGCGCCCAGCGCCAAGAAGGTGGTCGTCCAGAACACCAGGCTCGCGCTGGAGTCGGTGCGCGAGAGCACGCGGCCGGTAATGGCCGATACCGCATAGCCGCTGGCCGCCCCCAGCACCGCCAGCGCCCCCAGCGTAAAAAACGCATCCTGGCTGGGCCGCAGCGCCACCAGCACCCCCACCAAGCCCAGCGAGATGGCGACCCAATGGGTTGCCCGCACCTTTTCGCCCAGCACCACCGTGGACAACGCCGTGATCAGCAGCGGCGCAATAAAAAACAGTGTGTAGGCCTCGGCCAGGCCGAGTTCCTTGAGCCCATAGGCGAACAGCGACAACATGCTCACGTTGATCACGCCGCGCAGCAGATGCAGCGGCCAGCGCACCCGCAGCAAGCGGCGCACCTCGCCACGCCACAGCACATACAAGGCCACCAATGGCAAGGCGGCGCAGCCACGCAGTGCGGCCACCTGCATGGCCGGGTAGCTGCCTGCCAAGGTCTTGAGCAACGCATCCATCAATGAAAAGCAACCCACCGCCACAACCATGGCGACGATGCCGCGCAGGTTTTCAGACGCGGCAGCGTGTGTGGTGGGCGATGCGTTGGGCGCAGCCGCAGGGTGGTCAGGGGTGGGACGTGAAGGAGGTTTCATGGTCGCACCGTCGCGCGGTGGCGTTGATCTGGAGGGGCGTGAGAACAGTGTCCGCCGCACCCACAGCACGCAGGGCACGCGTGTATCGCACGCATGCACGAAGGCCGCAGGCAGGAGGCCAAAAAGTGTAGCGCAGCCCTGCAACCATGCCGCCATGCCGGGTGCGTTGCGACCCCATGCCGGGCCGGGCCGGGCTGCGCAGCGATGCTCAATCGCGCGCGGACTTTGCGCTGCGGCTGATCGCGTCATGCAGCATCGGTATCACCCACAGCACCACCAACGCCAGCAAGGTGCTTAGCACCGCCGTCGACTCCAGGCCCAGCCCCGCTGCGACACCGATGGCCGCCGTCAACCAGATGCCAGCGGCGGTGGTCAGGCCTTTGACTTGCCCTAGTGCGTCGCCCTTGAGAATGGTGCCCGCGCCCAGAAACCCCACGCCCGCGACGATGCCCTGAAGCACACGGCTGTTGTCGGCCGCTGAAATACCGGCTTGCTGGGCCACCAGTACAAAAAGCGCCGCACCCATCGACACCAGCATGTGGGTGCGCACGCCTGCAGCTTTGCCCGCATGTTCACGCTCCCATCCCAACATGCCGCCCAACACCGCCGCCACGCCCAGGCGCACGATGATGCGCGTGGCCTGCGCCGCGTCAGGCACATCCGAAAATTCTGCGGCAATGGTTTGGGTGATCGGTTGCCACCAGGCAGTCATGGGCGTCTTTCTCTGTGGTGTGAGCCAGTCGCGGGGTGTTGTGAAAAGTGAAAGCCCCGGTGGTGAAGACTGTCGGCTCCATCAGCCCTGGCGTCCACCAGATTGCGGCGTCTGTTGCGGTAGGACGTGGCTCACGCACGCGGTGGGGTGCGGCATCGGCTTGGCGCGGTGTTTCTTTAAAAGCGTGCGCAGCGGCCACGCCGCCCATGCGCTGGCCAATGGCAAAAAACGCCGCCACCGTGTCGTCGATGATCTGCTGTGCCGTCTGGGTCGCATCGATCAGGCTCACCGCCAGCCCAGCCCAGGGAGTGCAGTGCAGGGGCCGCTTCCATGTCGCCGTCGACATAAACGCTCTTCATTCCGGCAAAGCGGCCGGCAGGCATCAACCCGGCGTCATGGATCGCCTGAGTGCGTGCCGACTTAGGAACCTGGTCCAAGTCTCTTTGGAGAGTGCATCGGAGTGCAATCGGGAGGTGTGTGGGCCTCGGGTGCGTCTTCCCACGCAAGCCTGGTGAACAGGTGTTGCCAGTCAGCGCAAGGGCTGGCGTGCGAGCCGTCATGGGCAGCGATAGCGCCGAGGTTGCTGCCCCACACCCCAGGCCCCGGCCATGCAAGCCCGCTGTCAAATGCCATGGCAACGCCCGTGACGGGGTGTGGCACGGTCAGCTGCCACGCATGCAGCCACAGCCGTTGTTGGCCCAACCGCTCGGCCCACCAGCGGTTGATGGGGCCCTTGCCGTGTGTGGCGTCTCCGATGATGGGGTGTGCCAAATGCTTGAGGTGGCGGCGAATCTGGTGTCGCCGGCCTGTGGTGGGTGTCGCCTCCACCAGCGACACGCGCGTGCTCGCAAACCGCGCATCGCTGGCTTCGTGCAAGGTGGCTTGCTTGAGGCGACGAAAACGGGTGTGCGCGTCCTGCACGGCCGCATCCGGCGGGGCGTCGTCGGGCCGCAAGGCGTGGTCCACGTCGATGGCCTCGGGCGCCCAGCCGCGCACCATGGCCAGGTAGCGTTTGTGGGTGGCGTGGTGCTCAAAGGCCTGCGATAGCGCCCGTGCCGCATCGCTGTGCAGCGCCATCACCAGCACGCCGCAAGTGCCTTTGTCGAGCCGGTGCACCGGGTAGACATGCTGGCCCAACTGATCGCGCAGGGTCTGCATCACAAACCGTGTCTCGCCGGCGTCCAGCCCCGTGCGGTGCACCAGCCAGCCCGCAGGCTTGTAGACAGCGACCAGGTGCTCGTCGCGCCAGAGGATGTGCAGGGATGGGGTCATTGCGGGGCAAGGGCGCAGGCGCAGTGGCAGCGCCATACCTCTCCCTTGGTTGGGTAGGGAAGGCGTGCATTGTGCGGCACACAGGCGTGCCTACACTCATACGTCTATTGCAAGACACTCAAGGAAAAGGCCTATGTCGGGAGGAGACTGGAAAGAAATGTACGGTGCTGCCGTGGACGGCGACTTGGCGCTGGTGCGCCACCACATCAACGCGGGCGTCAATCCCAACTACCAGCACCCCGAGATCTTGTGCACGCCGCTGGTCGCCAGCCTGATCCACGGGCACGACGAGATTGCGCACTATCTGCTGGAGCATGGCGCAGACCCACAGTTGCGGTCTAACTTTGACGATATGACTCCGCTGGAGGCCGCACGCCGCTATGCACGCGCCTCCTTTATCCCCCTGTTGAAAGCGCGCGGCGCCAAGGAGGAGCGCAAGCCGTTTTGGTGGCGCTGGCTACCTGTATGAGGGCGCAGGGCTTCAGCTCCCTTTATGGCTGCGACGTGCCCAGGCAACAGCCCCCAGCAAGAATGTCGAGAGCACTATCACGCCCCACTGCGATAGCGTTGGCACGGCCTTCACGCCGCTACCTAGCCCTGGGGCGGCGGCATAAACCACTCGGACAGCGGTACTGGTGTACTGCACGCTGGCGGTTAGCCCCGGATAAGACTGCGCAAAGTTCACCGTTGCGAATTGCCCGTTGATGGCCCCTGCGGTCAGCAATGTAAAACTTTGCCCCGCGACCGGGGTACCGCCCAGGCTGGTGACCTGCAGGGTGCCGCCAGCCAAAATGGCTGTGCCTGCAACCGTGAGAAGGTCGGAGGTGTTTCCCAAGGGGTCGATCTCGGCTTCATAGGTGGCGGCGCCCAGGTTGGCCGCGCCAGTGACGTTGAGTGTGCCTACTGAACTTCCTGGTGCAATGCTGCCTGAGCCACTGATGCTGCCCACGTATCCAAAGCCGCTCAACGTGGTGCCTGCAGCCAGTGCCACTGGCCCGGCCAGCAGGCCTGGCCCGCCCGCCATTGCTCCTACGCGCAATCCACCCGCCTGAACGGAGGTGGTTCCGGAGAAGGTCACACTATTGGCTGTAAGGCTCAGCAGGCCGGGGCCCTGCTTCACTGCGCTGCCACCGCCTGAAAGCGCACGGGCATAGGTCATGGCGTTGGAGCGGTTGAATACCAGTGTGCCTTGCACGGCCACATCGCTGTCGAGGGCGCCCGTGCTACCGCCGTTGCCTATCTGTAACGTAGCTCCAGCGGCCACGGTTGTTGGCCCCGTATAAGTGTGCGCTGCGGTGAATAAGGTGGTGCCGGTGACGGCGTTCACAGCGCCTGCGCCAGCGATGGAGCCGTTGTAGGTGTATCCAGCCAATCCGTGCTGGAAGTTGACGGTGCCCGCACCGCCGTTGAAGCTGATCTGTGGCGCATTGAACGCTCCCGCCCCTGCTCCGATGTTCAACACCCCGGTGGTACCTGCCTGCCACGCGACGTAGACGTTGCCTGCAGTCACGCTCGAACCCGATTCGAGAGTGACCGTGCCGTCGGCGCCGTTGCCAACGTACAGGTCTCCAGCACCCAGCGACAGGCTCGCCCCGTTTTTCAGTGTCACGCTGTTGCCTGAGGACCCCGCATTGTTTCCCACAATGGTGCTTGCCGCCGACAGCGTCGCTGCATCGACAGCCAAAGTGCCGCTGCCGGTGTTGCCGACAATCAGGATGCCCGTGGTATCCACCCTGGTTCTGTTGCCGTTGACCACTGCCGAACCGGTAGCTCCTGCCTGGGTGCCCAGCACGGTGTTACCCGTTACGGTCACTGTGGTTCCTGTGCTGCCCGTTGCTTGCAGCGTGCCAGCGCCTTGGTAGCCAATATTCAGGTTGCCCGAGACAGTCCATGTGCTGTTGTCCAGCGTGGCCATGTTGCCCGTCGATGTGGGTTCATATCCGAGAAAAGCGTCACTGGTCTGCACACCGGAGTCGGTTGCTGTGAGCGTCCCTTTGCCTGCGTTACCCACCCGCAGTTCTGTGCTGCTCCAGTGGGAGCCTGTTGTCAGGGTGGCCGATCCTGTAGCACCTGCGGGGTTGCCCAACACGGCGATCCCGCTGTTTTGCAGGGTGGCGCCTGCCAATTCCAATGATGCACTGGCTGCCTCACCTACGCGAAGCAGACCGGTGTTGGTCCAGGTGCCGCCGGTCAGCACCACGCTGCTGTTGGCGCCACCCGGCGCAATGGCAATGGAGGCGCCACCGCTGTTCAGCGTCCCCGCGCTATTGAGTTTGCCTTGCCCGGCTTGCCCTACGCGCAAGGGGCCACTCACGGTCCAGGTGGACGTGCTGTCCAGCGTGACGGTGCCTTGTGTGCCGGCGCCTGAGCCCACGGTGGCCGTTCCAGTGGTGTTCACCGCCGCGCCAGTGGTGACAAACAGCTGTCCATCGTTGGGGCCGGGCAAGCCGTTGTCGAAAGTGGCGTCAGCACCCACGTAGAAGTCAGTGCCAGCGAGCACCGTACCTGCGCCTGAGACGGTAAGGGTCGCGGGGTCATCGGTGTTTGCGACAACAACAGCGTCATAGTTGTTGGACGCCCCATTGTTGATGGTCTGGTTGTTGGCGCTAAGGTACAAGGGCGCAGCCAGAGAAGTGCCCGCGTGACCCATCAGAAGGGCTGCCGTTGCCAACGGGGCGCTAAGCAGTGCGTTGCATCGCACAGCGTTGCGATGCGGTAGGGTGTGAGCGGATGAAAGATGTGGGGTAGCGAACGAGATTGTGGCGCGCATGGTCAGATCAGGGCGGGCTGTAAAAACGGCAAATGAAACGGCCGCTAACCTGTGCAGAGCCAACCTTTGCGCTTGTCCGTTCCCGCAGCGGCTGGAACGAGATTTTTTGCGCTTTCTTTATCTGTGGGCTTCACCCTGCGCGGCGGGCGTTAGATTTGCGCGAATATAGGGTGCCTCCGCCAGACTGTCACCAAAAAAATGCGCTGTTTTTCGCCGTAACGCACGCCTATTGGCCTTGGTAGGCGGCCTCTTTCGCCCGCATCTTGGCAGCGATGTATTCACCGTGGGTGACATGCAGCAGGCCAGCCACTTTGCTGATGGTGTGGTTCTCGTTGGCGTCAATGTGGTCATCGGCGTATGCCACTTGCCACATGGCTTCGACCAGTTGCACTTTTTCGTCCTGCGTGAAGTGATCGTTCAGGTTGCCGGTAAAGCGCTGGTAGTCGTAGGCTGTCTTGGAGGTGGTCACGGCCAGTTCCAGCAGGTGGTTCAACTCGCCATCGCTCAATCCGAAGCGGTTGCGCAGCGCGGTGACCATGGCGGCGCGTTTGCTCGCGTCCATGGTGGCGTCAAACCGCACCACTTCCACTAGCAGCACGGCCGCAGCCAGCTGCACGGCGTTGGCACGCTGCGCTGGGGATCGGTCTTTTTCTGGATCGATGAAGCTGTCGATCAGGTCTTTGAGTGTCTGGAACATGGTGCTCAAGAGGGGATTGCGCAAAGGAGGATGGAGCCTGCGCAGCGTGGCTTGGTTCCCTGCGGGTGGCGCTTTTCGGGAAGTGCAAGACATGGCGGTGTGTGGCAGGCCTCCCCAGCGCGGCGACAATGGCAGGCCATGACGAAGAAAACCATCCTCCCCTTGCAACTGCTGGTTGCCCCCGACAAGAACGACCCCGCGCCGCTGATCCTGTACCACGGGCGCAACTGCCCCGATGGCTTTGGTGCCGCGTTGTCTGCCTGGCTTTTCTACGGCGACCAGGCCGAGTATCTGGGTCTCGACCACGGCGATATCCAGTCGGTGGACGATTTGCCGTCCGTGCAGGGCCGCGCCGTTTACATCCTCGATTTTTCTTTTGCTGCCGAGGTGATGACCGCACTGGACGAGCGCGCTGCCAAGCTGGTCATGCTCGATCACCACAAAAGCGCCGCCGAAAAACTCACGGGTTTTTCCTGCCGGTGTGGTGTGGTGCACTTTGACATGAACAAGTCGGGCGCGCGCCTGGCGTGGGAGTTTTTTCACCCTAACGAACCGGTGCCTGCCTTGCTGCAATACATCGAGGACAGGGATATCTGGAAGTGGGAGTTCGCTGAGAGTGCCGGGTTTTTGTCGGCGCTGGACATGGAGCCCCAAGAGTTCACCCGCTGGCGCGAGATCGCTGGCTTCAGTCCCGAGCAACTCACCCAGTTCATGGCGCGGGGCGCCGCCATGGACGAAAAATACCGCAAGCTCTGCGCCGACATTGCCGAAGGCGCACAGCCTCTGGTTTTCAATGGCATCGAAGGCTTGATGGTGAATGCCCCCGGCATGTTCCACAGCCTGGTGGGCGACATCCTCTCGGCCAAGACCGGCACGTTTGCGCTGATGTGGAGCGCAGGCGCCAAGGGCGTCAAGGCGGGCTTGCGTGCCCAGCGCAACTTTGACTGTATCGCCCTGGCCGAAAGCATGGGCGGTGGCGGCCATGCGCAAGCCTGCGGTTTCAAGATGAAGGTGGAGCGCCTGCCCGAGTTGCTCACTGGAACGTTCAACGCGTGAACGAAGCGGCGGGCTAGCGCGTGGCGGGGTTATGTTCATTGGTCAAAATGCTTGGCCAGCGATATGCCTCAGATTAGCCCCATCCGTTCGGCCTGAGCCTGTCGGAGCCCGGGCGCTTTCTGGCGGACTGACCTTTCGACAGGCTCATGGCCAGCAGTAGATCCGATGCACGTGGCTCTTTAGGAAGAAATGCCAGCATGCGCTGTATTTATATGGCTTTTTTGCTATTGAATATATAGCGTATTTGCGCCTGTCAAACCAGCCGCAAATCCACACCACTTGTGCCCGGGAACACCCGCGCCGTGGCAGTGGGGCCAAGCCCGTACAGGCGCGCAAACAGTCCTCCCAGCACACTTCGGTAGTCGTTGAGCACGGGGTAGTCGCGGTTTTGGAACAGCGTGGTGGCGGTGAGCGCCTGCTGCTCGCCCGCGATGCGCCCGCCCGCAATGCCACCGCCCAGCACCCAGTAGACGCTGCCGTGGCCATGGTCGGTGCCCCGGTTGCCGTTTTCGCGGAAGGTGCGGCCAAATTCGCTGACCACCACCACCACGGTCGACTTCCAGGCCGGCCCCATCTCGTCGGCAAACCCCGCCAGGCCACGGCCCAGCTCCTCGAAGCGATTGGCCAGCGCCCCTGTCGCGGCCCCTTGGCCCACATGGGTGTCCCAGCCGCCGACATCCACAAAACCAATCTGGTAACGCGCTTGCATCAGCCGCGCCATGCGCCGCGCTGTGCCTTCAAACCCCTGCGTGCTTTGTGCATTGCGGCTGGCCGCCTCCATCTCGCCCTGCATGGTGCGGGAGACCTCGTTCTGTGTGGCAAAGCCCTCGGCCACCGGTGCGGCCAGCGGGGTGCCGAGGTACATCGATGCGATGAGTTGTGCCTGCCGTGCGTCCACGCCGCTGCGGGCGGAGCCGACGCCGAGCGTGGTATTGGGCACATCCACAGCGCCGCGCAGCACCAGCGGCAAGGTGCTGGTGAAGGCGATGGGGTCTGGCGCCACGGGTTTGTTGCCGCTGCCCAGTTCGGCCACCAAGCGGTTGAGAAACCCCGAGCGGTAGTCGCGCCGACCGCCCACGGGCTGCCCCAGTTCAATGCTGTCTTGGGTGTCAAAGTGGCTGCGGGTGAGGTCGTCCGTGCCCGCAAACGGCACAAAGGCGAGCTGGCCTTTTTGGTACAGCGGAGCCAGTGTGGGGGCCAGTGCCGGGTGCAGGCCCCAGTCGGTTGTCAGCGGCAGCGCGCCGCCCTCTTGTCCGGGCAGTGCGATGGCGATATGGGGGCGCGTCTCGTAGTAGAAGCTGCTGCTGGTGGGCACCAGCAGGCTGGCGCAGTCGTAGCCGCCGCGCAAGAAAACGAGCAGAAACCGCACATCTTGCGCGCGGGGCGCGGCCAGCACGCGTGCGCTGGTCACGCCTAGTGCGCTGGCGCCCAGGGTTTGAAGCAATTGCCTGCGTCGCATGGTGGGCTCCTTATCCGCGCATGAATTCGGGGGACGCGAGGAACAGCAGGTTCCATTCGCGCGGTGATGTGGCTTGAGCCAGCGCGTCGCGCGTTGCGGGGGACCAGGTGGGCTCCAGCGCGCGGACATACGCCGTCTGTGCCAGCGGCGGCGGTTGGCGGGGCGGCGCTGCGGCGGCGGGTGGAGATGGCATTGGTGCGGACTGCCGCATGTTGTTGCCGTCAGGCGCAGGCTGCATGCCCGCAGCGCCGTTGGCCACTACGCTGGCACCCGCACCTATCGCGCGGGCAATCTCAAACCGCGTGTTCATTTGCCCAGAGCCTGCCCAGGCAGAGGTATTCAACGGGTAGCCGTCGGGGGTGGCACGGCCATACAGGGGCTCGGCAAGGCGCTGCAGCCAGCTGACGGCCGGTGCCGTGTTGGTGACCACGGTGTCGCCATGCGCCAAGCGCAAACCGGCCAGCACATAGTGCACCGGGTCGCGAAAGCGCTGGCCCAGCGACGCTTGAAACTCTGGGGTATCGAACAGCACCTGCAACACGGTGGCAATGTCTCCGTCCGAGCGCTCGAAGCTGTGGGCCAGTGTTTGCAGCAATGCGGGTGAGGGCGTGTCTCCCACCATGAAACTGGCCATCTTGTGGGTGATGAAACGCGCCGTGGCGGGCGCGTGGGCCAGCCGGTCAAGCGCTTCGTTCAGTTCGGCGAGCCCTTGGGCCTGCAAGGGCTCGCCCAGCAAGGTTTTGGTGCCCCAGTCGTGGCGCTGCGGGTTGAACACGAACAGGCCTTCGCGCACGTAGTGGGGGCGCATTGCAGGTGGCATGCGCGGGGCTTCGTCGCCCGGCGGCTGCAGGGAGATGCCCACGCCCGTCAGCACGCGCGCCAACTCCTGCACATCGGCCTGTGTGTAGCCGCCGTCTACGCCCAGCGTGTGCAGTTCCATCAGTTCGCGCGCGTAGTTTTCGTTGATGCGGCCCACGGAATTTTGTGCGTTGTCCAGATAAATCAGCATCGCAGGGTGGCGCACGGTGGCGCCCAGCAGATCCCGAAACCGGCCCAGCGCGTGGGGGCGAATGGCGCGGTCTTCATAGTCGCCCACCATGGCCCGCAGGGGGCCTTTGCCCGCGAAGATGTTGAAGTGGTTCATCCAGAACCAGGTCATCTTCTCGCGCAGTTGGGTGGGCGAGTACAGGGCCCGCAGCACAAAGCGGTCGGCGGCCTCACGCTGCAGCGTGCGCATGTCCTGTTGCCAATCCTTGAGGGCGGACTTGCGTGCGTCCTCGCTGGGCAGGGCGCGTGCGGCGCGCTGACGAGCGGCCATCTCGATTGCCAGGCCCTCGGCAGGGGTGCGGGTGATGGTCATGGCGTCGATGTAGGCCTGCGCTTCGCGGGGCAATGGCGCGGCGGGGCCAGGGCGAAGTTGCGTTGCAAGGTAACTCGCCACGCTCCCTGCGGGCAGCGCTTGCGCACCCTCGGCCGTGTTGCCCCAGGTCAGGCGGTCCAGCAGACGGGTGCGCGCTGTTGCATCTGCATTGGCCCAGGGGTTGAGGCTGGCTGCGCTGCCCGGACGCGGTGCGGCACGTGCCCATGGCGCGGTGCTGATTGCCGCCCCCGCAGTGGCCAGTGCCAGCATGCTGGCGAGCACCGTGCGGCGCTTCAACAACGGGCGCTGAGAATCCGGGGAGCAGAGGGGGCAGGGCCTCGAAGAGGCCAGGGGTGGGGTGCAAGAGTGCATGACGCCTCGCTGTGGGCTGGCAAGCCGATGCACATGATCGTGCGCCGCCCCCTGCGCCAGCGCAAGCCTGTACGCGGGGTTTTACCTGCGCGACACAAACGCCCACGAGGATGTGTCCATTGGTTTCTGCGCACATGCTGCCGCTCTTGTTGGATGCTTGGCGACCGGCGTCGTGAGGGGCGAATCACATTTGGCGCAGGTGGGGGCTCGGTTGCACTGGTGCGGCGTCGACACGAAGCGATCCAGGCCCCTATTGCCCCCGCGCTGGTGCGCGAGGCCGCATGCACTGCGCCGCTCAGCACGGCGCCGTGCCGTGCCGTGCCGTTGGGTTATGCAGCGCTGGCAGCGCCCGGCTGGACCGGGGACTGCGCGGCTTCCTCGAAGCGGTCAACCCTGCGCAGCGTCTGAAACGCCAGCATCCAGCCACCCACCACGCCCAGCGTGCATAACCCACCCACCACGGCGGCGGGCACCACGCCAAACCACGATGCGCTGGTGCCCGCGCGGAATTCACCGAGTTCGTTGGACGAACCGATGAACAACATGTTCACAGCGTTCACACGCCCCCGCATGGTGTCCGGCGTGGAGAACTGCACCAGCGCGCCGCGGATGTACACGCTCACCATATCGGCCGAGCCCGCCACCAGCAGCGCAAGCAATGACAGCCAGAACACCGTGGACAGCGCGAAAACCAGGTTGGCGACGCCAAACACCGCCACGGCAATGAACATGGTGCGCCCCACACGGCGGTTGAAGGGTCGCATGCTCAGGTACAAACCGGTACTCACCTCGCCCACGGCCATGGCACTGCGCAGTGCCCCCAGGCCTGCGGGGCCCACGTGCAGCACCTCGTGGGCGTAAATGGGCAGCAAGGCCACCACGCCGCCCAGCAGCACGGCAAACAGATCGAGCGAGATGGCGCCCAAAATGATGGGCCTGGAGCGGATGAAGGAAATGCCCGCGCCAAAACGCTGCCACATCGTGCCTTGTGCGGGGCCTGGTGCGGTGGCGTAAGCCACCACCACGCGCAGCAGCAGCGCCACGCCCAGCACAAAGCAGGCGCAGCACACGGCATAAGTCAGCTGGCCGCCCCCCACGGCATACAGCACGCCGCCGAGCAGTGGCCCACCGATGCTGGCCATGCGGATGAGCATGCTGTTGGCCGCAATCGCCTGCGCGAGCTGGCCGCGCGGCACGATCTGCGGCAGCAGGCTTTGCATCGCCGGGCCCGAGAACGCGCGTGAGCAGCCATACAGCACCAGCACGGCATAGATGCCCGTGACGCCGCCCGAGCCGTGGCCCGCCAGCCACCAGAGCAGGGCGCTGCACAGCGCGCCCACTGACCAGCTGATGGCCAAAATCCGTTTGCGCTCAAAACGGTCGATCAAGTCGCCTGCGGGCAGCAGCAGGCACAACATGGGCAGAAACTGCGCCAGGCCCACATAAGCCAGTGCCAGGGGTTCGCGGGTGATGTCATACACCTGCCAGGCCACCACCACCGCCTGCACTTGGGTGGCCACGACGGCCACCACCCGGGCCATCAAAAAAGAAACAAAACCGGCATGGCGGTATATGTTGGATGGGGCCGGGGCCTCGGCAGAGGCTTGTTCGGGTGCGGTATGGGCGGGCGAGGGCTGGGGGGCAGTCACAAACGGGCGAGGCTCAGCAAAAAATGCCCCCTGCGCAGGGCGAGGGCTGAGGGGCGGTGGTGGGAATGGGAATGGCCGCGACCGGGTAGTGGGCCTGGCGGGCGATGCTAGCGGTTTCCGCCCAAACCTGCTGAGCTCGGCCATGCGCGGCTTGAGACGAGGGCTTTACACACGAAGAGGCCTTTACACAGCAAAACCGAAGGCCAGGTTTTTTAGCGCCCGAATGCGTGCTCTTTGTTTCGGTGGTGCCGGTGGCGGTAGTCCCACGGCGCCTGAGGGCGCCGCTGTGACCACAAGCCAACACCCGTGCTGCGCGCTTGCCGCTGCAGTGGCGCCAGATGCGGGTGGGCGCTGGCATAGGGGGTGTACACCCACGCCAGGCCCGCGCGCACCTGCGCGGTGGCCACATCGGCGCCGCTGCAGCGCACGTTGGCCACGGTGCGGCCATAGCTGTCGGTGTCCAGGGTCTGCAACGTTGCGCGCTGTCGAAAACACAGCTGTGCGAGGTTTTGGCGCGATTTCTGGCCAAACGCCTGGCGGGACTCCGGGGCGTCGATGGCAGCAATGCGCACCTTGACTTTGTGGTAGCGGCCCGGCGCGCCGCAACGCGCGGTTAACGTGTCGCCGTCGCTGATGGCTACAACAAGGCAAATCAAAGTGGCGATGGGCATGGGGGAGGCAAGGTCGGAAGCTGCTGGCACTGCTTGCGTTCGCGTTCGCAATAGGGTGAGGGGCCCTTTGTCGCCTGATCGGATGTTTCCATCAGTGCAAACGGGTGGCCGGCAACACAGCAAGGGGATCAATGGGGGAAAATCAGATGTTTTTAGCTGATTTTGCTTGGTGGATAAGCGCTGGAAGCTATCAATAGTGTAGCATTTTGCGCCTGCCGAATTCTGTGGTGAGACACCTTTACACGGCTTAAAAGTGGTGGCAACGCGGTGGCGGAGGGGCCAAGCGCCGCCGCATCAGAGTGGCTGGTGTGCGGCCGTGCCGTTGGCTTGGCGTTGGGTCGGAGTGTT
>RCMZ01001197.1_pt1 | contig 17970 bp, 18 predicted proteins | sample 2041141 | NCBI WGS metagenome assembly RCMZ01 (sample SAMN09708263, study PRJNA481090) | Wastewater metagenome, whole genome shotgun sequencing project. | biome: sewage; isolation source: Davis station wastewater (DW) | place: Antarctica: Davis Station | collected 2010-03-01
GCGATTGGCAGCCTGCTATTAGCCCTCTTTGTCGGCTGGGCACTGTATTACGCCATGGCCGCACTCTGGCAAACTAAATCGTTATTTAGAAATGGCTTAGGTCTCGGCATCAGCATCGGCATCGTCTCGTTAATGATTCACTCATTCAGTGACTTCAACCTACAAATCCCCGCCAACGCCATCACCTTTATCACCCTCTGCGCCATCGCCGTACTCACCCAAAACCACAGCAAACGCACCCAAAAATTGTAGGTCGATCATTCATGAATGTAAGTCGGCCTTCAGGCCGACAAACCCATTCAAAATTTGTAGGTCAGTCTTCAGACCAACAAACCCCAGCAATTGTAGGCCGATCATTTATGAATGTAGGTCGGTCTTCAGGCCGACAAACCCCCCACAAATGTAACTCGCCCTTCAGGCCAACAACCCCCCCATAATCAACGTCGCCCATAAATGCACCACCCACAAACCAACAAAATTCGAACTATTCACCCACCACCACGGTCACACCCTGCAGCAAAGGATCCATACCCTACAGAAAAGATTAAATATCTCGTCTTTGCGACTAAATACAATACAAACGCCTCGTTAACAATGCCTGTAAGAGGTACAATTCGAGGCGCTTATTCTTATTCATTTAACAACTGTTGATGCATTTCTCTTTTAAGCATGAAAAAGCTTTTTTAAATCTTGCTTAGGGTAAATCGGTGTCTCGCCAAGGAATGCAACATGGCAACAACATGGCAAGTTTGGAAAAAATCATGCTCACATCTGCAACGATTAAATTAGCCGTTATCGGCTTAGGTTATGTTGGACTGCCGCTTGCAGTCGAATTTGGTAAAAAACGCTCTGTAGTTGGTTTTGATATTAACCAGCCGCGTATTGATGCTCTAAAAAAAGGCCACGATGCCACTTTAGAAGTCAGCGATACAGAGCTTAAAGAAGCCGCAGGGCTTAGTTACACTGCCAGCCTAAATGATCTGCAAGACTGCAATGTATATATCGTCACTGTGCCAACGCCAATCAATGAGCACAAACAACCAGACTTAACGCCACTGATCAAAGCCTCCGAAACCATCGGGAAAGTGCTTAAAAAAGGCGATATCGTTATTTATGAATCGACTGTTTACCCCGGCGCCACAGAAGACGATTGCGTACCAGTGTTAGAGAAAGTCTCTGGTTTAGTCTTTAACCAAGACTTTTACGCAGGCTACAGTCCAGAGCGGATTAACCCCGGCGATAAAGAACACCGCGTAACCAATATTAAGAAAGTGACTGCAGGCTCAACACCAGAAGTCGCTGATTTGGTTGATGCGCTGTACAACGAAATCATTACCGTTGGTACACACAAAGCCAGCAGCATTAAAGTTGCTGAAGCGGCGAAAGTAATTGAAAACACCCAGCGTGACGTCAATATCGCGTTAATCAATGAGCTGGCAATTATTTTTAATAAGCTGGGTATTGATACCGAAGCCGTATTAGAAGCCGCTGGCACTAAGTGGAACTTTTTACCCTTCCGCCCCGGATTAGTTGGCGGTCACTGCATTGGCGTTGACCCCTACTACCTTACCCACAAAGCACAAAGCATCGGCTACCAGCCAGAAATTATCTTGTCGGGTCGTCGTCTGAATGATGGCATGGGCGAATATGTGGTCAGCCAGCTGATTAAAGCTATGCTGAAAAAGCGCATTCACGTGCAAGGCGCACGCGTATTAATCATGGGCTTAACCTTTAAAGAAAACTGCCCAGATTTACGTAACACCCGCGTGGTCGATATCGTCAAAGAGCTGAAAGAATACGGCATTCAAGTGGATGTATTTGATCCTTGGGTTAACCCGCAAGAGGCCGAGCACGAATACGGCATCACGCCAGTCACTGAGCCTGCAACAGCAGCTTACGACGGCATTGTTTTAGCCGTCAGCCACAACCAGTTTAAAGACATGGGCGCAGCAAAAATCCGCGCCCTAGGTAAAACCGAACACATTTTATACGACCTAAAATATCTACTCACCGCCACCGAATCCGACCTACGCCTCTAATTTTGCGATGCTATTGTAGGTCGCGGCTTTAGCCCGACAAAGGGCGTTACAAACGCCCCTGTATGAGCGGGCCATGCCCGCGATTGAAATAAGATATGCAGCCCGGGCTAACCCCACGCGGATGACATATATGTGTAACACCCTGGAGAACACATGAGCGCTTACCAGCAACTGTTAGAACAACTCCCCAAGCAACCTAAAACCTGGCTAATCACCGGCGTCGCAGGTTTTATCGGTTCTAACCTGTTAGAAATCCTGCTCAAACTCAACCAAAAGGTCGTGGGCCTCGACAACTTCGCCACCGGCCACCAACACAACCTCGACGAAGTACAAAGCCTAGTGAGCCCCGAGCAATGGGCTGGCTTTAACTTCATCGAAGGCGATATTCGCCAACTTGAAGATTGCCAGCGCGGCTGCCAAGGTGTCGACTACGTTCTACACCAAGCAGCCCTCGGCTCAGTACCACGCTCAATCAATGATCCAATCACCACCAACAGCACCAATATCGACGGCTTTTTAAATATGCTGGTGGCGGCGCGCGATGCCAAGGTGCAAAGCTTTACCTATGCTGCCAGTAGCTCAACCTATGGTGATCATCCGGCGTTGCCTAAGGTAGAGGCCAATATTGGTAATCCGTTATCGCCTTATGCGGTTACTAAGTATGTAAATGAGCTGTATGCCGATGTGTTTGCTCGCACCTATGGCTTTAATTGCGTTGGGCTGCGTTATTTTAATGTGTTTGGTCAACGCCAAGATCCAAATGGTGCTTATGCGGCGGTGATTCCTAAGTGGACGGCGGCGATGATTCAGGGCGAGCCGGTGCTGATTAACGGTGATGGTGAAACCAGTCGTGATTTTTGTTTTATTGAAAATACTGTGCAGGCTAATTTATTAGCCGCAACTACGGATAATCCGGCGGCTAAAAATCAGGTGTATAACGTGGCGGTGGGTGATCGCACTACGCTAAATGATTTGTTTACGGCGATTCAGTCGGCGTTGGCGGCTAATGGGGTGCTGTATGAGCAAGCGCCGGTGTATCAAGATTTTAGAGCAGGGGATGTAAGGCATTCGCAGGCGGATGTGAGTAAGGCGCGGGAGTTGTTGGGTTATGCGCCGGAGTTTGTGATTAAGGATGGGATTGCTAAGGCGATGCCGTGGTATGTGCGGTTTTTATCTACTTCTAAGCTGGCTTAATTATGCTAAAAAAGCAGCTGCAAAAAATCTGGCAAAATCGCTTAGTTAAAAGTGTCTTGGTAGTTGCCAGTGGCACTGCTGGGGCACAAGCTATTGGCATGGCATTTGTGCCTTTTATCACCCGAACTTACGGCCCTGAAGTATATGGCACTTTGGGCGCTTTTATTGCCTTAACTGGGGTGCTTACTACCTTAGCTGCCTTAGCTTATCCAGTGGCTATTGTATTACCTAAAAGTGACAGTAAAGCTAAAGCATTAGTTAAATTATCTTTACTGATTGCAGCGACTATTAGCTTGCTCGTGTTTATAACTTTGTGGCTAGCAGGTGATTGGATTTTACCCAAGGTGGGTGCTGCTAGCCTGATGGGCTTTATGTTTTTTATTCCCTTGGTCATGTTTTTTAGCGCCTGCCAAGATATTAGCCAGCAGTGGCTCATTCGTAAAAAAGCCTTTAGAGGCATTGCTAATATTTCTATAGCCCACTCTATTATTAATTATGGTTCTCAGGCTTTAGCAGGCTTATACGCACCTTTAGCCGGTGTTTTAATCGGTATTCATAGTTTTTCTATTGCTGTACGTTCTTTATTAACTGGGTTTGTGGGGCGTAAACTAATTAATAAAGAGGATGCTGACAAAGTGCCGCTAAAGCAGGTGGCTTATGAGTATCGTGATTTTCCAATGTACCGTGCGCCGCAGGTAGTGCTTAATGCAGCATCACAAAGTTTACCAGTGCTAATGCTAGCCACTTTTTTTGGGCCAGCTGCTGCTGGCTTTTATGCATTAACTAGGACTGTATTAGGTTTGCCCTCCAGTTTGCTTGCTACGTCTGTGCAAAATGTCTTTTATCCATACTTTAATGAAGCAGTAAGTGAAAAAAAAAATGCGTTTTATTTGTTACTTAGAGCAACAATAGGACTCGTTATTGTAGGGATTTGGCCATTTTTGATAGTGATTTTTTTGGGACCATATTTATTTGGCTTATTATTTGGTAGCGAATGGGTCATAGCTGGTGAGTATGCGCAATGGTTATCATTATGGCTGTTCTTTAACCTGATAAATCGTCCGACTATTTCAGCAATACCGATATTAAGTATGCAGAAATGGTTTTTAAAGTATGAGATTTTTAGTCTGATTACACGAGTCGCTAGTTTGTTTCTTGGTTATCTTGTTTTTCGTAGTGAGATAAGCACAATAATTATATACAGTATAGCTAGCTCTCTAGTGAGTGTAATGCTGCTGCTAAAAGTACTCTTAACTTGTCAGAAAAAAGAGAAAAAACAATGTTTTTTACAGTCGTAACTCCTACTTACAATAGAGCTAATTTACTGCATAGAGCTTTTGACTCATTAAATAAACAGAGTTATAAGCAGTTTGAATGGTTAGTTATTGATGATGGATCAAACGATTATACGGAAGATGTCGTTAATAAATTTAAAAAAGAAGCACATTTCAGTATAAATTATATAAAGCTTAAGAGTAATGTGGGCAAGGCTAGAGCATTAAATATAGCATCGCAACATGTAATCGGAGGCTGGGTGGTTGTATTGGATAGTGATGACTGGTGTGATAATGATGCTTTACAGGTCTTCTATGATGAAATTATAAAAGCTGAAGTAAAATATCCAAATCAATATGGAGCAGTTTCTGCGTTAAAAAGAGACCGTCAAAATAAAAATATAGGTGATGACTATAGTGCTGTTGATAGGTATGGGTGTAGTTATATTGATCGTTATCGATTGAAAATCAAGGGTGATAAGTGGGAAATCCTAAGGGCTGACTTATTTACTAAGTATAGTTATGATCTTTGTCCAGGTGATAGGTATATGGCTCCTAGTTATGCATGGATAAAGATGGCTTTGGATGGATGGAAAACTGTTTTTATAAATAAATCATTAAGCGTAATTGAATATCAAGCAACAGGAATATCTAATAATAATATTCAGCATAGAGTTAAAAGTAGTTGTTCAGCAGTTCAGTATTATAATATGCTGAGTGAGGTTGATGGTGGATATGTTTTGAATCTGAAGTGTTATATAAACTTAGTTAGGTTTAAAATACACTCAAAACAGAAAGTCTCGAGTTTTAGTGAGTTTTTTGTATATCCTATAGCTAGAATCTTTACTTTGCTAGATGGCTTTAAACTAGAGAAAACAAGACGGAGATTAATACCTTGACTGTATCTATATCTTTGCTGGTTTTTATTTATGTTTTCTTGTTCTTATATAGTTCTTTATTGTCTAAAGGTATTCATGGTAAAAGGTTTTTTTGGTTTTCACCGATTTTTATATGTAATGTTTATTATCTTGTAAGGCATTATCCTGCACTAATTGATTCGGCAGTACATTACGATACTTTAAGAGCGCTAATATCTGTAGTGATTGCTATGATGGGAATGATATTATCGCAATTACTTGTTTTTAGGTTTGGGCCTAAAAGATATCCATTTCACTCTGAGCTTAGTTGTGTGAGAGAGCAGCCTGTTAAATTGGCTATAATAATTGGAATGCTATGTGTACTAGTTGTTTTTCTTTTTTTAGGCAGAGTACCTATATTCTATTTGTTTAAAGGCTTGCTGGGCTCAGGAGCTGATCTTGCAATGCATGAAGCTAGAAGGATGAATACTCTGGAACATAGGGCTGGAGATACAGTTTATTTTGGTCAAGGTTACTTTAAATTTATATACTTAAAAATAGCACCATTCTTTGTATCTTGCTTGTATGTGATTAGGAGATTGAATAAAGATAAATTAAAACCAGTTTATTTTTTGATGTTTTTATTTCTATTTTTTTCTATTATGAATGGTCAGATATGGCCTATGATAGATATGTTGTTATTTTTTTCTCTGGTTATTATTGGATATCCGTATTTATTTGAGCTTCAAACAGTAAACTTAAATGTTTCAAGGGTTTTTTGGGTGGGTATCAAAATACTTTGTTTGGTCCTGTTGTTGGTTTTTCTTTTAAGATATTTTCAGTCTTTATCGGGAAGGCATTTCGATAATTTTTTTCTAGATACTTTTAGAAGAATATATAGTTCTGATACTACAGTCTTATATAATATTTTTCCAGATAATGCGCCTTATAGACTAGGGAGTACTTGGCTGAATGATATGACAGGCTTCCTTCCTGGCAGCGTACAAAGTTTTAGTTATGAAGTGCACTACTTAGTTCATGGCGGTGCGTGGGGCTTCACACTATCCCCAGGCCTGCATGCTAGTGCTTATGTTAACTTCGGATATATAGGTGTTTTTCTATTGTTTTTCTTATCGTATAGCATATATGAGTTTTTTTTCTCAAAGCTGCTTAAAAGCTCAAAAGTAGAATATAGATTAATGTCCGTTGTTTTTGCTGTTAGTTTGGCGGTTTCATTAACTGCAGACTTTACTAGCCTTGTATCACCTATAATATACTTTATTTGTATAGCTATCTCCATGAGGTTAATGAGTGCATTTTTTGGAGGTAGGAGAAAAATTAACTTGCTCTAAGAGTTTAATGTAGCTGGTCACTGATGTTAATGGTTTTATTATTGTCACTCTTTAATGAGTTAATCTATTGGTATAAAGTATCTTGAAATTACTAATTGTTGCAGGGTTTGCTGATTCATTAATTACTTTTCGTAAGCCGCTTATTCAAGCTTTACTTAATCAAGGCTTAAGTGTTCATGTTGCTGCTCCTGAGCTACTAGAAAATACTCAAGTAATGGCAGAGCTTAAACAGTTAGGGGTAACTGCGCATAACATTCCTATGCAACGCGTAGGAATGAATCCTTTAGCCGATTTAAAAGCCCTGCTAGCCCTATGGCGGTTAATGCGAAAAATTAAGCCTGACTATGTATTGGGCTACACGGTTAAACCGGTCATTTACGGTAGCCTCGCCGCTTGGTTAGCAGGGGTACCTAAACGCTTTGCACTTATCACAGGGTTAGGCTTTGCTTTTATTGATCAAGAAGGGCAGCGCAGTAAAGTAAGGGCGATAGTACAGCGCTTGTATCGTATGGCCCTTAACCATTGCCATAATGTGTTTTTTCAAAACCCTGATGATCAAGCATTATTTAAACAGTTAAATATTCTTACACCTAATGCCAAAAGCACCGTAGTTAACGGATCAGGCGTTGATGTTGCACAATTTAATGTAGCACCACTGCCTAACACATCCGCACCACGATTTTTACTAATTGGCCGCTTATTGGGTGATAAAGGCGTTAGAGAATACGTACAAGCAGCCAAACTGGTTAAACAGCAATATCCCGAAGCCCAGTTTGATTTGGTCGGTTGGATTGATGCCAACCCCAATACCATCACTCAGCCAGAGCTTGATAGCTGGATTGCTGCGGGCACAATTAATTTCCTAGGCCGCTTAAGTGATGTGCGTCCAGCGATTGCTGAGTGTTCAGTTTATGTGTTGCCATCCTACCGAGAAGGCACACCGCGTACCGTATTAGAAGCTATGGCTATGGGGCGTGCTGTGATTACCACGGATGCACCAGGTTGTCGTGAAACTGTAGTTGATGGCGATAACGGCTTTTTAGTACCGATTAAAGATGCGGATGCTTTAGCGCAAGCTATGTTGCGGTTTATTGAACAGCCGGAGTTGATTGCGCAAATGGGGCAGCGCTCACGCAGCATTGCTGAGGAAAAGTACGATGTGCATAAAGTAAATGCGCAAATGTTGGAAGGGATGGGGTTAAATTGATATTGCGTATTATTAGTCTGAGTAACCGGGCGTGAGATCCCACCCATAAAGCAAAGGTTAAACAAGTAATGGCAGAAATAACAATCGCAGTTATCGGCTCTGCTGGCTCTATTAGTCCAGCTTGTCAGGAGGTTGCACGACACGTAGGTGGCTATATAGCCTTGCGTGGTTTTAATCTGATCTGCGGTGGCTTGGGTGGCGTGATGGCTGCGGCTTGTGAAGGATTCAAGCAAGTTGAAGGTGCCCCGGGTAAAACCCTTGGATATTTACCCGGTTATGCTGCGGCTGACGCCAATCCTTTTATTGATATCGCTTTGCCAACCGGCTTGGATATTGGTCGCAATCAGTTGGTGGTGTCTTCTGGAGCTGCTGTTATAGCGATTGGTGGCGGCGCGGGCACGCTAAGTGAAATTGCCTTAGCTTCGCAATTAGGTAAGCGCATTGGTCTGGTACGTCTATGTGGTGGCTGGGCAGAGCAGTTGCCCGAAGGGTTTCTCGATCACCGCCAAACCAGCTATATGCAATCACTGGATACACTTGAAGCCGTAGAGGCGTTTATCCAAAATTGCGCCAACACTACAATGGAGGCTCTAAGTGTTAACGGTTGGAGCGATCGCTAACGCTTTGTCTGGCGGTGCGCCAGTCTTGATGCTGCATCGGGTGTTAGAGCAATACGATCCTAATAATTACTATTATCAACGCGGTACGGCGATTAGTTGGCAGCGCTTTAATACCTGTTTGCTGTGGGCGGTGGAGTGCCGTGAGCAGGGTTTACCTGGGCCAGTATTTAGCTTTGATGATGGTTATGCTGATAACGAACCAGCTATTAAGGCGTTGTTGTCTGCAGGTTTGCCTGTGGTGCTTTTTCCCGTGAGGGACTTTGTCTTAACCGGTTTTTCGCCGATTGATGATATGGCGGCGCGACTGAATCAGAGCGAGCTTGAATTAAGTGCAAAGCTTCGTGCTTCTTTAATTGGCGGCAAGCTTAAGGCGTGCCTTGCCAAGCTTAATGCTGATCAGTATCGAGCGTACCGTCAGCGCTGGTTTGCGATTGATGAAGACGCTTCTTCTGCGGCTTTTCTTTCAGAGTTGCAGCTTCGTGAGTTGGTTTCGATGGGTTTACAGCTTGGCGTGCATGGTGTCAGCCACCGTATATGGACTGAGATATCTCCAGCAGATTTGCATGCAGAGATCCAAGGTAGCTTAGAATGGTTAAGCTCTTTAGGTTGTAAGCATCCCTTTGGTTTGTGCATGCCGCATGGAAAAATTAATGTAGACGTTTATCAAGCCTTATCTGCTTACTCGTTACCCCTTTTTGGTGTTGATCAAGACTATCCTTTTGCAGTGCTTCGCCGTCGTTGGCTTAAGGAACAAACAGAGTTATAAAATGAGTCGTTTTTCACGAATTGATGTTGTTATTGCTACCGCAAGTGCAGCCCATGTTGTAAGGCTGATTGCGTCACTAACTCATCACTTAGTTGGCTTTGATCTGCGCATTCATTTATTGCTTTTTGGTGCTGGGCAGAGAGAGTTAAGCCAGCAAATACCAAGTCATGTAAAGATCTTTCACCGCCAGTCTGGTTACCCTGATATCGCCGCTAATCGCAATCTGTGTCAACGCTACTTACAAGAGCAAATGCTGCAAAATAATAGCCTTGGTTTGGTTTTGGATGATGATTTAGTCTGGACGCTTTCAGGCATAGACTGGGCAACGCTGTTGCAACGATTGCAGTCAGTTAATGCAGATATGGCTTTTCTGGGTATGGCTGGTGATGCGCCTATTCCTGCTGAGTACACTCGAGCAGCGCCAACCTTGGACGTATTGCTGGCTATTGTTCAGCAGCGTCCACACACAGCAAGTAATCAATTGAGAGTCTATTGTGAGCAGGCTCAGGCATGCTCACTGGCTGATAGCGAGCATCTTCATTGGCATCATGATTACTACAGCTACACGCTGCCGGGATTTCGTTCAGCCAAGCTGGACTTAAATCAAGTGCGTTGGCCTGAGTTGGTCAATCACTTATATGTAGGCAAAAAAACCACGCGTAGCGTTAACCAACTCGCTGATATAAAACCTGCGACTGGCCGCGAGCGCGGTGGTGCGACACTGGTACTCAATCCGCATGTACTTGATATCTCTAATACCAGCATGATTCTAAACGGTTGGACGAGCCGCCGTAGCGATATGCTGATGGCTATGGAGGCACGTAAAATGGGTTACCAACTGTTTGTAACACCACAAGTCGTTCGCCATGAAAGGGAGGTGTGTTTTGATAGTTTTGCACCTGGAAAACTACTAGGCGATCTTCTTGGTTATGCTTTGGTTGAGGCTGGGCAACAGCCATTTGAGCAAAAGATTTTCCATGATCATTTGTCTCGCCGTACTATGCGTACGCTTTGGTTGGTCGAGCAGACGTATCTTCAGTTGGGGTTTTTACATGAATGGCTTGAACTGCAGCAATTGAGTAGTGTTGCGATTGATGCTGCTGTGAATAGGTTGCAGGCTTACAATTGCCAGTTAGTTAAACAGTTGCAGGTGTTTTTGTTAGGGATTGAAAGGGATCAAAATGTCTATAAAAGAGGCGCTGCTCAAGCGCAAGGTGCGTTTGCTCAGTGATGATCCCTTTGATTACGCGCTAGCTGATTGTATTGGAGCCTATACTTTTATAGGTACGCGCGTACTTCTAGGACCTGCTTTAAAGCAAGTGGGTAGTTTTTGCTCGGTAGCGCAGGATGTGATTCTAGGACCTAATCATCATGATATGGCGTTGGTTTCTACCTCCAGTTGTTTTTATACCTTTGACACCGCAGATGATTTTTATACAGGCAATCGTAACGCTTACTCTCAACAGCGCGAAGCTGAGTTGAATGCGTCAGCAGTTATCTTGGCGGATGATGTTTGGGTCGGTGCAAAGACGATAGTGCTGGCCGGTGTACATTTGGGGCAAGGTTGTGTCGTTGGTGCGGGTGCGGTGGTAACCAAAAATGTACCGCCCTATGCGATTGTTGTGGGTAATCCTGCTCGTGTTATTCGTTACCGATTTTCCCTGCAGGTGATTGATACTTTATTAGCCGCTAAGATTTATCAGCGTGATCCTGACGATCTTTTTTCATTATTTAAATTATTTAAGCAGCGCCCTTTACCCGAGCATTTGGATGCTTTTTTAGAAGCGTTGCAGTCTGTACCTGTTGGAGAGTGAAATGGAGTTGGAGCAGCAGTTATCTAGGTTTATTGCCCTGCAGACTGTGGCAGGCGACAAGTCTGCTAATAAGCAGGCTTTAGAGTTTCTGCAACAGGAGCTGACAGCGCTAGCCTTTGCAGTGGAGGTGCTGGGCAATAGTAATAGTGAGCATGACCAGCCTATATTGGTGGCTAAGCTCGGTGACACAACATTACCGACCACGCTGGTGCTATATAACCACTACGATGTTGAGAAAGTTCATGCTGATGAAGTCTGGCAGACATCGCCATTTGCACTGACGTCAGTAAATGGTCGTTTTTTTGGCCGAGGAATTGCTGACAATAAAGCACCGCTGTTGCTCAGAATCGAAACGATCCGCCAACGCATTAAGCAAGGCCGTGCAATGCCACCTATCTTGTGGCTGATACAGGGTGAAGAAGAAGTGGGTGCGCCACTGGCGCATCAACTCTTTCCAGAGCTGTTATCTAAAACTCAGGCGAAGCTTTTTCTCGAAGAAACTGGCTATCAAAAAGAAGATCAGCCGATGCTGTTTCATGTGTTTGATAGCACAGTGCAACCCTCTACAGCTAAGGCTTTGGCGACTGATTTAGGACAGGCTGTATTTGCTGGTAAATTTACCACTGAGCATCGTCATCTGACTAAATTTGGTGCTTGTCCTTTCGTTAAGAATCTTCCCGTTGGCGCTCATTACATCGGTTTTGGTCCTAATGATGCTTTGGCAAATATTCATCAAGCCAATGAGTCAATTAGTATCGAGTTATTAGCATTTTATGCAGAGCAATTCGACCGGTTTCTTGATTGGTGCCTTACGTTTAATTTGGCTTCTTACGAGTTAAATTGAGTGGTCTTTGCATTAGATAATCAGCCACTTTCATCTAGTGGAGTGAGCGCAGGCGTTGAGGGTGAAATTTATAACGTGGCTGAATTGTGCCAGCGCTTCGGGTTATTTGCAGTAAAAAACAGCTGCGATGTGATTCCTCTTTTATATAGCCTTTTAGGCGCTGAACTTTTGCATGAGCTGGACGGTGTCTATGCGGGTGTTCTTTATGATTACGCCACAGATGAATACCTTTCTATCCGTGATCCTCTGGGTGAGAAGCCACTTTTTATGGCTCGAACTGGTACGCAAGTCGTGGTTGTACGCGAGCTTAAAAGCCTAGATTGCATTGCTGACTTTAAAGTACTGCCGGCTGGTTTGGCGAAGCTTGATTTAACCAATATGGCCTATGAAAAAGTAGCGACTGTAAATGATAGACTTAAGACCACGGCTTTTATTGAGCGCAGCAAGGTTGCAGAGCAATTAAATGCTTTGTTGGTGAAAGCAGTTGTTAAGCGTTTACCAGCTGCCGAGCAGCCAGTAGGACTTTTTCTAAGTGGTGGCCTAGATAGCTCCGTACTAGCTTGTATTCTGATGAAAATAAGGCCGGACACGCATTTTTATACGTTGGGCACTCCGGATTCAGATGATTTGTACCATGTAGAGCGTTTAGTTGATTATCTTGGTATTCAAAATTTACATCGCGTTGCAGTACCTGATAAAAGCCAGCTGACTTCTTTATTGGCAGACATTGTTTCTGCTACGGAAAGCTTTAATCCTTCAATTATCAGTAATGGTTTGTGCAGTTATTTATTAGCGCAACAAGCACGAGAAACTGGCGTCACGACTGTTCTGTCGGGCGAAGGTGCTGATGAGTTGTTCTGTGGCTATCATATGTTTAGCCCCCAAGATGATTGGGCTTTGGTCCGTCGCCAACTATTGGATGATCTGAACTTTACTGAGCTGCGAAGAGTCCATCTGACGTGCCAAACCCATGCTATTGACAATCAAAGTCCTTATTTGGATCGTGAAATTCAAAGGTTGGCAAATAACTTAGGCTATTTAGATTTTTATGATTATCAGCATGATGTGCTGTTTAATAAGTTTGTACTCCGCGCAGCCTTTGCTAACGAACTGCCTGATGAAATCGTTTGGCGTAAAAAAGTATCAACTGATGTAGGCAGTGGTGTCAGAGGTCTTGTGGTGCGTCACTTACGTCAAGATGGGTTAACAGAACGAGAGGCTCTGTATCGTATTTGGCAGAAAGTATTTGCACAACGGCTGATAAATAAGCAATTACATCACGCACCTTACTTTTCGGTTTATCCAGCGTTTGATAATGCGATTGATCAGCGTGGAGCAGAGCATAAATGACTCTGCTGCAAGCTGCGGTCTCTGAAGTTGAAAGATTGATGCTGGACGAGTTTCGGCAGCACCCGTTCCACAATTTGTTTTTTCTTGGTTTGTTTGAGAAAGACGGTGTATTAGCAGGTGGTACTTGCTCTGAGAAAACTTTAGCTTTTCAGGCAACACTGCAGCAGCAAGATATTCCAGCACGTTTACACCAGGCTGTTATTCAGGGGCAAGAGTGCCATCGGTTGTTGTCTGTAAAGCTGGGCCAAGAGTTGTTTTACTGTGATATAGGTAATGGCTGGCCAAGTATCCAGCTGTTTCCAGCGTTCTGTGATTCTGCTTACACAGCCTATGGCATAGAGTTTGAGGGCAAAGTTGAGAGCACCGGGCTAGTGATTTATCAGAAAACCAATGGCTACAGGGTGAACTCGATTTTTATTCCGCATCAACCTCGCCCTGAGAGCGAAATACAGCAGGCGATTGAGCAGCGCTTTTCAAGCGGCATTACCTATCCTTTTGAAAAAAAGCTACGTTTTGCTCAGGTTATTGGTGAGGAGTTTGTTTTTCTAAGGGGCTGCAGTTTGCAGCGCTTCCATAAAACAGGACGTTATCAGGAAGCAGTATTTACTAATCAGGAAGAGGCGCTGCAGTGGGTCGCAAGTGTGGTTAAAAATAACTAGATATGAAGTGCTTTTTGTGATGTTAAATACTATTTAGTAGCACTTTCTTTCAGACGATTAAGCCTCATTAGTTGAATTTGAGGTTTAGGTAGGTTTGCTAATGATGCGGTGCGCAACGCGTGTTCGCGCCAAAATGGCCAAACATTATGCAGAGAGTTAAATTGTATAAATTCTTTTAATGCATTTTCATTCAGCTCATAGCGTTGCATATACTTAGCTAGAAAGCAGGCAGTAATTATATAGATAGGGTTTTCTTCATCTTTCTCGGTGTAGAGAGCTATTTTTAATGATATTTTTACGTGTAATAGCTGAAACTGATCGGCTGTTTTTGTAGCGGGCTCAAAAATTTCGGCATTTATTTCTGCTGAGTTTTTTTGATTCTTCTTTATTTCAGAAGAAAAAATATCGTAGTCGCAGTTCATGCGCTCTAATGAGCAAGTGTATAAATGTAAATCTAGCAACTCCATTGCGGGAGTTGCTTCATTAAGTAGTTTCTCGTCCATTAAGCTGCTCCTCCTACATGAAATTCAATACTGCTACGATGCTTTAAGAGAGACTCAGGGTAGCTTTCTGTGTTGTTTTCAAAAAAGAATCTGAAAAAACCAGTGGTCTTTTTCTTAAAAGTAGTGGCTTCTAAAGTGGAAATATAAGGGTTTGCAATAGTTTTTAAGTCTTCAAACGTTTCTTGCTTCAATACACAGAGTTTGATTAACCGGTCCATGGCTACGCTTTGCGAAACTTCACCGCGTTCATATTTTGAAAACGCATTACGACCGCCACCAAATAGTTCTGATGCTTCAGCTTGAGTAAGACCTAATTGCAGTCTTGCTCTTTTAATCTCTTCATCTGTATAGAGGCCATCATAAGATTTTTTGGCCTCACGTATAAGCGCGTCACCTGCCTTAATTTGTTCTGTTGATACAAATTCTCTGCCGCAGTTGCTGCAGGCAGAATAAGGCATATTAACGGTTATAAAATTGTCTTTATGTTTGATGCGCTCAACTACGCTGTGAGTAGTGATGGCATTTGAACCACATACTTGACAGGTATTCATATTTTTTCTCGCTACTTTATGAGCTTAAATGGAATGATGCTAGATCGATGGTTAGTTTTTGCCCAATCAAAGAAAGCTTGATGTACAGGCGGTCTTCAGTTTCATCTTCGTCATCATTCACCTTCCTTTTGTGGGTATAGATGTATGCATCTGCTTTCAGTGAGTGCGGTCCTTGCTGGTAGATATGTGTCTTATTAAAATTTTCAGCTGTTAGTCCTAGTAAGCAGGAAATCACATCAGTTAACTGATATTCAAGATTAGCAATGTCTCTGCGTACCTTGAGGCTTCCGTATTCGATGCTTCCTTTAACTGCAGCATCTTTGATTATGGCCAAGTCGAAAAATGGTTGATTTTTATTGTGGGTGGCCAATAGAGGACTCCATTCCATGTAACCATAATGGTTGGTTGAGCATAGCATAAACGATTTGATGCAGTAAACTTCGTTGGTGAGTTTTTGATCGACTAGGACTTTTTTATATCTGTAGCGCAACTACAGTGCTTTAAATAGCTTACTAAGATGCAGATTTTTAGAGCATTATAGACGCTTTTAAATCCATGTTTAGCATTTAGCTGCAAGTGTGAGCGAAGTTAAATTCTCATAAGGTGGGCTGTTTGAAACGTCTTTTCGATATTGTTGCTTCTCTTTTTGGCCTGATTTTACTCAGCCCTGTTATTGCCATCGTCGCATGGCAAATCAGTCGCAAGCTCGGCTCACCGGTCTTGTTTCGTCAGGTGCGTCCAGGTAAAGACGGCAAACCGTTTGAGATGATTAAGTTTCGTAGCATGCGTGATGCACTGGATGCTGATGGTAATCCCTTGCCTGATTCTGAGCGAATGACACCCTTTGGGAACTTTTTACGTTCGAGTAGTTTGGATGAGTTGCCAGGGCTGGGGAATGAGCTCAAAGGCGAGATGAGTTTAGTTGGCCCGCGTCCATTGTTGATGGAATACCTGCCTTTGTACTCAACTGAGCAGTATCGCCGCCATGAGGTTCGTCCTGGTGTGACGGGTTGGGCGCAGGTTAATGGCCGTAATGCGATTACCTGGGAACATAAGTTTAAGCTGGATGCCTGGTACGTGGATAATCAGTCGTTTTGGTTGGATATCAAGATTATCTTTTTGACCATTAAAAAAGTTTTTGTACGTGACGGTATTAGCGGAGGCCACTATGAGCAAATTCACCGGCAGTGCTAAATGATCATCGCAATGTATTTTATAGGTAATAGCCGTTGAAACGATTAGCGATTTTAGGCGCAAGCGGTCATGGCAAAGTGGTTGCGGATACTGCTGAGTTAGCAGGCTGGGATATTGCTTAATGTTCAGTCTATGCGCAGCCATCCTACCGTGAAGGCACACCGCGTTCGGTGTTAGAAGCTATGGCAATGGGGCGCGCTGTGATTACCACTGATGCGCCAGGCTGTCGTGAAACTGTGGTTGATGGCGATAATGGTTTTTTAGTACCTATTTAAGATGCCGATGCATTTGTGCAAGCGATGCTGCGCTTCATTGAGCAGCCAGCGCTTATGGCGCAAATGGTGCAGCGTTCACGCATCATTGCAGAAGAAAAATACGACGTGCATAAAGTAAATGTGCAAATGCTAAAAGGGATGGTGTTGTAGCTACTTTTGTAGTTATTCGTTGTAGATTTTTAATGTCTGATTTAAGTTTTTTGAAAGAGTAATACCTTCCATAGGGAATTAGTTTGTTGATTAATGCTTTTTATAAACTTGAGCCTGTTGCTGAAAATCCAGCTCAAGCTGTAGCTTTCGGCACCTCCGGTCATCGCGGCTCCTCGCTAACCGCGAGCTTCAACGAGCGACACATCCTAGCCATTGCCCAAGCCGTTGTTGATTACCGCCAACACGCCAATATCACTGGCCCTTTGTTTATTGGTTTAGACACTCACGCTTTGTCGCGCCCAGCTTGGGAAGTGGCGGTGCAGGTGTTGGTGGCCAATCAGGTTTCAGTCTATGTGGCGACTGATGAGGGCGTGACAGCTACACCTTTGCTCAGTCGGGCGATTTTGCTGCATAACGCTGGACGTGAGCAGGGTTTGGCTGATGGTTTGATTATTACCCCATCGCATAATCCACCGGAAGACGGCGGGATTAAATACAACACGCCTGATGGCGGTCCAGCTGACAGTGATGTGACCAACTGGATTGAGGCGCGGGCTAATCAGTATTTGCGTGATGGCTGCGTTGCGGTTCAGCGTGTGGCTTTGCTCGATGCTTTGGCTCAGGTAGATGAGTACGACTATGTTGCTCGTTATATTGCCGAGCTGGATCAGGTGGTGGATTTAGCGGCGATTCGCCAGTCCGGTTTAAAGTTGGGTGTTGATCCCATGGGCGGTACGGCGTTGGCGGTGTGGCAGGCGTTGGCTGCGGATGCTGGGTTGAATATCACTGTGGTGAATAGCAGCCAAGATCCTGCGTTTGCTTTTATGCCGCTGGATCACGATGGCCGTATTCGTATGGATTGCTCAGGCCCTGCGGCCATGGCTAATTTGCTCAAGATTCGTGAGCAGTTTGATTTGTCCTTTGCCAATGATCCCGATGCCGATCGTCATGGCATTGTCGATGCGGCAGGCTTGATGAATCCCAATCACTTTTTGTGCGTGTGTGTGGATTACCTGTTAACCCATCGGCCACTGTGGTCAGCATCGTTGCAGATTGGTAAAACCTTAGTCACCTCGTCGCTGATGGATCGTGTGGTGGCGGCGCATGGTCGTCAGTTGTATGAAGTACCGGTGGGCTTTAAGTGGTTTGTGGAGGGTTTGTATCAGCGTGAATTAGCCTTTGCTGGTGAAGAAAGTGCTGGGGCGACTTTGTTGACCTGTGCTGGGCAGACTTGGACCACGGATAAAGATGGCATTGTCTTGTGTTTGTTGGCTGCAGAGATAACCGCAGTCACGGGCTTAACCCCATCACAGTATTACGC
>RCMZ01000555.1_pt1 | contig 17927 bp, 13 predicted proteins | sample 2041141 | NCBI WGS metagenome assembly RCMZ01 (sample SAMN09708263, study PRJNA481090) | Wastewater metagenome, whole genome shotgun sequencing project. | biome: sewage; isolation source: Davis station wastewater (DW) | place: Antarctica: Davis Station | collected 2010-03-01
GGCCAATGCCGTAGCTAACGCGTGTTTCGTCGGTGGTCAGTTTGAGTTCGGACATGCAACAGCTCCGCTGGAGGTGAAAAAAGGCCGGCAAGACTAGCACAGATGCCTGCCACGACCCCACTCGTCAGCCAGCAGCGCGCTGCCGGCATTTTACTTGATTGGAACGAACGTACCAGCTAGCATCAATCATCGCCAATCCCTGACGTTGCCTCTGCGCAAACCGACCATACGGCACAACAAGATGCCGAAGGATGTCTATGACCCGCTCGCCGCTGCACGCTCTGCTGCTACTCATAGGCCTCGCTCATTGCGCACCTATTCTTGCCAACGAAGCCGACGGTAGCGCTCTGTATGCCGCCTGCGCGAGCTGCCACGGTGCGCAGGCCGAAGGCAACCCCGCCATGCAGGCGCCGGCTCTGGCCGGCCTGAATGCCGACTACCTGAGCCGCCAACTGCAGCACTTCAAGGCCGGCCAACGCGGCGGCGATCCGGCCGATACGGTGGCCGCACCGATGCGCGCCATGGCTGCCACGCTAGCCGATGAGCAAGCCGTGACGACGGTCGCCACCTACTTGGCCGGGCTGCCATTGCCTGTCATCAAACCCAGCCTAACCGGCAATGTCGCCTTAGGCAGCCGGCTGTATCAGGCCAAATGCGGCGCCTGTCATGGCGGCAAGGCCGAAGGCAACCCGGCGATGAACACTCCGCGCCTGCGCCAGCAGCACGACAGTTACCTGCAGCGCCAGGTCGCCAATTTCCGCCAAAGCTTACGCGGCAGTGACCCGGCGGACCGCTACGGCAAGCAGATGAAGATGATGGCAAACAGCGTCAACGAAACTGAACTGCTCGACGTACTCGCCTATATCAGCAGCCTGGGACAACCCTGATGACCGGCAAATACCTGATAGGGCTAATTGCTAGCGCCCTGCTGGCTAGCAGCGCCCACGGCGCTGAAGCGACGGCCGACATTAGCTTGGCCAGCACCTGCCCGCCCGGTTTTGAATTGACTACCAGCAACCAGTGCAAGCTGCACAGCCTGTATGACCAATACAACTCGCTGTACAGCCAGGGCGTGGGCGGCCTGAAGACCGCTCTGCCGGCGCGGCGTGATGGCTTCTCACCGCAGCAGATCGACCTCGGCCGCCAGCTGTTCTTTGATCCACTGCTGTCTGGCGACCAAACGCTGGCATGCGCCAGCTGCCATCACCCCAAACTTGGCTTCGCCGATGGCCAGGCCAAGAGCACCGGCATCTTCGGCCGCACCGCAAGCCGTGGCGCTCCGAGCTTGTGGAACATGGCCTTCTTGACCCATTTCTTCTGGGATGCGCGCGCTAAGTCGCTGGAAGAGCAAATGACCGGGCCACTGTATTCGCCCAACGAAATGGGCAATAACCCAGCCCAATTGTTGAGTTCGGTTGATGGCAACGACACCTATCGCCGGTTATTCGCCGAGGCTTTTGCACAGAGCACCGAACAGCCGATCAGCCTGGCGCAGATCTACACCGCGATTGCCGCGTTTGAGACCTCGCTAATCTCGCTCAACAGCCGCTATGACCACTATGCCCACGGCTATGCCGATGCCTTGAATGCCAATGAACTTGAGGGCATGAACGTGTTTCGCTCGTTTGTCGCGCGCTGCGCCGAGTGCCACACGCCGCCACTGTTTACCAACCAGCAGATTGCCGTGATTGGCGTGCCCGAAGCGGCGGGTGAGCCCTTCGACGCCGGCGCCGAGAGCGTGTTCCACAATCCCACCTGGCGCGGCGGCTTCAAGGTGCCGTCGCTGCGCAACATCGCTCAGACCGCGCCTTATATGCACAACGGCGCGTTCAGCAACTTGCGCGACGCCAGCGAGTTCTACACCAAGGGCCGCGGCCACGCCTTGCCTGAGGAAGAGAAGGCGCGCGTGATCCTGCATTGGCATATCTGGGAACCCAAGCTGGCCGAACTGGAATTGGATCGTCTGGTGGACTTTATGCAAACCCTCAGCGACGACAGCTTCACCCCTGCCATACCCACCAAGGTGCCGTCCGGCTTAACCCCCGGCGGACGCCTGCCAGCAGCCCTGCAGACCAGCACCAGCACCAGCACCAGCACCAGCACCAGCACCAGCGCCGCACATCTTGTGTCACAAGGAGAATAATAATGGGCAAGAAAATCATCACTAGCATCGCTGCCGTCGGCCTACTCGCCGCCGGCATCTACCTCGGCAACCACCTCGCCAGCAATAACAGCGCCACCATCGTTGGTGGTGCCGACCGCTACGCGGCGAAAGCCGGTGCAACCAGTGCCGCAGTCGGCAACCTGGCCAAATCGGTTGGTGCCAGCGGCAAGGGTGAGGTGCATGCGGTGCGCGACGGCGAGTCGATCCAGGCAGCGGTGCAGAAGGCGCAACCGGGCGATGTGATTCAGGTATTCCCCGGCACCTACAAAGAAACCGTGTACATCGACAAGGACGATATCCTGCTCAGCGGCGTGATCGTCGACGGCCAGTGGCCAACCATGGAAGGCGAGCAAAAGCTCAACGATGCGGTGCTGTATTCAGGCAACAACATCACCGTCGAGAACCTGCACATTACCCATTACAAGGGCAATGCGATCATGGGTCAGGCCGGCAACAACTTCCTGATCCGCAACAACCGGGTGATCGACACTGGCGTCTACGGCATCTTCCCGCAGCTGGGCAAAAACGGTCTGGTCAGCAATAACGTGCTCAGCGGCATCGAAGACGCGGCCATCTACATCGGCATGTGCGACAACGTGCACGTCAACAACAATGAAGTGTTCGCCAACGTTGCCGGCATCGAGATCGAGAACTCACGGCACTCCATCGTCGAAAACAACAAGGTCTACAACAACACCGGCGGCATCCTCGCGTTCATCACCCCGGGGCTGCCGATCAAGACCACCTTCGACGTGATCATCCGCAACAACTTCATCAACGACAACAATCACCCCAACTTCGGCGCACCAGGCTCGATTGTTTCGGGCGTACCCGCGGGCACCGGCATCATCGTTATGGCCGCCGATGAAGTGACCATCGAAAACAACATCATCAGCGGCAACAAGAACGTCGGCATCGTTATCACCGACCACGACAGCTTCGCCAATATCACCAAAGACCCCGACTCTGATCCGCACTCAGATAAGATCTCGATTCTCAACAACCTGATGTTCGACAACGGCGCAGAGCCCATCGATGAGATCAAGGCACTGAAAATCGCCAGCCTAACCAGTGGCGCCGTCGACATCATCAACGTCGGCACCAGCCGCGAAAGCTGCCTACTCAACCCGCACCAATACCCGAGCTTGGGCACCAAGAGCTTTGGCACCTGCGGCTTCTCCACCACCGCTGACACTGTGACGTACCTGCTGCCCGAGCCGGTAGCGGCGCGCGAGTTTAAGCTCGAAGAGAAAGGCAAGATGGTCTACTACGGCGTCTGCGCCGGCTGCCACGCCTACAACATGCGCATGATCGGCCCACCGGTGGAAACCATTCAGGCGCTGTACATGGACAACCCGCAGGGCATCGTCGACTACATCACCAACCCAACCAAGAAGCGCGACGACTACCCAGCCATGCCCAAGCAGGATTACCTCAGCCCAGAAATCCGCCGCGCCGCCGCCGAGTTCATGCTCTACACCGACAGCAAGGGCAAGTTCCACGACCCAGCGCTGAACCAATAACCGTAAATATGCAGCACAAAAAAGGAGCACCGCGGTGCTCCTTTTTTAATCCGCGCAACAGGGCTGCGGGCGACCTCAATGCTTGGTCAGCTTATCCAAATAGCCCATCACAAAGGCCGACAGCACGAAGGTTAAGTGGATGATCACATACCACTTAAGGTGCTCCGGCTCGATGTTCTTGGCATCCATAAACACCTTGAGCAAGTGAATCGATGAGATCGCTACGATCGACGCAGCGACCTTCATCTTCAGCGAGCTGGAGTCCATCTTGCCCAGCCAGCTGAGCTTCTCTTTATCTTGGTCAATATCCAGCTGAGAGACGAAATTCTCGTAGCCGGAAATCATCACCATCACCAACAAGCCACCGACCAGCGCCATGTCGATCAGCGACAGCAACACCAAAATCAGATCGGCTTCGGCCATGGAAAATACGCTGGGTAGGATATGGAACACTTCCTGGAAAAACTTCAGGCACAGCGCCAGCAAGGCTAACGACAAGCCGAAATAAATCGGCGCCAACAACCAGCGCGATGCGTACATCGCATTTTCAAAAAAGCGTTCCATGGTGCCTCGCAAAGGAATTAAAACTGGCGGCGAGTATACCCAGCGAATACCCGCCTACATAGCGACCCAGCGCCTCTCAAGAGCAGCTTTTAACGCATATTGATTTTGTGGATAACATTTTTAGCCGCACGCTTAGCATTACACCCTGAGCCGCCCACAGCGCCCGCGCAGAAGCTGTCTGCGCGGGCCTATTCAGGCCTCTGGATGCCGTTGCGGTGAGTCTCAGAATGGCCACGTGCGTGGTTCAAACGCCGCAGTTGCGCTTGCATAGGTAAACGCCAGATCGGTGGCTGCTGATCGGCTTGGTAACCCTGGGACAACAGGCTTTCAGCAATCCCTTGCAGCACCTGCTCAGCCACGCAAGGCCCGCAGAATGGGCCTTGCGCCTTGATCATGGTCGGCTGCGCAGTGGCCATACCGGCGGCGCAGAGCAACACCCACAGACCTTGCTCGCCAGCCAGCGGGCGCACCTCGCATTCGATGCGGGTGATCATTCCCAAACAGTGGCGGGTCAGACAGAGGCTGCGCGACATGGCGGCGGCTCCGCTAAGAACGAGCATTTAGCCTACACCCGCAATGGGCCGGCCGGAAGTCAAGAGTTACCCCCACAAGCTGTGGATAACTCTGTGGATGAGCGTTGGAAAAGCCCCTCCAGCCTTGGCTATCCGGGCGGGCGGCGATAATGCTCAGTGACTGGTCAACCACCGAACGGTTGACCAGCCCTGAATCGACTGCAACTAGCCCGGCAGAAGATCAGCCGGCGGCTTTTTAGGCGCCTTTTTGCGCACGGGCTTTGCGGCTGCCGCAGCAGCGGGCGGCGCCTCTTCCGGTTCGTCGTCCTGGCCCATTTGCGCAATCGTGCGCAGGCGCTCGACCACCCGCGCATTGACGCTGCCCTCTGGAAACACGCCATCCGCATTCGGCGTGCCAGCGTCGGCCCCCACCAGCAAACTCAGGGCTTCATCCACCTGACGCACGGCGTACACATGGAACAGGCCGGCACGCACTGCCTGCAGCACGCGCTCATCGAGCATCAGGGTGGCGACGTTGGACTGCGGAATGATCACACCCTGCTCACCGGTCAGGCCACGCGCCTCACAGAGACGGAAGAAGCCTTCGATCTTTTCATTAGCCCCACCAACCGCCTGCACCTGACCGAACTGATTGATCGAGCCGGTGATGGCGAAGCACTGCTTCAACGGCGTGCGCGAGAGGGCCGAGATCAACGTGCACACCTCGCCCAGCGAGGCGCTATCGCCATCCACATAGCCGTAGGACTGCTCGAGGGCGATGCTCGCGGAGATATCCAACGGATACTCCTGGGCATAACGACTGCCAAGATAGCCGGTGAGAATCATCACGCCCTTGGAGTGAATTGGCTGACCAAGGTTGACCTCGCGTTCGATGTCGACGATCCCCGAACCGCCGGGATACACCGTGGCGGAAATCCGCGCGGGCACACCAAAGGCCGAATCGCCCACTTCCAGCACGGTCAGACCGTTGCACTTGCCGACTTCAGAGCCACAGGTGTCGATCAGAATAACGCCCGCCAGCATGTCATCCAAAATCCGCGCCGAAACACGCCCGGTGCGCACCGCTTTCGCCTTTAACGCGCGCTCGATATGGCCGACATCGGTGCACGCCTCGCCGGCCTGCTGACGAATAAAGTCGGCCTCGCTGACCAGCTGAAACAAATCACCAATACGTGCCGATAAGCGCCCTTGGTGCTCGGCCAGGCGCGCACTGTAAGTCGCTACGCGCGCCACCGCAGCGGCCGTCAGCGGCGCCATGCCCTCTTCCGAGGTGCGGGTTTTCATCAGCTGGGCGAATTGCTCCAAGCTGTCCTCGACCAGCGGAATATCCTCATCGAAGTCCACCAGCACGCGGAACATTTCCTGAAAGTCCGGATCGAGGTCCTGCAAGGTGTAATACAGCTGGCGCGAGCCAATGATGATGACCTTGACCTGCAGCGGGATCATCTGCGGCGTCAGGGTCACAGTAGCAATGCGCCCCAGCTCACCCAAGGGTGACTCCATTTTCAACTGGCGCGAATGTAAGGCGCGCTTGAGCGCATCCCAAACAAATGGCTCGCCCAGCAGCTTCTCGGCCTCAAGCACCAAGAAGCCGCCATTGGCACGATGAATCGCCCCCGGCCGCAGCTGCCGATAGCTGGTGTAAAGCGCGCCCTGATCGGTGTTGTATTCAATCCGGCCAAACAGATTGTCGTAAGTCGGATGCGACTCGAACACCACCGGCGCACCGCCGGCATGGTGATGGCCGACCACTAAGCTTGGGCTGTATTGCTCCTCCAGCAACGTGCGGGTTTGCGCATCGGCTTTGTCCCCATCCACCAACTGCTCAACCACTGTTCTCAGTAGATTGACCTGCACGGCCTGCAGGTAAGCACAGACGCCGGAGTTTTCTGCGTAGCGCTCAGACAATGGCGTTAGCAACGGCTGTAGCGCCAGGCTGATGGTTTCTTCATTGAGCTGACGCAGCTGGTTACTCGACTCGCGCCGCCACTGCGCCAAGCTCGATAGCTCTTCGTTAAGGCGCTCTTCCAGCGCCGAAATGTCGGCGTGAAAGCGCTCGCGCTCAGCCTCTGGCAGCTGAGCAAATTCGGCCTCATCCAACGCTTTACCGTCCTTCATCGGGGTAAAAGCAATGTTGGTGCTGTCGCGGTACAGCGCCACGTCTTTCTCCAGCGAGGCGCGCTCGATCACATCGAGGGCGCGGTCGTAGCGCTGATTAAAAATGCGGTCGATGGCGCTTTTTTTCTGCTGATATGACGGGTGCTCGAACACTGCCGGAAAGGTCGCCAGCAGGTTGTCGATCAGGTGATTAATGTCAGCCAAAAAGGCGCTCGCCGTGCCGGCGGGCAACTCCAGAGCGCGCGGCTCACGCGGCTCATCGAAGTGATTGACGTAGACCCAGTCCGACGGCGTGGCCAAGCGCTTGGCTTCAGCCTTTAAGTAGCGCTGCACAAAGGAGAAGCGCCCGGTGCCCGGCTCGCCCATCACATAAACGTTGTAGCCGGGCCGTGGCATGGCCACGCCGAATTGCAGAGCATCCACTGCGCGCTCTTGGCCGAGCACGCCACGAAAGGGCTCCAACTCGTCGGTATTACTAAAGTTGAACTGCGCGGCATCAAACGGCCGGGTCAAGGCTTCGGGCGCTACCCGCAGGGCAGTCGCTATCGAGTCGGCCATGGCAAATCCTTAGGCTAGCGGCGCGCCAGCAAACGGTCCGGCGCACATGGGAAGATGTGCCCATTCTGGCGCCGGCCACGGAGCACTGGCAAGGCATTCGCCGGCCTAACTGGCTACTGCACTAAGTCCGCACAGCCCAAGCAGAAGGCTGCCGTCGGTAATGCCTGCAAGCGCGCAGCCACAACGCTCTCGCCACAGCGCTGGCACACGCCATAGGTACCGTTGCTCAAGCGCAGCTTAGCCTGCGCCGCCTGCTGCTGGCCGTGCTCAGCCTCAACCAGCAACGCCTGCAGCACCTCATCATTTTGCCGTTCGCCGGCTTGCTCGGCGGAGTCGGTCGAATGACTAGCAGCCAGATCACGACTAATCGCCGTCACCCGCGCGGCATATTCGGCTTCCAGTGCATCAAGAACGGCTTGCGGGTTGAAAGTAGTCATGTCGCGCACTCCAACGGAAAGATGGCATTCAGTGTGGCTGGCTGGCAGCAACCTGCACTGACATGCATCAAGCACAATTGCCGGTTAGTGCACAGCCCGCGCACTGAGCCTTGACACTGACCGGTCATTCCGAAAAGCTGCAAGGTACAGACGGCTATGAAAGTGCTCTTAGACGTAAGCCATTGCTCACCATAGAACACCGCATAACGTACCCGTCTGGACGGCCTAGGCCCTGCGCCTGAGCTACCTACCAAGGATTGCATAGAGAGTAAAAACATGAAAAAACTCCTGCTCGGTACCCTGCTTGTTGCTGTTTCCTCCACTGCTTTCGCTGAAGCACCAGGCGGCCCAAGCTGCGGCTGGGGCAACATGTTGTTCAAAGGTCAGCGCGGCATGGCTTCGCACTTTGTTGCATCGACTACTAACGGCACCTCAGGTAACGCCACTTTCGGCATGACCTCGGGCACCAACGGCTGCTCCACCAACGGCACCCTGACCTACGGCGGCAAGCCAATGCTGGTAGTCAGCAACATGATGGACGAGCTGTCGGAAGACATGGCTAAAGGCCAAGGCGAAGCCCTGACCACTTACGCCGTAGTACTCGGTGTAGCACCGCAAGACCGTGCTTACTTCGAAGAAGCTGCACATGCGCACTTCAATGAAATCTTCAGCAGCGCCTCAGTAAGCGCCGCTGATGTGCACGCCGCCACCCTGGCGATGATGCAGAGCGACGCACGTCTGGCTAAATACGCCCACGAAGCCTAAGCAACAGTCATCAGGCGCGGCTCACGCCGCAACCTGAAAACTGCGTTTCATGGCTGTAGCCCGCGCCTTATGGCGCGGGTTTGTTTTGTAGAGTCATATTCCCCATGCTCAAACGTCTGCTTTTTCTTGCGGCGCTGTGTGCCTGCGCGCCACTGGCAGCGCAACCACAGTTTGCTGACACGCGCCTGCACAGCCTGGCTAACGATCCTTACTGGATCTCCCTCGGCCATTACGAGACCGGCAAACTGGGCGGCTGGCGCAGCTATGTCGACGACGGCAAGTTCTTCCTCGCCGACGATGGAGCCACGCACCCGGAGGCGGAACTACGCGCCACCCTAAATGCTCTATACGCGCCCGCCAGCCTTGGCGAGCAACACGCCCAATGCGTATTCCCCGCACGTAGCCGCTGGCTGCGTGAGCAACTGCAGCTGACTGACTTGCCAGCGCTGGCCTGCAACGAGCTGCACACGTGGTACAACGACATCGCCCCGCACAGCGCGGCGCTGATCTTCCCGGCGGCCTACCTGAACAGCCCGTCGTCAATGTTTGGTCACACCTTGCTGCGCATCGACCAAGCCGATGTCGACAGCAGCGGCAGCCCCATGCTCAGTTACGCACTGAACTTCGGCGCGTTTATCGAGGGCGCCGACAACAGCATGCTGTATGCCTGGAAAGGCCTGATGGGCGGCTATCCGGGCCTGTTTGCGCTGGTGCCTTACCGGGAAAAAATGGCTGAATACACCCGCCTAGAAAACCGTGATCTGTGGGAATACCGGCTGAACCTGACCCCAGAAGAAACCGGACGCATGGTCGAGCACGTCTGGGAGCTGAAGCAGATCCGTTTCGACTACTTCTTCTTCGATGAAAACTGCTCCTACCGCCTGCTGGAGCTGCTGCAAGTGGCGCGCCCCGGCTTGCAGCTGACCGAGCAATTCCAGCTCACCGCGATCCCCACCGACACCGTGCGCGCGGTCAAAGACGCCGGCATGGTCAAACAGATCGATTATCGCCCGTCACGCGAGCGCGAGCTGCGCAAAAGCGCCGAGCCACTGGACGAACACGAGCAGGACTGGGTTCTGCGCATCGCCGCCGACACCGCCCAGTTGCAGCAACCGGCTTACCTGGCCTTACCCGCAGCGCGTCAGGCGTTGATCACCGACACGGCCTTCCGCCTGCTGCGCTATCAGGCCAACGGCCAAGAACGCGACCCGGCCATGGCCGAGCGCAGCTTTAAACTGCTGCAGACCATTCATAACAATCCGCCACCGCCGCTGGTGGTTGAGCGCCCCGGCCTGCCGGAAGACGGTCACGACTCACGCACCTGGCAACTGGGTGTCGGTAGCCGTGGCGACCGCGCCTTTGGCGAGTACGGCTTGCGCATGGCCTATCACGATTTGGAGGACAACCTGTACGGCTTCCCCATGGGCGCGCAGATCGAAATCCTGCAAATGAAACTGCGCCAATACGAGGGCAACGACTGGCAGCTACAGCAACTCGACTTCGCGAGCATCCGCTCCCTGACGCCGCGCAGCCAGCTTCTGCAACCGCTGTCATGGCAAGTGCGCGGTGGTTTCGAGCGGGTGCCGGGCAACAGCGCTGAAGCCGATGCCAAAGCCACCTTGGTCAGCCATATCAGTGGCGGTGCCGGTGCCAGCTGGCAGCTTGGCGAAGATTGGTTCGGCGATGAGCTGCTGGGTTTCAGCCTGCTTACCGGCCGCTTGGAGCACAACAACGACTTCGCCCAACTGGCGGCACCCGCCGCGGGTTTCGACAGTGGCCTGCTGTGGCGCAACGCACTGGGCAACCTGCGCTTGGAAGCCCAAGGCGATTACTTCATCAACGGCGAAGTACGCCGCAAGCTCAGCCTCAACCAGCAATGGGAGCTCAGCCAGAACCTTGGCCTACGCCTGAGCGCCGAACGTCAGTTCAGCCAACAGACCACACCGACCAACGAAGTGATGCTGGAGCTGAAGTGGTATCACTACTGAGGCACTAAGTGCGCCAGCTTCATCCGTATCAAAAAGCAAAAAGGCCCGCATCGCTGCGGGCCTTATGTTTACTGGTGCCGGAGATAGGAATCGAACCTACGACCTTCGCGTTACGAGTGCGCTGCTCTACCAACTGAGCTACACCGGCCTAACTGCACGATAGCGTTAACCAGCGCCTAAGGCGTTAGGTACGCTAAACATTTTTAACCCACGCCCATTTGGCTCGCACTCAACCACGGCGTATCAGCAACACCCCAGCCAGAATCAACAGTAAACCGCCAACCTTGCCGATGCTGATCGGTTCCTGACGAAAACCCACCCAACCGAAGTGATCCAGCGCCAGCGCCATGCCCAACTGGCCAGCCAGCACTAGGCTCATAAATAGCAGCGCACCGATGCGGGGCCCGGCAAAAGCGGCAGTGCAAATAAAGAAGGCGCCAAGCAAGCCGCCGCTCCACTGCCACCACGTTAGCCCTTTGAGCACATTCAGGCTGGGGACCTCGCGCTGCGCTAATACCAGCAGCAACAACGCCAACGAGCCGACCAGAAAGGAAATACACGCCGCCGCCAACACGCTGGACACATGTTTAGCCAACTGACCATTGATCCCAGCCTGCAATGGCATAAACGCGCCAGCGACTAAAGGCAAACACAACAACCACCAAACAGGTGCGGGCATAGGAAGCTCCAACAAATAGACCACAGGCCGCTCTAGCGTAGCGGATCAGCCAAAAAAATTGGCAACGTACAAACGCCAAACGGAGCCCGAAGGCTCCGTTTGGTTATGACACAGGCGAGTATTACGCCAGCTTTTTGTGGCGTACCCGGTGCGGCTGGGACGCCGCGTCGCCGAGGCGTTTTTTGCGATCGGCTTCGTACTCGGTGTAGTTGCCTTCGAAGAACACCGCTTGCGAATCATCCTCGTACGCCAGGATGTGGGTCGCAACACGGTCAAGGAACCAGCGATCGTGAGAGATCACAATGGCGGCGCCAGGGAAGTCCAGTAGCGCTTCTTCCAAGGAGCGCAGGGTCTCCACGTCGAGGTCGTTGGACGGTTCGTCCAGCAGCAGCACGTTGGCGCCCTCTTTCAGGGTCAATGCCAGGTGCAAACGACCGCGCTCACCACCGGAGAGGTCCTTAACGAACTTCTGCTGGTCGCCGCCCTTGAAGTTGAAGCGGCCGACGTAGGTGCGTGACGGGATCTCGTAGTTACCGATTTTGATCATGTCGGAGCCGTCGGAGACCATTTCCCACACGGTCTTTTTGCCGTCAAGGTCTTCGCGGCTCTGATCGACGCAGGCCAGCTGCACGGTTTCGCCGACTTCAATGCTGCCCGAGTCCGGCGTTTCTTTGCCCATCAGCATGCGGAACAGGGTGGATTTACCCGCACCGTTACCGCCGATCACGCCAACGATGGCGCCTTTAGGCATGCTGAACGACAGGTTGTCGATCAGCATGCGATCACCGTAGCCTTTGCACACATTTTTGAATTCGATGACCTTGTCGCCCAAACGCGGGCCCGCCGGGATGTAAATCTCGTTGGTTTCGCTGCGTTTTTGGAACTCTTGCGACTGCATTTCTTCGAAACGCTGCAAGCGTGCCTTGGACTTCGACTGGCGAGCTTTGGCGCCTTGGCGCACCCACTCCAGCTCGTCTTTCATAGCTTTTTCGTGAGCCGACTGCTGCTTGGACTCTTGCGCCAAACGCGCTGACTTGGCCTCAAGCCAGCCGGAGTAGTTGCCCTCGTAAGGAATACCCGCACCGCGGTCGAGCTCAAGAATCCAGCCGGCGACGTTATCTAGGAAGTAACGGTCGTGGGTAATCGCCACCACGGTGCCCGGGAAGTCGTGCAGGAAGTGCTCCAGCCAGGCCACCGAGTCGGCGTCCAAGTGGTTGGTCGGCTCATCCAGCAGCAGCATGTCAGGGGCTGACAGCAGCAGACGGCACAACGCCACACGGCGCTTCTCACCACCCGACAGCACAGCAATTTTGGCGTCCCACGCCGGTAGGCGCAGAGCATCGGCGGCGACTTCCAGCTGACGGTCGAGGTTGTGCCCGTCGCCCGCTTGCAGAATCGCTTCCAGCTTACCTTGCTCGGCGGCCAGCGCATCGAAGTCGGCATCCGGCTCGGCGTAAGCGGCGTAAACCTCATCTAAACGCATTTGCGCGTTTTTGATCACGCTGACGGCTTCTTCAACTACTTCGCGTACGGTTTTTTCCGGATCGAGTTGCGGCTCTTGCGGCAGGTAACCGATGTTGAGGTCAGGCATCGGCCGCGCCTCACCATTAAACTCGGCATCCACGCCGGCCATGATTTTTAGCAGGGTGGATTTACCCGAACCGTTGAGGCCGAGTACGCCAATTTTGGCGCCAGGGAAAAATGACAGGGAAATGTTCTTCAGAATTTCCCGCTTCGGCGGCACAACTTTGCCCAGCCGGTGCATGGTGTAAACGTAAGAGCCTGTTTTGCCTGATTTGTCACTTTTGGACATGGTTTTATTCGCCTTTAATCCTGTTTTTTCAGTGCTTTATGATAAAGAAGAGCGCTTAAATTATGGAAATTAAAACGTTAGGTTTTGCGTTGACCTTAACTTGTTCCTGACTATACTCAGAAAAGTTATTTTTTATGAGAGAGCAATATGGGTCTCCAGGTCATAGAGCAGGTGGTGAATGGTGCTCGTAGAAAGCTGCTGGTGCAAGACTACATCCCGGTTTACTACCCCAACCTCTACATGACCATGGAGCACTCGGGCAGAGCACTGGAAACAACAAAGAAGTACCTTGAGCATCTAGTTGTGGTTGAGCAGTTTCTGGCTTTTTCCTCTATTGATCTGATTTCTCGCATCGAACAGCGCCCTGCGAGCCAATACCTGACAGACACTGAACTTTCTAGGTTTGTGTCGGACGCGGGGTTCAGCAAGGAAACCCTGGCCATGAAGTATGCGGGGATGCGTTTGCATCCGACTGCCTACAAATCCGTTGGCAAAGTCCATGCGCAGCAGCGAATAGAGGCGGTACGCGACTATGTAGCCTTCCTCTATGACAAGCTGGGCGATCACTCAACGCGATATGCGGCGGCTGACGATCTGAAGAAGCGCATCAACCGCAAGATCAAAGCGGCTAGACCGGCCTGGAAAAAAACGCGAATAGACGAAATAAAGGGGCTGACAAGCCAGGAGCGAACTCGATTATTGGAAATCATGCATCCGCATAGCGCCGAGAACCCCTTCTCAGATGAAGCCATCAGGCTGCGTAACTACATCATTTTGCTGCTGGGTCTCGACATGGGGCTGCGACGCGCCGAGATGCTACTGATCAAGATCGGCGATATTCACTGGCACAGTCGTCAACTAGCGGTGGTCAACCTGGAGGATGAGAGCCTCGATCCACGAACGATGGCCCCGCAATTCAAAACCAACGAGCGCATGCTGCAGATGACCGATGACCTGTATGGCGCAATCACTGAGTACGAATCGAAATATCGCCAAAGAAAGCCCCGTAGCGGTGCATCGCAAGCGAGAAGGCACCCGTTTTTGCTGGTGGCCCACAAGCGAAATGAGGGCGGACCGCTGACCATAAAGGCAGTGGATGGCATTCTGTCCAGGGTCCGAGAAATAGCGCCGGAAGTGGGTCATGTGACCCCGCATACTCTGAGGCATGACGCGGTCTACACGATGCTGGAAAGTATGCGCGAGGAACTGGCAGAGCTCACGCCGGAGGATCGCACCACGCAGGTTCAAAAAACCCTCACATGGATGTTCGGCTGGAGTCCCGGATCGGACATGCCTGACCTCTACGGCGCGAAATTCTGGAAAGAAGAGGCGGACAAAGCGATACAGAAGCGGGCCGAGCGGTTTAAGGCCATCCGTCAAAAGGCCGAGACACAAGGCGGTTCAAAGTGAAAATCTCCGTCGAAGCACTTCAGGCACCCACGAAGGACAGCCTCGATGCATGGCTGAACACGCCTCGCCTAGCGAAATGTGGGAAGGTGTTCACACCCGCCGAACCGATGTGGAAACCGGATCAATCGGCTAATCATTCAGTCAACTGGAAAGCTGCTGTTGCCTGCGTCTCGCTAGATTGGCAGCCTTGGTTACACGCCGCCCTAGCGTACCGAATGGCCGATATGGCAGCGGGCACGGTTGCTAGCGCCGCCAGCGGGTTGTCGCGGGCTGCACAAGCCGGGCTTGACCCGCTCAACGAGGATCACCTGATCGATCTGCGGGAGCGCTTTAACCGTGCTGAGTTTAGTGTCATTGCCTCTTTCATGGCGTTTTGGCACGACTGCGAATCCCTCGAACAGCGCCCATCGCAACCCCTTATCGATGCCTACCAGGCACTGCCTAGGAACAAGAAATCCAGCCACGATGTGATCCTCAGCCTGGACCCCGAACAAGGCCCATTCACGCAGGTGGAGCAGGACGGTCTGTACCAATGGATACATGAGCAGTTTTGTCACGGTCAGTTAGATCCCGAGCAGTACCTTTACCTGCGTTTGTTGATGATTTACGGGCCGCGAGGCACTCAGGCGCGAGCGCTGGTTTTTGGTGATTTCACGAAGAGCGATCAGGGCTGCAAGGTCAGGATGCCCTGGGCAAAACAAAGGTGGGACGAGGAAGGTTGGCGAGTAAAGCTCGAAACATTTAGCCTGGATGATGACCTCTACAGCGTGGTGCAGGCCTACAAGGCAATGGTTCTGGCGCAACTCTGGCAAACGTATCCAAACGGTACCGATTGGAATGCAGCCATTGAGAATGTGCCCCTCTTTCGTCGGAAGCTGGATGATGAAACAAAACTTAGGGAGCGGGTGAATCCCCCTGTTTTGCTCGATAGTCACCTTCAAAAAAGCCTCGAAGACGCGCCGCAGGCGATCTTTCATGTCGGATCAAATACAGTCAGAGCATGGCTTGAGCGCATCGGGCGGATGGAGGGCTTTCCGATTTCGCCTCGCACCCATCAGCCGCTGATTGTGACGCGGGGTCACCGGTTCAGGCACACCCTCGGCACGGACCTGTCCAATGCGGGAATGAGTGAGTGGGCGATGGCCCGCGCATTGATGCACAAGGGTACTCAGACAGTGCGAAAGTACCGACAGGTGTCGGCAGAGTTGCTAGCGTTGATCGACGCGAAGATGACCGACCATCTGGCCTTGGTTGTGAATGCGTTCACCGGGATCATCGTCACAGATCGCACCTCAGCGAAAAACGGGGAACTAGCGGATCGACTAATCGAGGATCTGGCGGTGTGTGGTGCCACGGCCGCCTGCCATCTCGATGCGCCGTTTACCTGTTACGCCTGCGGAAAGTTTCAGCCACTTCTGGACGCGGACCACAGTTCGGTCCTTAAGAGATTGGAACGTCGTCGGGAGCAAACCATTGCCACGGACAAAACCACCGGCGTGCTCTGGGATCGGGCCATTTTGGCTTGCCGCAAGGTGATTCTGGATTGTGAGGCCATGCGCCGATCATCGGGCTCTGGGAGGACAGAGGAATGACCGAAGCGTTTGATTCTGAACCGTCAGAACCGACGAACAACATTGTCGATTTTAAGCCCAGGAGCCAACTGGCTGCGGAGACTCAGCTCGCGGCGTTTATCGAATGGGCAAAACAGACCCTACCCAAAGGCATTCCCTATCGAGTGCACGCGAGTATTCGCTGGGAAGACGACAGTTGGCACTCGCATGGCGTCCAATCCTGTAGCTTCTCGGCGCTCGGACCGACCAAAACCGACCCAAAGGCGATGCAGGTACCCTTCACGGAGTTTGCCAAAGCAATGGTGGTGTACCGAAGGGTGTATTTGCAGAAAAAGGACATCTGTAATTGGCTTTCCGCCCTGAAGGCGCTGGAAGCAGCCCTGTTCGAGCTGACCGGCACGCTGGATGTGACGCAGGTGTCCGCCGCTGTCTGTAATAAAGCGTGCGACCACCTGAACCGTCACATGACAAAAGGCGATACCGCATACAGATACAGTAAGGCACTTGAGGCCATCATCACCCTGATGCGGGACAAAAAACTGCTCAAGTCGGATTTCCGATGGACTTCTCCGCTGAAGCTGAAGCCGACTGGCACGCTCAAGCAGCAAAGAGCCGATCGGGAAGAGAAGCTGCCCAACCCTGAAGCAATCAAGGCCCTCGGGGAAGTGTTCAATAACGAATTGACCCGCCCCCTCGATATCGTTGTGACATCCGCCTGTGCGCTGTTACTGAGTGCTCCGAGTCGCGTGGGTGAATTGGCGGATGTCGAATTGGATTGCCTAGTATTCAAAAAGGATACCCAAGGCAACCAGCGCATGTTCTTGCGCTGGTACGCGGAAAAGAAAAACCAGGTAATGCTGAAGCCCGTCATTACGCCTGAGATGGAGCCGGTAGTCGAGCGGGCCATCACGTTACTGAAACCAATCACCGATGAGGCGCGGGCTTACGCCGCCTGGCTGGAGGACCATCCTGATGAGTTTCCGCCCCATGAAGGACTGCCATCCAAGGGGCCTGATGAACCGCTCACCTACACCGAAGCCTGTGCCGCGCTGAAACTCAGCGTTGGTAACGGCCCGCGAAGGAGATTCAATGCCAAGTTCTTGAAAGGCATGGAGAAGCAAAAGGCACTCAGCCCCGTCGCCCGAGCCCTATTGGCCGAGATCCGAGACGGGTGGGATTCCAGCGCGGGGAGGCGCATATTTGTTAAGGGCAGGATAGAGAGCTTTGAATTTGACGACCGGTGTGTGATCACACTGCGCAAGCTCAATGTACTGCTGCGGGAGAAGTATCTTCCAAAGGATTTTCCATACACCACGCCGTACACTGAGGGCAAAGCTCGGGTGAAGTACCGTGATGCGTTGTTTACCGTGCGCACGGGAGCAATGGCTGAAGACTCAGCTTTCGTTGTGACACACGGGTTTGGCGTGGAGATCGCGGCGAACACTAACCGAATGAATGCGCAATTAGGTGGCACGAACGACCCGACAAGGAAAAGCCTGTTCGAGCGCTATGGCTACCCTGGAGTCAAGGTCAACACGCATGCGTTTCGGCACGAACTGAACACGCAGATGCACCGGGCGGGCCTGTCGCAGCTCCTGATTGACGCCTTCTCCGGGCGCACGACGTTGGGGTCGGTCTACAACCATGAAACCGTCGAGGAACGCACTCAAAGGGTTGCGGATTACCACCCACAAACGAAGCACAGCACCGCTGCTCAGCGCCTGGAAAAGGTCAAAACCAATCAGCCGCTGAACCTGATTGAGGTGAGGGAACTGCGCGAGGGTGAGCAGGACCGCATTATCCA
>RCMZ01000556.1_pt1 | contig 17871 bp, 17 predicted proteins | sample 2041141 | NCBI WGS metagenome assembly RCMZ01 (sample SAMN09708263, study PRJNA481090) | Wastewater metagenome, whole genome shotgun sequencing project. | biome: sewage; isolation source: Davis station wastewater (DW) | place: Antarctica: Davis Station | collected 2010-03-01
GGCATTGTTGATCGTGATGACTGCAACCGTGCCGACACCACTCTAGCAAGCCTCGCCGCGCTCAAGCCGGTGTTTGCTGATGATGGTTCGGTGACTGCTGGCAATGCCTCGCAGCTGTCCGATGGCGCCTCGATGACCCTGGTGATGAGCCTCGACAAGGCCATCGAGCTGGGCCTGAAACCTCGGGCATTCTTTCGCGGCTTCACCGTGGCCGGTTGTGAACCGGATGAAATGGGTATCGGCCCGGTCTACTCCGTGCCCAAGCTGCTCAAGGCCCGTGGCTTACAGATTGCCGATATTGACTTGTGGGAGCTGAACGAAGCGTTTGCTTCCCAGTGTCTATATGCGCGGGACTTCTTGGGCATCGACAACGACAAGTACAACGTTAATGGCGGCTCGATTGCCATCGGTCACCCGTTCGGCATGACCGGCTCGCGGCAGGTCGGCCATCTGGTGCGTGAGCTGCAACGGCGTAAGTTGCGTTACGGCATCGTCACTATGTGCGTGGGTGGTGGTATGGGCGCCACTGGTTTGTTTGAAGCCGTGCGCTGAAAGGTAATTACTCAGCAACACATAAACCGCGCCGAGGCGCGGTTTTTATTTGTGCTCGTCAGCAACGTTAAAACGAGCGGCTTTCGATGATGTCTTTGGCCTGAATCATCCGGCGGATGTAAAAAGCAATTTCTCGCTCGGCATCAACTCGGTTGAAGTAAGGGCCTTCTAGGCTGCCTTCTCGAGTGGAGAAAAAGTATTGGCCGTTAACTGCACTGACCCGCTCACTGCGGTAGTGCGTGCCGGGGCTGGAATCTACTAAGCGTTGACCGAACATGTTTGAACCCTCGTAAACGACATATCAGTTTTAGTGTAAGCAGCTGTGGTTAAGGTGTTGCAGTTGGCGACCAGCGGTGCTCGATAGCCATGTTAGGGCTCAGTGCTGGCTGACGCACCGAGCATTTGTTCGGCGCGCACCCAGTTGTCGAACTGTTCTGCACTCAAATAACCAAGGGTCAGAGCAGCGGCGCGCAGGGTGCAGCCCTCACGGTAGGCATACTTGGCAATTTCGGCCGCGCGGTCGTAGCCAATGTGCGGGTTCAGCGCCGTCACCAACATCAGGCTGTTTTGCAGGTGCTGGTGCATGCGCTCAGCATCAGCCTCGAGGCCTTCGATGCAGTGCTGCTGAAAGTTACGACAACCGTCGGCCAACAACTGGATCGATTGCAGCAGGTTGTAAATGATCACCGGTTTGAACACGTTCAGCTGTAGCTGGCCCTGGCTGGCGGCGATGCTTAGCGCCACGTCGTTGCCCAGTACTTGGCAGGCGATCATCGACAGGGCTTCGCACTGGGTCGGGTTGACCTTGCCGGGCATGATCGAGCTGCCCGGCTCATTGGCGGGTAGGCGCACTTCCGCAAGACCCGTACGCGGGCCGGAGCCGAGCAGGCGCAGGTCGTTGGCCAGCTTCATCAGGCACACGGCCAGAGTCTTCAGGGCACCGCTTAAGCTCACTAAAGGCTCGTGACCACTCAGGGCGGCAAATTTATTGTCGGCACTGAGCAGTGGCAGACCCGTCAAAGCGGCCAGTTCACTGGCCATTTGCGGGCCGAAATCAGCTGGGGCGTTCAGGCCGGTGCCCACCGCCGTGCCGCCTTGGGCTAGCTGGCAGACTGCGGGCAGACAGGCGAGGATGGCGTTTTTGGCGTAACCCAGTTGGGCGACGAAAGCGGAAAGCTCTTGGCCGAAGGTAATTGGCGTGGCGTCCATCAAATGGGTACGACCACTTTTAAGTAGTTTGGCGTAGGTGCCGGCCTTGAGTGCCAGGCCATTACTCAGCTCATGCATAGCTGGCAATAACTGTTGGTGTACGGCCAATAGGGCGGCGATATGCATGGCAGTAGGGAAGCTATCGTTGGAACTTTGCGCCATGTTGACGTGGTCATTAGGATGCACCGGCAGTTTGCCGCCACGGCCTTGACCGGCCAGCTCGTTGGCGCGGCCGGCGATCACTTCATTGACGTTCATGTTGCTTTGCGTGCCACTGCCGGTTTGCCAGACCCGTAGCGGGAATTGCGCGTCATGCTGACCGGCGAGAATCTCATCGGCAACTTGCTCGATCAGCTGGCTGAGCGCGGGACTCAAGTTGCCGCTGCGTTGATTAACTCGGGCGGCGGCCTTTTTGATCAGGCTCAGCGCATAAACAACCGCCAGCGGCATGATTTCCTGGCCACTAGAGAAATACGTCAGGGAGCGCTGAGTTTGGGCGCCCCAGTATGCCTCTGTATCAACCTCGATGGGGCCGAGGCTGTCGGTTTCAATCCGCTTCATGGCGGTGCTTCCTGCAATAGTGGACAGACCATCAGTGTAGGCCGTTGGGCCGTGCTGACTACCAGCGCGCGATGGTATTGCCAAGCCAGCCGAGTGCACCGTTGACCGGCACTGACTCGCCCTTGGGTGCGCGCAAGGTGCCGTCAAAGCGGCCGAACCATTGCCTTGTGTTGGCCTGCAATGGGCCGAATTGCGGGTTGGCCTGGTGTTGCTTGTGCGGGCTGAAGGTCAGCGCCACGCGCCCGTCAGCGCTGCTGAGGCGCCAGAGGCTCTGTGGGTCGTTGCTGCTGGCAACAATTTGCACCGGGTCTGGCAGGTGCAGCAGTTCGCCGCCGAACCACAGGGCGTTTTCTGACAGGCCGCTGTGGTCGGTCCAGCCGGCGCCGAAGTTACCGGCAATGCCCCCAGGAGCCGCGAAAGCAGCGCGGGTCCAGTGGCTATTCAGTGGCCAGATGCCGCGACCAAAATCTAGGGCGGCAAAGCTTTGATCGCTTTCGCAGCTGTAGCTGCGGTTGCCCAGTTGTACGTTGCCGCTGCAAGGCAGGCCGACTTGTCGACTACAGGCATGAAAGCCTTTGCCGGCAAAAGGCACGACCAAATTGACCGAGTCCAAGTGACTTGGGCGAGTAATTTCCAGCGCGACACGCAATGGCTGCCCGGCAAAGCTTGGGGCTGCGCAGTTCAAGCGCAGGCGGCCTGGTTGTTCGTCGACCTTGATCTGCAGTTTTGGGTGTTCGAACGCATGGCTTTGCAGCGGCGCATCGGGTAGACGACAACCACGAGCGAATGGGCGTAATTGGCTGTGAGCTGACGCTTGGCCAGTCTGCAGGTCAAGAAAGTAGGCGGCGCCATAGCCGACATAATCAAAGTCGGCCTGGGTTATGCTCAGGGTCCACTGCGGGGTGGTGATACACCAGTGATTCCAGCGTTTGCGCCGACCAAAATTGCCGGGTAAGGCGTAGTTCAACTGCGGTCGTCGTGACCAACCAATGTGTTGCGGATCGAGTTGCCCACGGCTGTCGCACAAAGGCGGCAGCAAGGCGGGCGGCAAGGCAATGGCAGGGCTGATCATCGGACACTTCCATGTGTGCTGATGCGGGAAACAGGAGGGTAATCAATCGGTGGCTACTAGTTTAAGCATTTTTAGTGATTTGGAGGTGTTTGATCTGCCCAATGGCGCGACGCTCGGCCTAATTTCTGCCCATCTTTTGGCCGCTTGAGCCGGGTGCCAGCTTGGGTGCAGAATGTGCCCGCCAAGGCGAGCCTGAATCCGCCTATCGCTCTAACTGCTCAGACAAGGACTCCAGATGACCCGTTTTCGTGCGCTTTGCACCGCTGCTCTGTTGGTATGCGCCGCTGGCCAGGTAATGGCCGATGCTAAAAGCCATGCTGCCGATGCTGAAAAATTTTTGATCTTGGCTCATGCCGACAAGCTAGCAGTGCCGGTATTCGCCCAAGTGCAGCAGATGTTTGCTCAGCGCTTCGCTCAGGCCAATGCCCCAGAGTCGAAAAAAGCCCTGCTGGAAACCTACCAAGCCAAGGCCAATGCCGCTCTGGAAACCGCAGTGGGCTGGGACAAAATCAAGCCTGATCTGGTCAAGTTGTACACCAGCAACTTCTCGGAATCTGAGCTCAAAGGCCTGATCGAGTTTTACCAGTCGCCGCTGGGCAAGAAGGTCATGGAGAAAATGCCGGCACTAAGCGCCGAATCCGCGCAAATGACCCAGGGTCGCTTGGAGAAAGCCGTACCTGAGGTCAACAAGTTGCTGGCCGAGATGATGGAGAAGGTTGCGCCTGCTGCTGCCAAAAAGCCTTAAGCGAGAAGTTAAATGACTAAGCGTGATCAGTTGCAAGCCGCTTTGCAGGCCTTGGCGCCGCAGCACCTTGAGGTGCTGGACGAAAGCCATATGCACAGCCGTGGCCTGGAGACGCACTACAAAGTCGTAGTGGTTAGCGCGCTGTTTGACGGCCTAAATGCGGTTAAACGCCATCAGCTTGTGTATGCAGCGGTTGGCGAGCTGATGGGCCAGATCCATGCGCTGGCGTTGCACACCTACACCGCCGAGGAGTGGGCCAAGCTGCAAGCAGTGCCGGCTTCACCGACGTGCCAAGGTGGCAGCAAAAGTCATTAACCGATCAGCGCTCAAGGCTGATCGGCTTTAACGCGATCTGTTACCATTCAGCTGCGCCGGCCTTCGCCGGCGTTGTTGTTTGTATTGTCCGGTCCGCCCTTTACGTGAGCGACCACCTGGAGTGTTTTTATGACCCAAGCCATAGTTGTGGCTGCGTTGTACAAGTTCGTGTCTCTGCCGGACTTCGAGGCGTTGCGCGAACCCCTGTTGCAAACCCTGCTGGATAACGGCGTCAAAGGTACTCTGCTGATCGCCGAAGAAGGCATCAACGGTACCGTGTCCGGCAGTCGGGCCGGCATTGATGGCCTGTTGACTTGGCTTAAGCGCGATCCGCGCTTTGTCGATATCGACCACAAAGAGTCGTATTGCGATGAGCAGCCGTTCTACCGCAGCAAGGTTAAGTTGAAGAGGGAGATCGTTACCCTTGGCGTGCCAGGCGTCGACCCTAACCAGTTGGTCGGCACCTATGTTGAGCCGCAGGACTGGAACGCCCTGATTGCCGATCCAGAAGTATTGGTAATCGATACCCGTAATGATTATGAAGTGGCCATTGGCACCTTCGAGCGCGCCATCGACCCCAAAACCAAGAGCTTTCGTGAGTTTCCCGAGTACATCGAAGCCCATTTCGACCCGGCTAAGCACAAGAAAGTAGCGATGTTCTGCACCGGCGGCATCCGCTGCGAAAAGGCCTCCAGCTATATGCTCGGTGCCGGTTATGCCGAGGTCTTCCACCTCAAGGGCGGTATTCTCAAGTACCTCGAAGAGGTGCCCGAGGAAAACAGTCTGTGGCGTGGTGACTGCTTTGTTTTCGACAATCGCGTGACGGTGCGCCATGACCTTTCCGAAGGTGACTACGACCAGTGTCACGCGTGTCGCGCGCCTATCACCCAGGATGACTGCAAGTCGGTGCATTACATCGCCGGCGTCAGCTGCCCATATTGCTGGGACAACCTAAGCGAGAAAACCCGTGACGGTGCCCGCGAGCGGCAAAAGCAGATTGAACTGGCCAAAGCACGCAACCAGCCGCACCCTCTGGGGCACAACCCACGGTTGAAGAAAGAGGCCTGAGTCATGCACACCCGCCTGCTCTATGTGATGGACCCCATGTGCTCCTGGTGCTGGGGCTTTGCCCCGGTGTTGCACGCTTTGACCGAGCAGGCTGCTGCCGTGGGTGTGCCACTGGAACTGGTGGTCGGTGGTTTGCGCCAAGAACGCGCGGCGCTCGACGCGGCCGGGCGGGTGCGCATTCTGGGTCATTGGCAGGCGGTCAATGCGATGACCGGGCAGCTGTTCAATTTTGATGATGGCCTGCCCGAAGGGTTGGTTTATCACACCGAGCCTGCCTGCCGGGCGCTGGTCACCGCGCGCCAGCTTGACCCCGCGCGGGTGTGGCCGTTACTTGAGCTGATCCAGCAGGCCTTCTACTGCGAAGGCCGTGACGTAACTCAAGCATCGGTGTTGCGTGAGCTAGCAACCGCTGCGAGCTTGCCGCGACAGGCCTTTGCTGAAGCCTTTGACAGCTCCGCGATGCAGGCGGCGACGCAGAAGGACTTCACTTGGGTACAGGATCTGGGGATCGCCGGTTTTCCCACCTTGCTGGCCGAGCACAGCGGACAGAAGGCCCTACTAACCAATGGCTATCAGCCACTGGAGCAGTTGCAGCCCTTGCTGGCGCGCTGGTTAGAGCGCGCCACTCATGCTTGAGCCGTCGTTACTGGATCGTCTGAGTTGGGCTGAGATTCGCCGGTTGGCCTTGCAGCACCGCAAGGCCTTGCTGTTGGCCAACGTGGTGGCGGTGCTGACCACCTTATGCAGCGTGCCAATTCCCTTGCTGCTGCCGTTACTGGTGGATGAAGTGCTACTGGGCAATGGCGATGCCGCTTTGCAGGTGATGAATCGCTTTTTGCCGGCAGGCGCCCAGCAGGCCATTGGCTATATCGGCCTGATGTTGGTGGTCACTTTGCTGCTGCGCAGCTCATCGCTGTGCTTCAACGTGTTGCAGGCGCGGCTGTTTGCGCGCTTGTCCAAAGACATCGTTTACCGCATTCGCCTGCGCCTGATCGAGCGCCTCAAGCGCATCTCCCTGAGCGAATACGAAAGCCTTGGCGGCGGCACCGTAACCACGCATTTGGTCACTGACCTCGATACCCTCGACAAATTCGTTGGTGAAACCCTCAGTCGCTTACTGGTGGCGGTGCTCACCCTGGCCGGTACCTCAGCAATTTTGCTGTGGATGCACTGGCAGTTGGCGTTGCTGATTTTGCTGTTTAACCCCTTGGTGATCTACGCCACGGTGCAGCTGGGCAAGCGGGTTAAGCATCTTAAGAAGTTAGAGAACGACAGCACTGCACGCTTTACCCAGGCGTTGACGGAAACCCTCGATGCCATTCAGGAAGTGCGCGCGGGCAACCGCCAGGGCTTCTTCCTCGGCCGCCTTGGTACTAAGGCTCGTGAGGTGCGCGATTACGCCGTGGCATCGCAATGGAAGAGTGACGCCTCCAGTCGCGCCAGCGGTTTGCTGTTTCAGTTTGGCATCGACGTGTTTCGTGCCGCCGCTATGCTCACCGTGTTGTTTTCCGACCTGTCGATCGGGCAGATGCTCGCGGTGTTCAGCTACCTGTGGTTCATGATCGGCCCGGTTGAGCAGCTGCTCAGCCTGCAGTACGCCTATTACGCCGCCGGTGGTGCGTTGAGCCGGATTAACGAACTGCTGGCGCGCGCCGATGAGCCGCAGTATCCGGCGCAAATTGACCCCTTTGTCGGCCACGCCACTGTGGGTATTGAGGTGCGTGGTTTGAGCTTCGCGTATAACGACGAGCCGGTGCTGGACGGCCTTAATCTGAGTATTGCGCCAGGTGAGAAGGTGGCCATTGTTGGTGCCAGTGGTGGCGGCAAGAGCACCCTGGTGCAATTGCTGCTGGGCCTGTACACGCCGCAAGCGGGGAGTATTTGTTTTGGTGGCGCCAGTCAAGAGCAGGTAGGGCTGGCCTGTATCCGTGAGAATGTCGCGGTGGTCCTGCAGCACCCCGCGCTGTTCAATGACACGGTGCGTGCCAACCTGACTATGGGGCGTGAACGCAGCGATGAAGCCTGTTGGCGGGCCCTAGAAATCGCCCAGCTAAGCCAGACCATTCGGGTGCTGCCGCAAGGTCTAGACAGTATCGTTGGTCGCTCTGGGGTGCGCTTGTCTGGCGGCCAGCGCCAGCGCATCGCGATTGCGCGCATGGTGCTGGCCGAGCCCAAAGTGGTGATTCTCGACGAGGCTACCTCTGCGTTGGATGCCGCCACCGAATACGCCTTACATCAGGCGTTGGCGCAGTTTCTCAGTGGCCGCACCACACTGATCATCGCCCATCGCTTGTCGGCGGTAAAACAGGCTGACCGGGTGCTGGTATTTGATGGCGGACGTATCGCCGAAGATGGCGGCCATCATCAGTTGATTGCCGACGGTGGGCTGTATGCCAAGCTTTATGGGCATTTGCAGCACTGACGAGACCTGTTGCTGCCCCGCCAGTATTGAGTCAAGGTTCATCCGACGTGGTACTTGATTGGGTGAGGTTGATGCGATTTATCCCCGCTAGTTTCAGAAGCCGTTTGGCCTTGCTGTTTGGCGGCTTGGCTCTGCTCGTCGGGCTGCCGGTTTACCTCTATATTGTGCATGTCTACGCGGCGCAAATGGTGGCGGATCGCGGGCGCGCAATGCACGACCTGGCTGTCGCCGTGGCCGCGACCTTTGCTGAAAACCTGCATGAGCGCCAGCGTGAAATCGACTTGCTGGCCCAAACCCCGCTGTACCAGCGTGAGTCGCTCACCAGCGCAGACTTCACCTCCAGCGTGGAGTCACTGCAAAAGTCCTACCCGCATTATTCCTGGATCGGCGTCGCCGATACCCAAGGCATCGTCAGGGCCTCTACGAGTAACTTGCTACTAGGGCAAAGCGTCAGCCAGCGCCCTTGGTTTACCCATGGCCTGCAGCGCTCTTTTACTGGTGATCTGCACGAAGCGCAGTTGCTGAGCAAATTGCTGCCGCCCAGTGCGAATCAAAGGTTGGTGCGTTTTATCGATTTTGCCGCGCCGATCCGTGATGCCCAGGGCAACCCACGCGGCGTGCTGGCCGCTCATGCCTATTGGCGTTGGGCTGGCGATGTGGCGCAGGTGATGGTGCCGCAAAGCGCGGCTGAGCAGGGGCTGGAAGTCTTTATCGTCAACGGCGCGAAACAGATTATTTATCCAGAAGGTGACGCCGAATCGATGCAGGTGCCAGAGGCGATTTTCAGTGGTCAGCCTTTTGTGCAGGCCACTTGGGGCGACGCGCAAACCTATGTCACCGCCATGGCCGGTGTGCGCGAACTGGCATCAGAGCAACCGTTGAATTGGAGCATTGTTGTGCGTCAGCCGACGGTGAAAACCTTGGCTGATGTGGCCGCTCTACAACGCATAGTGATTATGTTTGCGCTGGCTTCTGTGTTGGTTTTCCTGATTCTGGCCTGGTGGAGCGCTTCGTTAGTCAGTCGTCCCATCGAGCGACTGGTCGCTCTGGCTCGGCGTATTGAGCAGGGCGAGAGCCCCGCGTTTGATGTGCGCAGCAGCACCTTGGAGGTGCGTCATTTGGTTGAAGCTCTGCGCAGCATGGCGAGCAGTTTGCTGAGTCGCGAGCAAGCGTTGACCGAAAGTAACCTGCGTCTTGAGCGTAAAGTTGCTGAGCGCACCGCCGAGCTGGCCAATGCCAATGCCGAATTGCTGCAGCAAACCCGGCACGATGCGTTGACCGGGCTGGCCAATCGGCATGCTGCCAACCAGCGGTTGCGCGAAGAGTTTCTGCGCATGCAGCGTTCACACATTCCTTATGCCGTGCTGATGATGGACATCGACTTCTTCAAACAGGTCAACGACAGCTTTGGCCATGCGGTAGGCGATGAGGTGTTGCAGCATGTAGCTCTGGTGATCCGTGGCTCGGTGCGCGCCACTGATTTTGTGGCGCGCTATGGTGGTGAGGAGTTTTTTGCTTTGCTGCCGGCCACCACGCTGCACGAGGCTCAGCAAGTGGCCGAGAAAGTTCGGCAGACTTTAGCATCGGCAATGCTGCCATCGGTTGGCGCTATTACCTTGAGTATTGGTGTGGCAGTGGCTGACGTGGCTCAGGTTGATGAGGATGTGGCCGTCCTTGAGGCTGATGGCTATCTGTACCAAGCCAAGCATGGCGGACGTAATCGGGTGGCCAGTACCAGCAACGTACGACCACTGCAGGCGTAAGTGGCGCGATGAAGGCGAGGGCAGTACTAACGCTTCGCACCACGCAGGGTATCGTTCATTGCCTGTTGCTGATGAGTTAGGCCAGCCACGTTTTGCTGCTTGATAGCTGCTGTATCGCCGATAATAGCCGCTATAAACGCCTATTTTATGATTGTTACAGATGTGAGCCAGCGTCTGTAATGATGATGAATGCGCGATGAGCAATGGCTAACAGGCAGCACGTCTATGATTAATATCAAGATTAATGAAGTAAACGAGCATTATTAGTAAATTGTTGTCGGCGGCCTCGCCCGGCAAACTGCGCGCCCCCCACCTTATGGGCTGCCCTGCCAGCTCAGTCTTGCTTCAGCGTAGTGCCCCAGCCAAGAGGGTGCAGTCTGTGCACGTCAGCGGTGGTTCACTGCCTTGTCTGCGATGGTTTTTGATGTTCAGCGTGCGTATCCCTGCATGGCGGTTGCCATGACTCAGTACATTTCGTTTTTCTCCAGTTGGCTCAACTCCTTTCGTCCAACTCAGGTCGCGACCAAACCCTCTGAATGGCTGCGTGCAGCATTTGGCGTGAGCGCTGGCATGTTCTTCAGTGCTTGGGTTTGCCAGCAGTTATTTGGCAGCGAGGTCATGCTGCATTTTATTGGCCCGCTCGGCGCATCGGCCTTTCTGTTGTTCGCGGTGTCTTCCGGGGTGATGTCGCAGCCCTGGTCAATTTTGGGCAGTTACCTGACCGCCACCTTGGTAGCTTTGCTGCTGGTGTACTGGTTTGGCCATACGCTAACGGCGGCCTGCTTGGCTGCGGGGTTGTCACTGATACTGATGTGCCTGCTGCGTTGTCTGCATCCACCTGGCGCAGCGGTGGTGTTATGCGTGGTATTCGCCGCGCCGGACACCCGCGCGATGGGCATCTGGGTGTTGCTGCCGATTATGAGCAATGCCTTGTGTCTACTCGCTTGCGCGTTACTGTTTAACAACCTGACCCGCGTGCGCTACCCGCGCCGCTCGGAGCAGGTGATCGACGTGCACCACACCGCAGATGTGTCGCCGGATCAGCGGGTTGGCTTCAATAGTGAAGACCTCGAAAAAGCGCTGAATGACTTTGGCGAGTTTGTCGATATCAGCCGCGAAGACCTTGAGCAGATTATTCACAGCACCGAGAACAACGCTTTGCGCCGCAGCATGGGGGCAATCCGTGCTGAACAGATCATGTCTCATGATGTGCAGTGCGTAGGCCCGCAGACCAGCTTGGAACACGCTTTATTGCTGCTTACTCATCACCATCTGAAAGCACTGCCCGTGCTTGATGAGCAACGCAATCTGGTCGGCATCATCAGCTTGATCGACCTAGCTGCACATGTGGGGTCGCAGCCGCAGATGCTCGTTGAGCAGCTGATGAGCTACCCGGTCACCTGCGTGCACCCGCGTGCACACATTGTTGAGCTGATACCGCTGTTGTCGGTGCAGGGCCTGCATTGCCTGCCGGTATTGCGCGAGGGTCAGTTGCAGGGTGTGATCACCCAAACTGACTTGATTGCAGCGCTGCAGCGCGATCTGTTGCAGCATTTGAGCTAATCGAGCGCTGAGTTAGATTTGTGAGGGCCAGCGCTGCGACCAATCGCGGTCGCTGGCGACCACTTCGCGTAACAACGCGTAGGCCTGCTGCAGAACCTCGGCATTTCGGGCGCGCGGGTAAACCAAGTAGATTGGATAATTAAACTCGGGCGCCTGCGGCACGCGCTCTAAGGCGCCGTTGTCGAGGTAATGCTGCACCACGCGAGTGCGGAAATAACCGCTGCCGCCGTTTTCTAGCAGGTACTGCAAAGCGAGTGTGCCGAGGTTGAAGTTCAGGCTGGCCCTGGCTTTGTCAGGTAGGGCGGCATCATGGCTGCGGCGAAATTCATCGCCCCAGTCGACATAGATGTACGGCTCGGACTGGCCTGGGCGGCCGACCAAAATCAGCTTTTCCTCAACCAACTGCTCCACTTGCAGGTTCGGGCTGTAACTCGGCTGGAACACTAGCGCTGCGTCGAGTAAGCCGAGTTCCAGTTGTTGCAATAGTGTTTGGCCATCGGCCACGTCCGCCCGGATGGTGTGTGAGGCAATTTGCTCGCGCAGCACACGCACCCAGCTGAGCATTAACGGATTACACAGGCTGACCTCGCCACCGATATGCAGGGTGTTGTGGTAGCCGTTGGGCAGCGGTAAATCACGTTTCGCCGCGTCCCAGGTTTGCACCATCTGATTGGCGTGCACCACGAAAGCTTCGCCGTTGGCGGTTAGTTTGGCGCCGGAGCGGTTGCGCACCAATAACTGGCAATCCAGTCGGCTTTCTAAATTCTTGATCCGCGCCGTAATTGCCGTCTGGGTGCAATGCAAACTCTGCGCTGCGGCGACAAAGCTGCCGCTACGAACGATTTCCAGGAAAGTGCGAGCAAGTTCAATATCCATGGGCTGTTCCGGCGCTGAATGTGGAGTCGCATTGTAGAACGCGTATGCCTGCAACAACGAAACATTCTCAAGCGTTACCCTGACTCAGTCAGGTGCGTGGCCATCTATCTAGAGCAGCGCCTTAGCGACGGGTAAAGCAAAACCTAATCGCTTTTGTCGATGGATTGAGCGGTGTTCAATGCTGACGCCGGGACGGCTAATGTTTAGCCGTCAGCTAACCAAGCGTAGATAAATCTGAATTTAATCCCGTTAATGCCTGTGTGAACCTGTGGCCATGAGTACATCTCGGTCACTCCTCGTCCTGCAGTCTGCAATCGCCATGCGGTGTAGCCCTCGCGTGGAGAGGAGGGAAATGGCCCTGCCGATTGAGCGAGCCTTTTGGGCGCTGTGGCACTGCCGCCATGCGCGCCCACCAGACGCCACCCTCTGATTGCACGACGCTTGGCGTCGTGCCCCGCTGAACTTCACGCTTGGTCGCTGTGCGTGTGCACTTATTGGTTGAGGCATGTCGTACGCCCATTGCAGTTATGGCGCCCTCGGGTTGCTGCAGCCAGCGTATCAAACGACTTTTACGGCGTAGCTGCAGTTGCGCTGCAATAACAAGGAATACCGCATGACCGCTGCCCCGAAACCTGCGACGCCAGCTGCTGAACGCTGCCCGTCTTACTACAGTGCAACCCTCAATAGCGAAACTGATTATCCAACCGTACAGGGCACCATTCAGGTTGACGTCGCCATCATCGGCGGCGGCTTCACGGGTGTGGCCACAGCGGTGGAGCTGGCCGAGCGCGGGCTGAAAGTGGCGATCATTGAGGCCAATAAGATTGGCTGGGGCGCCACTGGGCGCAACGGCGGTCAGGTCACCGGCAGCTTGTCCGGTGAAGAGGCCATGCACAAACAGATGAGTAAGACCCTCGGCAAAGACGTCGATGACTTCATCTGGAATCTGCGCTGGCGCGGCCACGAGATCATCAAGAGCCGAGTCGAGAAGTACGGCATCCAGTGCGACCTCAAGCACGGCCACCTGCATGCGGCGATGAAGCCGGTGCACATGAATGAATTGAACGCCTCCTATGAGGAAGCGCTGCGTCGCGGTATGGGTGAGCAGGTCACCCTGCTGGACGCCGAGGGCGTACGCAGCCATTTGCAAAGCGACCTGTACTGCGGCGCCCTGAAGAATACCCGCAACATGCACCTGCACCCGTTGAACCTGTGCATCGGCGAGGCCAAGGCCGCCGAGAGCCTAGGCGCGCTGATTTTCGAGCACTCCGAAGTGTTGGATATCGTCCATGGTGCTAACCCAGCGGTAATCACCGCACAAGGGCGGGTCGAGGCCAAGCAGGTGATGCTGGCTGGCGACGTGTATCACAAGCTCGAACGCAAACAGCTTAAAGGCATGATTTTTCCGGCCATGGGCGGCATCGTCACCACCAAGCCGTTGGGTGACCTGGCCAAGCAGCTGAATCCGCAGGACTTAGCTGTTTACGACTGCCGCTTTGTGCTCGATTACTACCGCATGACCGCTGATGGTCGCCTGTTGTTCGGCGGCGGCGCCAACTACTCAGGGCGTGATTCGCGCGATATCGCCGCCGAGTTGCGGCCGTGTATCGAGCGCACCTTCCCAGCGCTGAAAGGCGTTGAGATCGACTTCCAGTGGAGTTGCGCGATGGGCATCGTGATGAATCGCATCCCGCAGCTCGGTAAGCTCTCGGACAACGTTTGGTACTGTCAGGGTTACTCCGGTCACGGCGTCGCCACCACCCATATCATGGGCGAGATCATGGCCAATGCGATGACCGGGACCCTGGAGAAGTTCGACACCTTCGCCGCCTGTAAGCACATCAAAGTGCCGATGGGCGATGTGTTCGGCAACCCGATGCTGGCGGTCGGCATGTGGTACTACGGCATGCTCGAACACCTGCGTTAAGGGTGGCCGCAGCCACTTAATGGCTGCGCGAATTTTGCAGAAGGGGCTTTAGTGACCCACATGGATGTGGGAAATGTGGTGAGCCGTATGGAACGGCTGCCGCCCGCGACGCTTTTAGGGTGTCACCGTTAAAGCCCCTTCTGCGTGTTGCTGGGCGCTTAAGGTGTCGCTCTGGCTGTTATCATGCGCGTCCGCTTTTCTTAGGCCTTACAGCGTTATGACCAGTCCTTCTTTGCTGGAAACTCTCCAGTCCACCGACATGCTCGAAATCAATGGGCTGCATGCTTGGGAGTTCACCCTCGCGCCAGAGATTCTGGCCGCAGTGATGGCGGGGCAGAGCGGTGATGGCGAGCAACTGTTGTTACAAATCGAATGCATGGATGGCCGCACCCGTCGGGTGTGGAAATTCAGCAGCGCCGCGGTCCTGGCGGCTACTTTCGATGCGGCCACGCAGTGCTGGAACCTGAGCGATGCTCATGGCGTGCAGCAGTTGAACTGCCTGAGCGCGATCTCGGCCAGTGCCGACGACGAACTGGACGCTGAGCCAGCGGCCAATGCCTGAGCGCGGGATTGATAAGTTAGCGCGACGCAGCACCTTGCACCTACCGCAAGGCAGCTGGCTGACGGTACTCGACTGCCTGTGCGCGCACTTCCCGAATATCACCCGCGAGGCTTGGCTTGATCGCATGGCCCGTGGCCGAGTGCTGGACGCCGAGCAGCAGCCGGTTGGCCCCGAACATGCGTACAAAGTCGGCCTGCGTATTCATTACTTTCGTGAAGTGCCCACAGAAATCGCCGTGCCCTTTGTCGAGAGCATTCTCTACGCCGATGAGCATTTGGTGGTCGCTGACAAGCCACATTTTCTGCCGGTCACGCCCTCTGGCGGCTATGTTGAACAGACCTTGCTGGCGCGCTTGGTGCGCCGTTTGGGTAATCCCGATCTGGTGCCGATTCACCGGATCGACCGGTTGACCGCCGGGCTGGTGCTGTTCTCGGTCAATCCGGCCAGCCGTGACCGCTATCAGGCGTTATTTCGTGATCGGCAGATCGACAAGTCCTACGAAGCGATTGCTCCAGTACTGCCCGATTTAGACTTTCCCTTGCTGCGCCACACCCGTTTGGGCGCCGCCGAACCGTTCTTTCGCATGCAAGAGGTGCCGGGCATAGCGAATAGCGAAACCCGCATCGAGGTGCGTGAAGTACAGGGCGAGCTGTGCCGCTACGGCCTGTATCCAGTCACCGGCAAAAAACACCAACTGCGCGTGCACTTGGCCGCGCTGGGCGCAGGTATTTGTAACGATCCTTTTTACCCCGAGTTGATCGCCGCCAGCGATGCGCCGGACGATTACAGCAAGCCTCTGAAGCTGCTGGCGCAGGCGCTGAGTTTTGTTGATCCGGTGACCGGCCAGCGGCGCCAGTTCAACACCCAGCTAAAGCTGAATTGGTAGGGCCTGCACGCGTAGCGCGGACGCTCGTCCGGGCTACGACACGTCTTTTTTAGCCAATAAATTGGATAAAGTCAGCTAGATGCCGGTTGATCCGTGCGCGGCTGGGTTCGTCTGTCAGACGTAGGTGTTCATCAAACTTCTGCTCAACGCCGGCGATCATCATTTCGTGGCACATATGGATGCGCGACAAGGTGGAGTCGAATACCAGCTTTAAGTGCGCCTGCGCCCTAGCGCCGCCTACTGGGCTGTTGGCCTGGGTGATAAAGGTCGCCGGCTTATCCTTTAGTGGCGACTTGAACGCCGGGCGCGAGGCCCAATCGATGGCATTCTTCAGTACCGCCGGGATGCTGTGGTTGTATTCCGGGCTGCAGATAATCAGCGCGTCGGCGGCGCTGACCTGTTTCAGAAAATCTAATACCACCAGCGGTCGTTGCTCGCCGACCAAGTCTTCACTGTAGAACGGCAGTTGCAACAGATTCGGGCTGACATGCTGATGCTCAGGCAATTGCTCCGCGACGAAGCGCAACAAAGCCTGCGAGTAACTGCGGCGGTGGAAGCTGCCGGAGAGAAGAAGGAAATTCATGGCGACACTCATTAGGTTGGCGCGCGCGGCGCGATCGTAGATGTTACGGCCATTAACAATAAACCCGGCGCAGACGCCGGGTTTATTGTGGGACTTGGGTGTATGCCAGTCGTTTACTGAGGTTTTAATTTACTGTCGAGGTAAGTGATTTTTGCAGCTTTGCGCAGGTCGCCAACGGCACTATTCATCGCTTGGTTTCTGCGCTGGTTTATCAGTAAATTAGTAATAATAGGCTTTGCTGTTTCTAGGTCGATAGAGGCTTTGTCGATCTTGGTGATTTCGACCATTGACAGTCCGAGGTTATTTTCTACGGCCAGTATTTCGCCGGGCTTTGCATAAGAGAGTTTTGTCAGTAAATCGGCTGGTGTCTGTTCGGCCGCTCGCACGCCTTTGTTCGTCGTGAACTTTACTGACATGCCGGTCAGTAATGCCGCAGCTTGGTCGAGAGTCTTGCTGGCCTTTAGCTTTTCAGCGACTGCGGCGAAGTCGGGTGTTTGCAGCGGCAGTAGTAGCTCGCGGTATTCAAAAACATTGCGCAGTGCAAAGAGATTGGGATTGAGATCGTAATAGTTGCTGATCTCCTGATCGCTTGGCTTTTCGACTTTATTGGCAATTGCTTCCAAGTAAGCGCGTGAGAGCACTTCGCGTCGCGCGGCTTCTAACGCCAGTAGGACTTCAGGGCTGCGATCAAGTTTTTCTTCCAAGGCTTTAGCCATGAGCAACTCTTGATCAATCAAGGTCTGCAGCATTCTGCGCTGAGCCTCGGCGAGGCGTTCTGCAGGTATATCTTTGGCTTGTGCCAGCAGTTGATTTAATTGATGAACCGATATTTCGCTGTTATTTACTTGCGCCACCACCTGGGTAGGGGCGGTTGATTTAGCTTCGTTATTCTGGCCGCAGGCAGACAGTAGTAAGCCGCTGGCCAGGAGTAAGCAGTGAATGGTTTTCATGGTTTTTTTATGCGTCCCGTAACGGTTCATTGTGATGTTCAGGCCCCAGTAAGCTTGGCTTTCCAGCGTGGTGGCAGATTGCGCAGCATCTCTGCCGCAAAGGCATCTTGCTCGGCGAAGGACTCTTGATCGCTCAGGCCAAGGGTGGACATGCGAATGATCAGTCCGTCTGGCACGATGCCCTGCATGCCATAGCTCAGCGCTGTTAGCTTGGAGGCCACGGCGCCGGTAACTGCGCGCTCGCCGACGACAACCCAGTACGTCAGTGGTTCCCGGCGTTGTGACCGTTGCGCGACCAGTCGTCGTGTCGGCAGGCTGATGTTGTCTTCCAGTGTGAGCGTGCTCGCCATGCGCTGTTCAATCTGAAAACCGCCGGCCGGGTAGCACACATCAGGGACGTGCAGGTCGTTGCCATAGCTTTGGTCGGCGCCGTAGGCAATCGACAGCATGACGACGTTGCCCGTAGCAGTATTCACATAATGGCGGGAAAGCACTTGCTGGTAGATATCGCTGACGGCTGCATTGGCTTGCGGGTTAATGACCTTGACGCCTTCACGTTCATCCATCACCCAGCCACCTATCCGCTTGGGTATCAGGGTTTCCAGGTTTATCGCTTCGCCCATTTCAGCCATACGCACGGTGGGTCGCGAGTTGGCGGCCAGAAATGCAGTCAGCACTAGCAGGCACGCCACAAAATATATACGGCGCTGTAGTGCCCCTATCATGTCAAGGCTCCAGCGTCGGGGCCTGTGCGGATTTTGTTCAGTAGCCGCAGCATGCTATCGAGGGCCATGATCAGCAGTAATGCGCTGACGAA
>RCMZ01000557.1_pt1 | contig 17858 bp, 14 predicted proteins | sample 2041141 | NCBI WGS metagenome assembly RCMZ01 (sample SAMN09708263, study PRJNA481090) | Wastewater metagenome, whole genome shotgun sequencing project. | biome: sewage; isolation source: Davis station wastewater (DW) | place: Antarctica: Davis Station | collected 2010-03-01
ACCTGCGCGACCTGCTGTATTTCGTCACCCTGATTGCTGCCTGGCTGGCGGCGACTGCGGTGGTGCTCGACCTGAAGAAGGCTGACTGACATGAAAAAGCTGATGTATTCCAGCGCCGGGCTGCTGGTTATTGCCCTGGCCTTCCTGGCCTTCAACATGCTCGCTCGGGTCGGCCTCAGTGATTGGCGCCTGGACCTCACCGAGCAGAAGCTCTACACCATCTCCGCGGGCACCGAAAAAGTCCTGGCTGAGATCGAGCAGCCCGTGGAGCTGTATTTCTTCTACTCCGATCAGGCCAGCAAGGACCTGCCGACCCTGCGCACTTACGCCAAGCGCGTCGAAGAAATGCTCAAGGCCTATGAGCGCGCCGCTGAGGGTAAGCTCAAGCTGCATGTCATCGATCCGCAGCCGTTCTCGGCGGAAGAGGACCAGGCCGCCGAGTTTGGTTTGCAGGCCATTCCCCTGAATGCCGGTGGCGACAAGCTGTACTTCGGCCTGGCCGGCCGTGTCGGTGACGGCGTACCGCAGGCGATCCCGGTGTTTGCCCTAGATCAGGAGGAGTTCCTTGAATACGACCTCAGCCGTCTGGTGCAGATCCTGGCCAAGCCTGAGCGTCCGGTGATTGGGGTGCTCAGTGGCCTGCCGCTGAATGGCGGGTTCGACATGCAAACCCGCCAGCCGTCGCAGCCCTGGATGGTGATGGAGGAGATTCGTCAGCAGTTCCAGATCGAGAGCCTGAAAGCCGGCATCGACCAGATTCCGGAAAAGGTCTCGGTGCTGCTGCTGGTGCACCCTAAAGACCTGCCCGAGCAAAGCTTGTACGCCATCGACCAGTTCGTCCTGCGCGGCGGCAAATTGCTGGCGTTTGTTGACCCTTACAGCGAAATCGACAGCGGCATGCCGATGCCGGGTGAAGAGGCCGCCAGCAAAACCTCCGACCTGCCAGCGCTGTTCAAAGCCTGGGGCGTGCAACTGCTGCCCGATCAGGTGGTGACCGATGGCGCTTACGCCATGGCCCTAAGCATGGGCGAAGGCCAGCGCGCGGTGCGCCATGCGGCGTTCCTCAGCCTGCCACGTGCGGCGCTGGACCAGAGCGATGTCAGCACCGCCGGGCTGGAAACCCTGACCCTGGCCAGTGCCGGCATCCTTGAGCCGCTGGCGGGGGCCAAGAGCAGCTTCACGCCGCTGCTGCAAAGCTCGGTGTACGCCATGCCGGTGGACAGCAAGCGCCTGGCGCTGCTGCAAAACCCCGAGGAGCTGATCCGCGAGCTGCAACCGACCGGCCAGCGCTACGCCATGGCGGCGCGCATCAATGGTCCGGCCGAGACGGCCTTTGCCAATGGCATCGAAGGGCGCAAGGACGGCCTGAAGTCCGCCGACAACATCAACGTTATCGTAGTGGCCGACACCGACCTGCTCAGCGACCGCATGTGGGTGCAGGTGCAGGACTTTTTCGGCCAGCGCATGCCGCAGCCGTGGGCGGACAACGCCAGCTTCACCATCAACGCGCTGGATAACCTCAGCGGCTCCGATGCGCTGATCAGCGTGCGCTCGCGCGGCCGTTTCAGCCGGCCGTTCGAGGTGGTGGATGCCCTGCAGCGTACCGCTGAGGTCAAGTTCCGCGAGCAGGAGGCCGAGCTGCAACAGCGCTTGGCGGCCACCGAGCAGCAACTGGCCAGCCTGCAGCAGAGTGATGATCCCGCTCAGTCGCCACAATTGACGCCTGAACAGCAGGCTACCTTGCAGCAGTTCATGGCCGAGAAGGTGCGCATTCGCAAGGAGCTGCGCGACGTGCGCTTCCAGCTGAATGCCGACATCGATGCCCTGGGCCGCAGCCTGAAATTGGTCAACATCGCCCTGGTGCCGTTGCTGCTGACGGTGGGTGTGTTGTTGCTGTGGTTCTGGCGTCGGCGTAAGCGCTAGAGGTTGTAGATACAAAAAAGGCCGGTCAATGACCGGCCTTTTTTATTGTCGAGAAACCATCAGCTGGTGTGCCAGGTGATTTCCTCGACGCCGTCGCTGCTGATGCGCATCCAGCGGTCGGCTTGTTCGATGCTTTCTTCTTCTTCCCAACTGCCGGGGGCGCAGCGCACTTCGACATTCAGTGCGGCGAAGGCGGCATTGGCGCACGTCAGGTCGTCAGCCCAAGGGGTGGCGTCGCTGTCCAGCACCAGGCTGTGCCATTTGCCCACGGCTTTCGGTAGCCAGGTGACCGGGATGCTCCCTGCGGTGCATTTGTAGGTCTGGCCTTTTTGCTGCCAGGGGCTGCAGGGACCGATGGCTTCGCTCAACCAGCCGGTGATGGCGTGGTGATCGGCGTCCTTCAGGTAAATCTCGATATCGGGCTGGCGCATGGGGGTTCTCGTAAGTTCTAGAAACTGGCGCGTTGGAACCAATCGTAGCGGATCGATACGGTGACTTGTAACTCGGCGTCGATTACTGCTGCGCGCCGTTCGGCGCTGGCGCGCCAACCGTGCGGGGTCATGGCCAGCAAGTCGGCGCGGGCCTGGGCGGTGTCGAGCCGGAGGGGGAAGGTCAGGGTTTCGCTGTGGGCCAGCTGCATGCCCTCGGGCACCAGGCTGAGGTGTTTTTCGTCGTCGTAGTCGCGCACTTCGTCGTAGAGCTTCTGCCGCAGCTCCATCAGGTGCTGGCCGGTTGGCCCCATGCGCAGCAAACCGCCGCCGGGGGCGAGCAGGCGCTTGGCTTCCTGCCAGTCCAGCGGGCTGAACACGCTGGCGAGCAGTTGGCAACTGGCGTCGGCCAGTGGCACGCGGGCCATGCTCGCCACCAGCCAGGTCAACTGCTTGCTGCGTCGGCAGGCCTGTTTGACTGCCTCGCGGGAAATATCCAGGGCATAGCCATCGGCGGCGGGCAGGGCCTCGGCGATCTGCGCGGTGTAGTAACCCTCGCCACAGCCAATATCCAGCCAGCGCTCAGGCGCATAACCGGCGGCCAATTCAGCCAGGCGCTTGGCCAGCGGAGCGTAATGGCCGCCATCGAGAAAGCGCCGGCGGGCTTCAACCATCGCCAGGTTGTCGCCTGGCTCGCGGCTGTTCTTGTGCTGCACCGGCAGCAGGTTCAGGTAGCCCTGGCGGGCGCGGTCGAAACGGTGATTGGCCGGGCAGGCCACGCCGTTATCGACGGCGCTCAGCGGCGCCGAGCAGAGCGGACAAATCAGGCTCATGCGAGGAGCTTCACCAGGGTCTGGTAGTAGATTTCGGTCAGCAGGTCGAGGTCGCTGGCCAGCACCCGCTCGTTGACCTGGTGAATGGTGGCGTTGACCGGGCCCAGCTCTACCACTTGGGTGCCCATGGTGGCGATAAAGCGCCCGTCCGATGTGCCGCCGCTGGTGGAGGCCACGGTGTCGCGACCGGTGACGTGCTTGATGCTGGCTGCCACGGCATCCAGCAGGGCGCCGGGCTCGGTGAGGAATGGCAGGCCGGACAGCGCCCAGTCGATGTGCCAGTCCAGGCCATGCTTGTCGAGGATGGCGGCAACGCGCTGTTGCAGGCCTTCGACGGTGGACTCGGTGGAAAAACGGAAGTTGAACACCGCTTTTAGCTCGCCCGGGATGACGTTAGTCGCACCTGTGCCGGCATTCAGGTTGGAAATCTGGAAGCTGGTTGGCGGGAAGAAGGCATTGCCGTCGTCCCAGTGCTCGGCGGCCAGTTCGGCCAGGGCCGGGGCGGCCAGGTGAATCGGGTTCTTCGCCAGTTGTGGGTAGGCCACGTGACCTTGCAGGCCGCGCACCGTGAGGGTGGCTCCGAGGGAGCCACGGCGGCCGTTCTTGACCATATCACCGACCAGGGTGGTACTCGACGGTTCGCCGACAATGCACCAGTCCAGGCGCTGGTTGCGTGCTTTCAGGCGCTCGACCACGGCCTTGGTGCCGTGATGGGCCGGGCCTTCTTCATCGCTAGTGATCAGGAAGGCGATGCTGCCCTTGTGCGCCGGGTACTCACTGACAAAGCGCTCAACGGCGATGATCATCGACGCCAGGCTGCCTTTCATGTCGGCGGCGCCACGGCCGCAGAGCATGCCTTGCTCGTCGATGCGCACGTCGAAGGGTTGATATTGCCAAGCTTCTAGCGGGCCGGTGGGCACTACGTCGGTGTGGCCGGCAAAGCACAGCACCGGACCGTCAGTGCCATGCAGGGCCCAGAAATTGTCCACGTCCTCGATGCGCATCGGTTCGATGGCAAAGCCCAGGGCCTGCAGGCGACTCATCATCAGCGCCTGGCAGTCGGCATCCAGTGGGGTGACCGAAGGGCGACTGATCAGGTCGCAGGCCAGTTCCAGGGTGGGGGAGAGGGTGGACATGACGACTCCGCAGTGAGCAATGGCGAAAAGGCGGCCATGGTAAAGCAAAACGGCGGCCAATTGGCCGCCGTTTGTACTGTTGCGCAGGCTTAGGCCGGGCTGGCTTCAGTGTCGTTTTTAGCCGGTGGCATGGACGACAGTAGCGCCATGATCAGGGCCGCCAGGTACGGCAACGACTGCACCAGCAGCATGCCGACCCAGAACTTCACGTCGGCGCTAGGGAAACCCTGCACCAGGCCGATGCCCAGGGCCGCGCCCCACAGCAGAAGCATGATGAACACCTCTTCGCGGGCTTCTGCCAGTGCCACCATGATGCCGTGGTTGGAGGCCATCTTCGGCGTGCGGAAGAACGGAATGGTCTCCGTGAAGGCGCCGTACAGCACCGCCTTGGCGATGGTGTGGGACAGCGCCAAGCCGGCCACTGCGGCCTGGATCGAGCGCCACAGACCAACGCCCAGGGCGCGGCGGTAGAGGAACAAGATCTTGCCGAATTTGAAGAAGAACAGCGCCAACGGCGGGATGGCGAAGATCATCAGCGGCGGGTCGACCCGCTGCGGCACGATAATCATTGCCGCCGACCAGAGCAGCGCACCGATGGTGAAGAAGATGTTCAGGCCGTCAGCGATCCACGGCAGCCAGCCGGCCACGAAGTGGTAGCGCTGGCCACGGGTCAGTTTTGAGTCTTTACCGAGGAACAGGCTGCGGGCGTGGCCTTTCATGATCTGAATGGCGCCGTAGGCCCAGCGGAAACGCTGCTTCTTGTAGTCGATAAAGGTGTCCGGCATCAGCCCGCGGCCGAAGCTCTGGTGGGCGTAGGCGGCGGAGTAGCCTTTCTCGAACACGCGCAGGCCCAGCTCGGCATCTTCGCAGATGGTCCAGTCGGCCCACTTCAGCTCGTCCATCACGCTGCGGCGAATCATGGTCATGGTGCCGTGCTGGATGATCGCGTCACGGTCGTTACGGGTGACCATGCCGATATGGAAGAAGCCTTTGTATTCCGCGTAGCAGAGCTTCTTGAAGCTGTTTTCTTCGCCGTCGCGGTAGTCCTGGGGCGACTGCACCACAGCGATCTTCGGATCGGCAAAGTGCGGCACCATGTGCTTGAGCCAGTTGCGGTCGACGCAGTAGTCAGAGTCGATCACCGCCACCACTTCGGCATCCGGCGCGGTGTGCGGCAGGATGTAGTTCAGCGCACCGCCCTTGAAGCCGGCAATCGGTGCCACGTGGAAGAAGCGGAAGCGTGGCCCCAGTTCTTCGCAATAGGCTTTAACCGGTTCCCAGACCGCCGGGTCCTTGGTGTTGTTGTCGATGATGATGACTTCAAAATCGGGGTAGTCGAGGTTGGCCAGGGCATCGAGGGTCTGTTTGACCATCTCTGGCGGCTCGTTGTAGCAGGGCACGTGTACCGAGACTTTCGGCCGGAAGGTGCTGTCGCTGAGCACCGGCTGGAACGGCCGGCGACGGGCATGCAGCCAGACGGTTTCAGCCAGTTCATGGGCTTCGGTGAGCAGTACGATAAACACGCCGAGGGCGCCGAGACCGAGCAGGCCGCCAACGGTCAGGCTGAACCAGGTGCTGTATTGCTGGCTGTAGTCGTAGCCGATCCAGACCATCGCCGAGCCGCCGGCAAAGGCCACCACGGTGAGGAAGGTGCGGCCGCGCTGGCGCATGGCGCTGCCGTCGATCAGCAGCAGGGCCAGAGCGAGCAGGGCCATGACCACTGAGCCGATGGCCAGGACGCGCCATTGTGGGATGGCCACAATCGGCCCTTCAAAGGCGAACTTTGGCTGGCGAGCGGCGTTGTAGACGCCCCAGTAGGCGCCAACCGAACCTTCTTCGCTGGCCTTCCACGGCTGGTCGAAGGCTTCGATGACGAAGTAGTTGTAGCCCTTGGCGTTCAGGGTGCTGACTAGGGTGCGCAGATAGATGGCCTGGTCAGCCTGAGAGGCTTCGGCGCCGCCACGCATGCGGCCATTGCTCGGCCAGCCCACTTCCGAGAGCAGCAGGGGCTTTTTCGGGAACAGCTTCTTGAGGTCCTTGGCGCGCTCGAGGACGAACTCGGTGGAGTCCTCCATTGGGATGAATTCCCAGTACGGCAGGACGTGGGCGGCGATCAAGTCGACGTGCTTGGCCAGTTGTGGGTATTTGTCCCAGATATGCCACTGCTCGGAGGTTGTCACCGGCACTTTTACAGCTGCGCGCACGCGGTCGAGGTAGACGATCAGGTCTTCTGGGGTGATTTCTTCACGGAACAAGGCTTCGTTGCCGACCACCACGCGAACCACGCTGCGGGTGCTGTTGGCCAGTTCAATGGCCTTGGCAATCTCGCGTTCGTTACGCTCCAGGTCGGTGCCGATCCAGATGCCGAGGGTCACGCGCAGGCCGAACTCTTCGGCCAAGCGCGGAATGTCGGCCAGGGTGCTTTCCACCGAGTAAGTACGGATGTTGTCCGTGTGCTTGCTCAGCAGTTCGAGATCCGCACGGATCTGTTCGTCGTTGGGGTAGGTGTTCTTCTGCGGGTTCTGGTCGAGCCGGAACGGCGAGAAGGAGAAACCGGAGATCTGCTCTGGCCATTCCGGTGCGCTGACCGGCCGGTTGTAGAGCGCCCAGATGCCGGTGAACAACGCCGCGATTGCGACGAAAATCACCAGGTTGAGACCAAATTTACGCGATGACATAGGGATTCTGGGTTCCAAAGGGTGGAACGAGGGACATGCCGGCCTGCGCCAGTCGGCGCGCATCCTACCCCGGCCTCCGGTGACTGTATAGCTCCCGCAGATGCTCGGATGGCCGTGGTGCAGAACACGCCTGCGTCAGACTGGTAAAGCGGGTTTAAGTTCGCCTGTGCGCGCCCGTCTGTGCACGATCTGACAGCATTAACTGTTGACCTAAAGAGCGCGCAGCAGAATTCGCGCGCTGACCTCCAGGTCGATATCGCGGTGTTCGCCCAGGTTGGTGAGTTTGTGCTGCTTGAGTTGGGCCAGGACCTGGGGAATGACGCCGCCGTCCAGTTGGTAGGCGCTCAAGCGGGTGGCCACGCCCATGCGCTCGAAGAATTCGCGAGTGGCCGCCAGGGCGTTGTCGATACGCAGCTCTTCGCTGCCTTCATGTTGCTGCCAGACCCGCTCGGCGTATTGCAGCAGCTTGGCGCGTTTGCTGTCGCGGCGTTCGGCCAGTAGGGCGGGGAGGATCACCGCCAAGGTCTGGGCATGGTCGAGGTGGTACAGGGCGGTGAGCTCGTGACCGATCATGTGGGTGGCCCAGTCCTGGGGCACGCCACAGCCCAGCAGGCCGTTGAGGGCCTGGGTGGCGCACCACATCAGGTTGGCGCGCACGTTGTAGTCTTCCGGGTTTTCCAGGGCTTTGGGGCCTTCCTCGATCAGGGTCAGCAGCAGGCCTTCGGCGTAGCGGTCCTGTAGCGGCGCGTCCGCCGGGTAAGTGAGGTACTGCTCAATGGTGTGCACGAAGGCATCCACCACGCCGTTGCCGATCTGCCGTGGCGGCAAGCTGAAGGTGCAGCGCGGGTCGAGAATGGCAAAGCGCGGGAACAGCAGTGGGCTGAAAAACGGCAGTTTTTCCTGGCGCTCTGCATGGGTGACCACGCCGTGGGGGTTGCTCTCCGAGCCGGTGGCCGCCAGCGTCAGCACGCAGCCCAGAGGAAGTGCGGCGCTGGCTTTGGTGCCAGTGAGCAGGTCGAGTGGGTCGCCGTCGTAGCAGAGTACGGCGGCAATGAACTTGCTGCCGTCGATGACCGAGCCGCCACCGATGGCCAGGATGAAGTCGCACTGCTCCGCTTTTGCTTGCTCGGCGGCGCGCAGCAGGGTGTCGAACTGTGGATTGGCTTCGATGCCGCCAAAGCGGCTGATGCTGAAGCCTTGCAGCGCCTGTTCGACCTGAGCCCATACGCCGTTGTTGAAGATGCTGCCGCCGCCGTGAGTGACCAGCACGCGGCTGCCCGGTGGGATCTCCTTGCCGAGCTTGGCGATCTGGCCTTCACCGAAGTGGATTTTGGTTGGGTTGTAGAAGCTGAAGTTGCGCATGCCGGGCTCCGCGATCGGTGGTCGGGCAACTATAGACCGTCACGCCGCTGGGCAGACTTATGTCGCGTCATTCAGGCTGCTCGGCTTTATAATCGCCGGCTGATTTTCGAGGTGGCGGCATGAGTATTGATGAATTGCGGTTTGCCGGCGTGGCCCGGTTGTACGGCCGCGAAGGCGCCGAGCGCCTGGCTGCGGCCCATGTGGCGGTGGTGGGGATTGGCGGCGTGGGTTCCTGGGTGGCCGAGGCTTTGGCGCGCTCGGGGGTGGGCGAGATTTCCCTGTTTGACCTCGATGACGTGTGCATCAGCAACAGCAATCGGCAGATCCAGGCCCTGACGGACACGGTCGGTCGGGCTAAGGTCGAGGTGATGGCCGAGCGCATTCGCGCCATCAACCCGGCCTGCGTGGTGCATGCGGTGGCGGATTTCGTCACCCGCGAGACCATGGCCGAGTACATTACCCCCGAGCTCGATTGCGTGGTCGACTGCATCGACAGCGTGGCGGCCAAGGCGGCGCTGATCTCCTGGTGCAAGCTGCGCAAGATTCGCATCATCGCCACCGGCGGTGCGGGCGGCCAGCTGGACCCGACGCAGATCCAAGTGGCCGACCTGAACAAGGTATTCAATGACCCGCTGGCCTCGTCGGTGCGCTCGTTGCTGCGCCGCGACTACGGCTTTTCCCGTACGCCGGGGCGCAATTACAGCGTGGTCTGTGTGTTTTCCAGCGAGCAGCTGCGCTACCCGAAGGAAGACGGCAGCATCTGCCTGCAAAAGCGCTTTGACGGCCAGAGCGTGCGCCTGGACTGCGCCGGCGGCATCGGCGCGGTGATGATGGTGACCGCCACGTTCGGTATGGTCGCCGCCGCCAAGGCCGTGGACCGTCTGGTAGCCGGTACGCGGCGGCCGTCGGAACGGGCCAGGACCAAGTTGGGTGATTAGTTAGCTGTCAGTTCGCGCATGCGTTGCAGTACGGCATTCAAGCCATTGCTGCGCGAAGGGGAGAGCTGGCGGCCCAGGCCTAACTGAGTGAACCAGTCGAGCGGGTCGACAGCCGCCAGTTCGGCTGCCGTCAGGCCATTCACCCGCGCCAGCAGCAGGGCCAGCAAGCCACGCAGCAAGCGGGCGTCGCTGGCAGCCTGAAAGTGCCAGCGGCCCTCGTGTTCCTGGCCGAGCAGCCACACCTGGCTGGCACAGCCCTGAACCAGATGCTCGTTGCTGCACTGTTCGGCACTCAACGGCTCAAGGCGCTCACCCCACTGCATCTGCAGGCGCGCGCGCTGATCCCAGCCGGGGCAGGCGGCGAACGCCTGCAGGGCTTCGCTGGCGGCCGCCGGCAGGCTCATTGCAACAGCTCCAGAGCTTGATCCAGGGCGTTGAAGAAGCATGTCAGGTCGCTGCTGTTGTTATACAAACCGAGGGAGACGCGAATCGCCCCGCCAAGCCCAAGGCTGGCCAGCAGCGGCATGGCGCAGTGCTGGCCGGCACGCACGGCGATGCCTTGCTCGCAGAGCAGCTGGGCGAGGTCGCTGTGGTGCACGCCGGTCACGCTAAAGCAGGCCAGGGCTACCTGTGGGGTGCCCAGCAACTGGATGCCGGCGCGGGCGTTGAGGCCGGTCAGCAGTTGTTGGTGCAACGCCGCTTCATGGGCAGCCACGGCGTGGGCATCCAGGCGGTTCAGGTAGTCGAGACTGGCGCCGAGGCCGAGCACCCCGGCAATTGGCGGCGTGCCGGCCTCGAAGCCTAAAGGCGCGGGGCGAAAGCGGGCGTGCTGGTAGTCGCAGTGCTGCACCATCTCGCCGCCAAACTGCCAATGGTTCAGGCGCGTCAATGCCTCGGGTCGGCCATAGAGCACGCCGACGCCGTCCGGGCCGTAGAGCTTGTGGGCGGAAAACACATAGAAGTCGCAGCTCAGTGCCTGCATGTCCGGGCGGCCATGCACGGCGCCCTGGGCACCGTCGACCACGGTCAGCGCGCCCTGGGCCTTGGCCAGGGCCAGCAATGGCGCCAGCGGCAGCCAGCGGCCGAGCACGTTGGACAGTTGGCTGACGGCCAGCAGCCGGCAACGTGGGCCGATCAGATGGGCGGCGGCGTTGAGGTCGAGGTCGCCGTGCTGATCGAGTGGCAGCACCACCAACTTGAGCTGCCGGCGCTGGGCCAGTTGCTGCCAGGGCAGCAGGTTGGCGTGGTGTTCGAGGGCGCTGATAACGATTTCATCGCCAGGTTGGAACTGCGTCTCCAAACCGTAAGCCAGCAGGTTGAGGGCTTCGGTGCTGCCGCGGGTGAAGATGATCTGCTCGCTACTGGCGGCGTTCAGCCAGTGAGCGATTTGCTCGCGCACAGCCTCGAAGGCGCGGGTGGCGCGTTCACCGGGCAGGTGTTGGGCACGGTGCACATTGGCGGCACCGTGTTGGTAATAGTCGGTCAGCGCCGCAATCATTGCCTGCGGCTTTTGCGCGGTGGCGGCACTGTCCAGATAGGTCTGGCCTTCGCTGGCGAACGCGGCAAGGGCCGGAAAGTCGGAACGCCAGGGAGAATTAAGCTGCATGTTGGAACCGTAGGATGGGTTGAGCGAAGCGATACCCATAAGAGCACCGTGGTGATGGGTATCAGCGCTGCGCGCTTCAACCCATCCTACAAGAGCGGCTTAGTTGTGGGCGTGCAGGGCTTCATTCAACTCAATAGCCGACTTGTGGGTTTTGCATTCCACGGCGCCGGTTTGTGAGTTGCGACGGAAAAGCAGGTCGGTCTGGCCGGCCAGTTCGCGCGCTTTGACCACTTTGACCAACTGGTTGTCGGCATCCAGCAGCGCTACCTTGGTGCCGGCGGTGATGTACAGGCCGGACTCCACGGTGTTGCGGTCGCCCAGGGGGATGCCGATGCCGGCGTTGGCGCCGATCAGGCAGCCTTCGCCCACGCTGATGACGATGCTGCCGCCGCCGGACAGGGTGCCCATCGTCGAGCAACCGCCGCCCAGGTCAGAGCCTTTGCCGACGAATACGCCGGCCGACACGCGGCCTTCGATCATGCCGGGGCCGGCAGTACCGGCGTTGAAGTTGATAAAGCCTTCGTGCATGACCGTGGTGCCTTCGCCGACATAGGCGCCCAGGCGCAGGCGCGAGGCGTCAGCGATACGCACGCCGTTCGGCACCACGTAGTCGGTCATTTTCGGGAACTTGTCGACCGAGAAGACTTCCAGCAGCTCGCCACGCAGACGGGCTTCCAGTTGACGTTCGGCCAGCTCGCCGAGGTCGATGGCGCCCTGGCTGGTCCAGGCTACGTTCGGCAGCAGCGGGAAAATACCTGTGAGGTTCAGGCCGTGGGGCTTGACCAAACGGTGCGACAGCAAGTGCAGCTTGAGGTAAGCCTCAGGGGTGGAAGTCAGGGCGGCATCGTCGGCCAGCAGGGTGGCGACCAGAGGCTTTTCGCTTTCTGCTAGGCGGGTCAGCAGGGCGGCCTGCAGGGCATCGATTGGCTTGACGGCTTCGGCGAGTTTCTCGGCCTGGCTGGTGCTGAAGCTGATGGCCTGATTACCGCCGCTGTAACCGAGAATCGGCGCGATGGCGGCCAGCAGTTCGGCCGACGGCTTCAGCAGCGGTTGGGCGTAGAACACTTCCAGCCAGTTGTTTTGACGGTTTTGCGTGCCGACCCCAAAGGCCAGGCTGAACAGTTGTTGCGACATGGTTAGTTTCCTTATTGCGTCAATTCTGGGTGTGGCTGGCTCGATTCAGGCCAGCGCCTGGGCATACAGTTCCGGCTTGAAGCCGAGCAGGGTGCGGTCACCGAGGTCCAGCACCGGGCGCTTGATCATCGACGGCTGGGCAAGCATCAGGCTGATGGCCTTGTCTTGGTCAAGATCAGTTTTGGCAGCGTCATCCAGCTTGCGAAAGGTGGTGCCGGCACGGTTGAGGACTTTCTCCCAGCCATGTTCGTCACACCACTTGTGCAGGTTGGCGCTGTCGATGGCGCTGACTTTGTAGTCGTGAAAAACGTAGCTCACGCCTTGCTCGTCGAGCCAGGTGCGGGCTTTCTTCATGGTGTCGCAGGCCTTAATGCCGTAGAGGGTAATGCTCATGCCGGTTGGCTCTGGATAAAGTGACGAATGCGCTGGGCGGCTTCGATGCACTCGGCCAGCGGCGCGACCAGGGCCATGCGGATGCGCCCGGCGCCTGGATTAAAACCATCCACGTCGCGCGACAGGTAGGAGCCGGGCACTACGGTGACGTGCTCCTGGGCGAACAGCGCGCGGGTGAACGCGGCGTCGTCACCCGTGACCCTGGCCCACAGGTAGAAGCCGCCGTCCGGGCGCTGTACGTCCATGACGGGGCTGAGGATATCCAGCACGGCGTCGTATTTGGCGCGGTACAGGTCGCGGTTGGCGCGCACGTGGTCTTCATCGTTCCAGGCGGCGACACTGGCCAACTGGGTCGGCACCGACATGGCGCAGCCGTGGTACGTGCGGTAGAGCAGGAAACCCTTGAGGATGTCGGCGTCACCGGCCACGAATCCGGAACGCAGGCCGGGCAGGTTGGAGCGTTTGGACAGGCTGTGGAACACCACGCAGCGTTTGAAGTCGCTGCGGCCGAGGCTGACGCAGGCGCTGAGCAGGCCTGCCGGTGGCTGCTGTTCGTCGAAGTACAGCTCGCTGTAGCACTCGTCGGCGGCGATCACAAAGTCGTACTGGTCGGCCAGGGCAATCAGCTTCTCCAAGGTCGCCAGCGGAATCAGTGCGCCAGTCGGGTTGCCGGGCGAGCACAGAAACAGAATCTGGCAGCGCTGCCAGGTGTCGGCGCTGACGGCGTCGAAGTCGGGGTTGAAGCCGTTTTCGGCCAGGCACGGCAGGTAGTGCGGCTGGGCGCCGGCGAGCAGGGCCGCGCCTTCGTAGATCTGATAGAACGGATTGGGGCTGACCACCAGGGCGTCGTCCTGGCGATCGACCACGGCCTGGGTAAAGGCGAACAGCGCTTCACGGGTGCCGTTGACCGGCAGCACATGGCGCGCGGCGTCCAGCCAGCCGGCGGGCACGCCGAAACGGCGCTGGCACCAGTCGCGGATTGCTTCGCGCAGCGCCGGCAGGCCGAGGGTGGTGGGGTACACCGCCAGTTGTTCGAGGTTGCTGGCCAACGCTTCAGCGACAAACGCCGGTGAACGGTGTTTGGGTTCGCCAATCGACAGGGCGATGGGGCTCTTGTCGGCAGCCGGCTGCACGCCGGTCAGCAGCGCGCGCAGTTTCTCGAACGGGTAAGGTTGCAGGTGGTTCAGAGCGCTGTTCATCGGTGGTGCAGCTTCCTAAAAGCGAATGGTGGTTGCGCCGCCAGTCGGGCCGTTGGCGTCTGACAATTGGGCGGTGAGGGCGGCCTGTAGGCGCGCGCAGAGTTCGGCGTCGGCCAGCGGCTGGTGCTTGGCATCAGTGACGAAGAACACGTCTTCGACCCGCTCGCCCAGGGTGGCGATCTTGGCATTTTGCAGTGACAGATCGAAGTCGAGAAAGATCTTGCCGATGCGTGCCAGCAGGCCTGGGCGGTCGGGTGCGGTGATTTCCAGCACGGTGACCGGGCGCTGTGCGTCGTTGTGGATGCTCACCTGCGGGGAGAAGGCAAAGTGCTTGAGCTGGCGCGGTACGCGGCGCTGGATGATCGCCGGGTAGTCGTCCGGGTTTTTCAAGGCGTCCACCAGACCCTGGCGAATTTCCAGAATGCGCGCCGGATTGTCGCCAATCGAGCCGCCGTCGGCATCCAGGACGATGTAGGTGTCGAGGGTGAACTGGCTGGACGAGGTGATGATGCGGGCGTCATGGATGCTCAGATTGAGCTGGTCCATGGCGGCCACGGTCACGGCGAAGAAGTCGTGCTGGTCGGGGGCGTAGATGAAGATCTGCGTGGCACCCTCGAACTCGCGCTGGGTGGTCTCCTTGATCAGCACCAGTGGGCCGGCCGCCGCCGGGTGCTGGAGGATGGCCTCGGTGTGCCAGGCGACATCATTGGCGGTGTGGCGCAGGAAGTAGTCATCGCCCAGTTGCGACCAGAGTTGTTCGGCCTCGTCCTGATCGTTGCCGTTGCGCACCAGGATGTCGATGGCGGCCGTTTGCGTCTGGCGGATCTGCTCTTCGCGGTCCAGCGGGTTTTCCAGGCCGCGGCGCAGGGCGCGCTTGGTCTCGGTATACAGCTGGCGCAACAGGCTGGCGCGCCAGGAGTTCCACAGCGTCGGGTTGGTGGCGTTGATGTCCGCCACGGTCAGCACATAGAGGTAGTCGAGGCGCGTCTGGTCGCCCACCAGGCGAGCAAAGTCGTTGATTTCCTGTGGGTCGGAGAGGTCCTTACGCTGCGCTGTGGTGGACATCACCAGGTGATTTTTCACCAGCCAGACGATTAGGCGTGAGTCCCACAGCGGCAACTGGTGGCGCTGGCAGAACACCTCGGCATCCACTGCGCCAAGTTCCGAGTGATCGCCGCCACGGCCCTTGCCGATGTCGTGGTAGAGGCCGGCGAGGTAGATCAGCTCGGGTTTGGGCAGTGCGCCCATGAGCTTGCTGGCCAGCGGGAACTTCTCGCTGACGCCTGGCTTGCCCAGTTTGCGCAGGTGCTTGATCAGGTTCAGGGTGTGGGCATCGACCGTGTAGATGTGGAACAGGTCGTGCTGCATCTGCCCGACGATCTGGCCGAACTCTGGCAGGTAGCGGCCGAGGATGCCGTAGCGGTTCATGCGGCGCAGGTTGCGGTGAATGCCTTCCTGGGACTTGAACAGCTCGATAAACAGGCTGGTGTTGCGGATGTCGCGGCGGAAGTCGTCGTCGATCAGTGTGCGGCTGTCGCGCAGGCGGCGGATGGTGTCGGCCTGCACGCCGCGTACTTCCGGATGCTGGGCCAGCAGCACGAAGATTTCCAGAATGGCAAAGGGCGTACGCTTAAACACATTCGGGTGGGTGACTTCGAGGAAGCCGTTGCGCACCTGAAAGCGCGTATTGATTGGCTGCGCCGGCTGATTGTCGCTGTGGCGCAGGATCACTTCTTCGAAGTGCTGCATGATCAGGTCATTCAGTTCGGCCACCGCCATCACGGCGCGGTAGTACTTCTGCATCAGGCGCTCGACGGCCAGCTTGCCGTTGTCGTCACAGAAGCCCAGCAGCCCGGCGATTTTCTGCTGGTGGTCAAACAGCAGGCGGTCTTCGCTGCGCCCGGCCAGCATGTGCAGGGCATAACGCACCTTCCAGAGAAAATCCTGGGAGGCAGCCAGCAGGCTGAATTCACTTTCTATCAGGAAACCCTGAGACGCCAACGCATGCAGGTTGAGCGTGCCGAACTGGCGGCGGGCGATCCAGAGAATGGTCTGGATGTCGCGCAGGCCGCCGGGGGAGCCCTTGACGTTGGGTTCGAGGTTGTATTCGGTGTCGTTGTACTTGGCGTGGCGCGCGTGCTGCTCGTCGCGTTTGGCCAGAAAGAAGTGCTTGCTCGGCCACATCTGCTGCGGGCTGGTGACCTCCAGCATGCGCTGGCGCAGGTGCTCGGGGCCGGCAATGGTGCGGCTTTCCATCAGGTTGGTGATGACGGTCAGGTCGGCACGGGCTTCGTCGGCGCACTCGGCGACCGAGCGTACGCTCTGGCCGACTTCCAGGCCGATGTCCCACAGCAGCATGAGGAAACGTTCGATCGAGTCGCGAAACAACTCCTGATCCTCGTTTTCCAGCAGGATCAGCAGGTCGATATCCGAGTGCGGGTGCAGTTCGCCGCGGCCATAGCCGCCGACAGCCACCAGGCTGATGGCCGCCTCGTTGCTCCAGGTGAAGCGATCCCAGGCTTCGCGCAGGATCTGGTCGATGCACCAGGCACGGTCTTCGATCAGGCGGCGAATGTCGCGATTACCCATGAAACGTGCGTTGAGCACGTCATTGATTTGCCGCAGGGCTTTCTTGAAGGCGGCAATCGGGCTGGGCTTGCGCGCCAGCTCCGCCTGGAACTGGCCGCGGTCAAACAGCTCGGGATCAACCTGCGGCATATAACGGCCTTCCTTATAAAGAAGTAATCAGCTCGGCTGGGTGGCCGGGGCGCTGCGCGGCAGGGTGTCGTCACTGCGCAGGGTGAAGATCTCGTAGCCGTCAGCAGTCACCAGGATGGTGTGTTCCCACTGGGCGGAGAGCTTGCGGTCCTTGGTGATGGCGGTCCAGCCGTCGCCCAGGGTGCGGGTTTCGGCGCGGCCCTGGTTGATCATCGGCTCAATGGTGAAGGTCATGCCTTCTTTGAGTTCCATGCCGGTGCCGGCGCGGCCGTAGTGCAGCACTTGCGGCTCTTCATGGAACACTGCGCCGATGCCGTGGCCGCAGTATTCGCGCACCACCGAGTAGCCGTTCTTTTCCGCGTGCTTCTGGATAACTTCGCCGATATCACCCAGGCGCGCGCCCGGACGGACCAGGGCGATGCCCTTGTACATGCACTCCTGGGTGATGCGAGCGAGCTTCTCGGCCCATTCGCTGACCTTGCCGACCATGAACATCTTGCTGGTGTCGCCGTGGTAGCCGTCTTTGATCACGGTGATGTCGATGTTCAGCACGTCGCCGTCTTTCAGCGGCTTTTCATTGGGAATGCCGTGGCAGACCACATGGTTGATCGAGGTGCAGATCGACTTGGGAAAGCCTTTGTAGTTGAGCGGGGCGGGAATGGCCTGCTGCACATTGACGATATAGTCGTGGCAGATACGGTCCAACTCTTCGGTGGTTACGCCCGGCTTGACGTACTCGCCGATCATTTCCAGCACTTCGGCGGCCAGGCGGCCGGCGACACGCATTTTCTCGATTTCAGCGGGCGTCTTGATCGTGACGGTCATAGCGGGGTCTCTGCTGCAGGCGGAAAAGGTCCGCATATTAACAGCTTCATGGCGCCAGCCATAAGCGCGACGCGTAACTCGGTATGACGCCGGATATGTTCGGTGGCTAGCTTGCGCCGTGCTTGTGTGCTATAAAGTGCGCCGCTTTACGGGGTAGCCCGGCAAAGCATTAACCCCACACACGTATCGACACGGTGACCTGGGTGCCTTCAAGACTGGTTCTGGAGGGTTGGTCATTGGGATGCGTGGAGGCCTAACCCGACTTATCAAGGAACTATCATGTCCCAAGTCAATATGCGCGATATGCTGAAGGCCGGTGTGCACTTCGGCCACCAAACCCGTTACTGGAACCCGAAAATGGGCAAGTACATTTTCGGCGCGCGCAACAAGATCCACATCATCAACCTTGAAAAAACCCTGCCGATGTTCAACGAAGCGCTGTCTTTCGTTGAGAAGCTGGCTTCGGGCAAAAACAAGATTCTGTTCGTTGGCACCAAGCGTTCCGCTGGCAAGATCGTTCGCGAAGAAGCAGCTCGCTGCAACTCGCCGTTCGTCGATCACCGCTGGTTGGGCGGCATGCTGACCAACTACAAAACCATCCGTGCCTCGATCAAGCGTCTGCGTGATCTGGAAGTTCAGTCGCAAGACGGTACTTTCGCCAAGCTGACCAAGAAAGAAGCCCTGA
>RCMZ01000559.1_pt1 | contig 17857 bp, 17 predicted proteins | sample 2041141 | NCBI WGS metagenome assembly RCMZ01 (sample SAMN09708263, study PRJNA481090) | Wastewater metagenome, whole genome shotgun sequencing project. | biome: sewage; isolation source: Davis station wastewater (DW) | place: Antarctica: Davis Station | collected 2010-03-01
GCTAATCGACATTCAACCCCAAACCGTCATTCCGGGGCGTCCGTAGGACGAACCCGGACCCGAAGGGCGGCGCGTAGCAGCCAACCCAGGAGGCTCGCAATCCGGCGCCGAATACGTCCAACACCGGCGCCGCAGCCCTGGGTTCCGGGTTCGTCCTACGGACGCCCCCCGGAATGACGACCTGAGATTTCGGTCGACTGAATGTCGATTGAACCTAACACGTCTTTCCCTGACGTTGACGTTGTTCACAGCGGCGTTGCTCGCGTTCGTAGCTGCGTTGTTCGCGCTCGCGGCGAGCGCGGGTTTCCTCGTCCGACGTGGTGACGGCGTCGACGCCCGCGCCGACGACGGCGCCTGTGGCCTTGGCCGCGCCGCCCACGACCGCGGCGGTTCCGCCGACGACCGTCCCTACGACGCAGCCCTGAAGCAACAGGCTCGCGCCCAATAGAAGGCCGAGCGCGGTGGAGCGCGCGATGAGACGGTGGATCATTGGGGTTCTCCGCAGGAAAGCCCGAAAATGAACCCTAATGGTGAATGGAGGCTGACTGCAGGTTCGGCCTTCAGGATGGGCGTTGAGGCAGCAGTTTGCGGCGCTGGCGGGCGACGGCCAGAGGCGTGCCGTCCGCCCCCCAGGCAACGACGTCATCGACTGTCCAGCCCAGACCCAGATCGATCATGCTGAACTCGAAGAAGGCCCAGCCGTCAGGTGCGTTCTGGGGCGTCGGGTCGGTCAGGATGTCGATGCGGAAATCCACCGTGGTCATCATTGCGGGCGTGCTGGTGATGGTCCAGGCGGGCGGATAGACGGCGTCCAGCAGGAAGCACAGGGCCGCCTCGTCCAGAGCGCGGCCGTCGGCCATTCGCATCCAGGTGCGCTCGACTGCGGGCTTGCCTTCGTTGCCGCCCAAAATATTGGGGCCGCCGTCGAAGCGGTATTCGACCTGGCTGGAGAAATGGGGCGCCATCGGCCCGTGGATGCGGGCCTCGGGGTTCAGACTGTCCAGCGCAGGCGGGACGCGGTGCAGGGGCGACACAGGCGGCGGCGCGCTGTCCAGACCATAGGTGGCGGTGGCGTGGTGGGTCATGCGGCCGTCCTGATCCGCCTCGATGGCCGCATAGAGGACGTTGCGGCCGCCGCGCAGCAGGCGGGGACGGAATGAGACGGGCTCTGCGAACCTGGCTGCTGACAGATACTGGACGGACAGGGACCGCAGCGGCGCCGTCAGCGACAGGCCTTCACGCATACCCTGCGCGCACAGGGCCGCCAGCAATCCGCCGAAGGGGAAGCCCTTTTCTGGCGGCAGGCTGTTCGGGCCGTTGGAGAAATGGCCGGGCACGGCGACGGACAGGGCGCCGTCTTCAAGGGTCTGGAAGGCCAGAACGGCGTCGAGGGATTGGGGAGGCGTCATCACGCAGTCCTGAGCAGGCAAGTCAAAAACGAGCAGACACAAAAAACGGAAGGTGCGGTTTGAACCCGCGCCCTCCGCCAGTCAAAGGAACAAGGATGGCGAACAAGAAGCGCCGCACGTCCGTTGCCAAACAAGACTGACTGACTGAGTTTAGAATGGCAACCCTTGCAAAAACCCTGACGCGGGGTCACTTTCAGGCTCATGGGACGCACCGCAGACTATAGCCGCCAGAGCTGCTCTATCGCCGCAACGCTTGAGGTGATCGGCGACCCGTGGACGCTGCTGGTCATCCGCGACGCCTTCAACGGGGTCAGCCGGTTCGAACAGTGGCAGGACAATCTGGGCGTGGCGCGCAATGTGCTGGCCTCGCGCCTGAAAAGCCTGGTGCAGCACGGCGTGCTGGAGCCGCGGCTCTATTCCGAACGTCCGCCCCGCAACGAATACATCCTGACCGCAAAGGGCAAGGACCTGTACGGGGTGCTGGTGACCCTGCACGGATGGGGGAACAAGCACGTCTATGGTGGAACCGACAGCGGCATAGACATGGTCCACAAGACCTGCGGCCAGACCCTGACGCCCCGCATCGCCTGCGGCTGCTGCGGCGAAATCGTCAAGCCCAAGGACATCAAACTGACCCGTGCCGACAACTGCCCGACCGTGGCGGATGTCATGCCGAAGGAAGCGGCTTAGCAGCGGTCGGCGTTTGTGGTGCCCCGCCTTTTCGTCAAGACACTGATTGGAACGGCTGTCGTCGTCGGGGCGGTTGCTGGGGGCTGGGTCTTCAAGAGAGAGGCTGACTGCCAACGCTTGTTTTCTTCAGTTCGTCCGGCAGGCGACGTCGAAGTGCGCAGGGCCAGTATAGGCGTTTGTTATACGTGCAGACCAGACGGCCCGCTGTTTGACGTCATGTATCGTTACTGCGCTGACGGGGGGCAGATTTACGATGCAAGTTGAAACGACGAAAGCCGGTCGCGTCTGCACGCAACCGGCTCCCGTCATCCCTTGACGCACACCACCTGACGCAGCGTGTGCACGACCTCGATCAGGTCGGTCTGGGCCGCGATGACCGCGTCGATGTCCTTATATGCCATCGGGGTTTCGTCGATCACCTCGGCGTCCTTGCGGCACTCCACGCCCTCGGTGGCGCGGACATGATCCTCAACCGTGAAGCGGCGCTTGGCCTCGGTTCGGCTCATGGCCCGACCGGCGCCGTGCGAGCAGGTGCAGAAGCTTTCCGCATTGCCCTTGCCGCGCACGATGAAGGACTTCGCCCCCATCGAGCCGGGGATGATGCCCAGTTCGCCGTCCTTGGCCGACACCGCGCCCTTGCGGGTCAGGAAGACATCCTTGCCGAAGTGCTTTTCCTTCGAGACGTAGTTGTGGTGGCAGTTCACCGCTTCCTGCGTCGTCTCCAGATCCGGCCAGATGGCCTTCAGCACCCCAAGCACCTGATCCATCATCACCTCGCGGTTGGCGCGCGCGTATTTCTGCGCCCACGACACCGCCCGGACATAGTCGATGAAACCGTCCGTCCCTTCCGGGAAATAGGCCAGGTCCTGATCCGGCAGGTTGATGTGCCAGCGGCGCATCTCGTGCTTGGCCCGTTCGATGAAATAGGTCCCGAAACGGTTGCCGACTCCGCGCGAACCGGAGTGCAGCATCACCCAGACATCGCCCGCCTCATCAAGGCAAAGCTCGATGAAGTGGTTGCCGGTGCCCAGCGTGCCCAGATGGCCGAAGCCGCGCGGATGCGCCGCCTTGGGGTGGCGCTCCACCACGGCGTCATAGCCCGCCTTAAGGTCAGCCCAGCGTGTGACTGCCGACGACGGGGGTTCAGCCGCCCAGGCGCCCTTGTCGTTGCGCCCGCCGTTGTCGGTGCGGCCGTGCGGCACGGCGGCCTCGATGGCGGAGCGGATGGCCGACAGGTCGTCCGGCAGGTGCTCGGCCCGGATCGAGGTCCGCACCGCCATCATGCCGCAGCCGATGTCCACGCCCACGGCGGCGGGAATGATCGCCCCCACGGTCGGGATCACCGAACCCACCGTCGCCCCCATGCCCCAGTGCACGTCGGGCATGACCGCGACATGTTTATGGATGAACGGCAGCGAGGCCACGTTCTTCAACTGTTTCAGCGCCGCATCCTCGATGGGCACGCCCCGGGTCCAGGCCTTGATGGGCACATGGTCCGGGGTTTCGATTACGTCATAGCCAGACATGGCCGACGTCTCCTTTTCTGTCTCTGATCCTCACGGACCGGCAAGGGAGACGTCGCTTGCAGATACAAGAAACCCCTCCGGCCGATGGCGGGAGGGGTTGCTGGAAAACCGAAGGCGTTTGACCGACTGTTCCCTACACGCCCTCCACGCGCACGACCTCGCACTGGACCGACAGTCGGTCCAAGCCCTTGGGCGCATTCATGGTGACGGAGTGGGTGAACATGGGTCTCTAATCGTCTTCGGAGGCGGGCGGATACACCCATATGCTTCAGCAGGGCAACCCTAGAGATGTCGATTGGACCTAGCGGCCTGGCGCGGGCGTCGCATTGAACGAGATGCCGGGTTTGGCCTGTTGTTCAGCGTTGCCGTATTCGAACTCGGTGACGGGGATGCCGAATGCGTTCAGGAAGTCGCGGACGCGTTCGGCCCGTTTTAGGGCGAGTGGCGGAGCCCCGTCTGGCCTAGCCGGGTCGGGCAGGCCAGTGATCGCCACAAAGGTGAGGTCGCAGCGATCCGCGACCTCTGTCAGCCAGCCAAATCCCGCGGTGAATGGACGTGCGAATGTCTCGGTTTCTGGTTCGAAATAAAGGGCGATATAGCCCTGACTGCATTGCGTTCCCGGTGGTGGAGGGCATGGAACGGATGTGGTCTGGTGGGCGCAGGCGGTCAGAGCCAGACATGTGGCGATCACGGTCAACTTGGAATGGAGCAGGTACGACATTCTGCGCGCGAGAATGTCACAACTTGTGAGGGGCGGCCAAGGTGTTCCTGTCTGATGGTGGCGCCGACTGCTGCCGCTTTCTGTCAGCAGGTCTGGTAGAGTCGCTGCGTGTCCCGATCTGAGCGCCTTTTTGATCTGTTGAACGCCTTGCGGCGGCACCGGCGGCCGGTCAGTGGGAGGGCGCTGGCGGATGAGATGGGGGTCAGTCTGCGGACCCTGTATCGCGACATCGCCAGTCTGCAGGCGCAAGGGGCGACGATCGAGGGGGAGCCGGGCGTGGGCTATGTGCTGCGGCCCGGCTTCATGCTGCCGCCGCTGATGTTCACGCCTGAAGAGATTGAGGCGCTGGTGCTGGGTTCGCGCTGGGTGGCTGAGCGGGCGGACGGGCGGCTGAAGGCGGCGGCGCTGAGCGCGGTGGCGCGGATCGGCGCGGTGCTGCCGCCGGACCTGAAGGACGAGATGGACAGTTCGTCCCTGTTCGTCGTGCCGGGCGCGCCCTTCCCGACGGATACGGTCGATCCGGCCCTGCTGAGGAAGGCGATCCGCACCGAGCGGCGGCTGAACCTTTGTTACCGCGATGAGGCGGGCAAGGCGTCGGAACGGGTGGTCTGGCCGTTCGCCCTGGCCTTCTTCGATCGGGTGCGGCTGCTGCTGGCCTGGTGCGAGTTACGTCAGGATTTCCGCAGCTTCCGCACCGACCGGATTGTGGAGGCCGAGGTGCAGGAAGGGCGCTATCCCGCGCGACGTCAGGCCCTGATGAAGACCTGGCGCGAGGAGATGGAAAAGCGGCACGCGGCTGAACGATGCTGACGGAAACTGGCAGCAGTACGGTCTAGTTTTGTTCCTGTCGAAACGACGGGAGGGGCCGATGACCGAGACTGATGAGATCCAGCTGGACGTGGCGGACCCCGAGGTCAGCGCGCGGTTTTATGAACGGCTGTTGGCCGGCCGTCCGGTGCAGGCCAGCGCGGACCGGGCGCTGTTCGTGCTGGCGTCGGGGCGGCGGCTGAGCCTGTGGCGGCGGATCGAAGGGCGGACAAGTGCGGCGGTTCAGGTCGGGTTTCGGCTGGAGGGCGCGGCGGCGGTGGACGACCTGCACATCGACTGGTGGGATCGCGGGGCGCGGATCGTGACGCCGCCAGCAGATATGGCGCAGGGGCGGGGCTTCGTCGCACGCGACCCGGATGGGCATCGGCTGTGCGTGTTCGCTTCGACTTGAGGAACAGGTGGCCGCAAGGCGCGTTTGAACGGTGAAGCTTCAACGCCTGAAAGGCCCGCCATGAAATATCCTCTGACCATTCTGAGTTGCGCCGCCGCCATGACCCTGGCCGCGTGCGGCACGACATCGGCCCAGGTGGGGCCGGGCGTCGGACCGCAAGGCGCGGATGAGCTGAAGGCCTTCCCTGCAGCGACGGCAGGCCAGACGCGCCACGTGATCCGTCTGCCGCAGCAGGCGAATGAGGACGCGCTGAAGGTCGAGATCATCGTGGGCAAAACGGCCCGCGTGGACTGCAACAACCACTTCTTCGGCGGCCGGATCGAAACCCGCACCGCAGAGGGCTGGGGCTATGACTATTATGTCCTGCCTGCGCTGGGCGCGATGGCGGGAACCCTGATGGGCTGCCCGGCCAACAGCGAGCGCGAGGTGTTTGTCGCCGCGCCGGAACAGCCGCTGGTCCGTTACAACAGCCGCCTGCCGCTGGTGGTCTATGCCCCGCAGGACGTTGAGGTCCGCTATCGCCTGTGGCGCGCGGGCGAGACGCAGACCGCGCGCTGATCAATCGGGGTTTGAGGTTCAGGCCGCGATACGGCCTGAACGACCCGTCGAAGCAGCGATCTGGAACTGACGCACGCTGCGCATCAGGGTGTCGGCCTCGGTCGCCAGTTGGCGGCTCGCCGCTGTGGCTTCTTCGGTCATGGCGGCGTTCTGCTGTGTGATCTCGTCGATCTGGCTGATGGCGCGTTTGACATCGGCCAGACGGTCGGCCTGTTCACGCGCCGAGACGGCCATGCCGCCCGCCAGAGCATCGACGTCGGCGACCCGCTCGCCGATGCTGGTCAGGGCCGCGCCGGTGCGCTGAACCAGATCAACCCCGCGAGAGACTTCTTCGGACGACTGGCGGATGACGGCGCGGATTTCCCCAGCGGCGGCGGCGGACCTCTGGGCCAGGGCGCGGACTTCGGAAGCGACGACGGCGAAACCGCGACCGGAATCACCCGCCCGCGCCGCCTCGACCCCGGCGTTCAAGGCCAGGAGATTGGTCTGGAAGGCGATTTCGTCGATCAGGGTGACGAAGCCGCCGACGTTGTTGGAAGACTCGCTGATGGCCGACATGGCCTGGGTGGCCTCTGCCACCACGGTGATGCCGCTTTCGACATCGCGGCGAACGGCGCCGACGGCCTCGACGCTCTGTTTGGCGGCGACGGCGGTCTGCTCGACGGAGTCCACCACCTGTTCGGTGTTGGCCGAAGTGCGTTCGACGCTGGCGGCCTGACGCTCGGTGCGCATGGCCAGATCGTCGGAGGCGCTGGCCAACTGGGTGGCGCCGCTGCTGACAGAGGCGGCGCTCTCGGTCACGGCAGCGAAGGCGTTGCGCAAGGCCGCGACGGCGGCGTTGAAGTCGTCTTTCAGCCCGACATATTCATCGGCGACGGGCATGGTGATGGTCGAGGCCAGATCACCCGCAGCCAGCGCCTTCAGTGCATCACTGAGAACCGAAACAATCTCGGCCTGATGGGCGTCGGCCTCGGCCTTGGCGGCTTCGGCGCGGTCGCGTTCAGCCTGAAGCGCCTCAAGATAGGTCGAGATGGCCAGATCCATGTCCAGCATGACCCGGCGGCTTAGCTCGCCTGCCGCCTCGGCCGTGCGGCGGTCATGGTGTTTGTCGAACAGCTTGCGCTTGCGGGTGGTGACGGCCGTCAGAAGCTTGGTCAGGATCAGGCTGTAGCCGCCGATGTACCAGCGCGGCTCCAGACCGATGCGGGCGTGAACATTGCCGATGACGCGGACGGACCGGCCATAGGCTTCGTCGGCGCGGCCCTCGACGATGGCGTCCCAGTGGCTGACCTGAGCCGACTTGGCCGTGCCGATATGGGCTTCGTCACGGAAGAATTTACGCGTTTCCGGGGTGGCGCGGATGCGGTCGTAGAAGGCGCTGAGGGCGTCGGGCAGAACCTCGCGCAGCAGGGCCTCTTGTGCGGCATAGCCGGACGAACGAGGCCCCAGGTCCATGAACGCAGTACGACGTTCGATATCTTCGCGCGACATCCGACTTCCACTCCAACTGAGGGGATGTCCCTAGCTTGAGCATGGTTATGGTCTGCTTACCGGCGACAGGATTTGGCTGTGCGAATGCGGACTTGGGACAAAATGTCCAAAGCGGCGGATCGGATCAGGCCGCGACCGCCGTCGTGTCGCGGATGAAGCCGCCGCCCAGAACCCGTTCCGTGTCGACCGGATCATAGAGGGCGCAGGCCTGACCGGGGGCCACGCCTTCTTCGCCTTCATCGAACACGACTGAGACATCGCCGTCGATCAGGGCCAGACGGGCGGGAGAGGGCTGGCGCGTCGAACGCACGCGGGCCAGCACCGACGCACCGGCTTCGGCGGCGGCGTGGATGGTGTCGTGGTCGCCCAACCAGTTCAGTTCTTCCAGCGTCAGCGAGGCGGTCAGCAGGGCTTCGCGCGGGCCGACGATGACACGGCGGGTTTCCGGCTCCAGCTTGGTGACGAACAGGGGTTCGCCCACGGCGACGTTAAGACCCCGGCGCTGGCCGATGGTGTAGTCGGTGATGCCCGAGTGCTTGCCCAGAACGCGGCCGTCCATATGCACGATCTCGCCCGCCTCACGGCCTTGCGGGCGCAGACGGTCGATCAGGGTGCGATAATCGCCGGAGGGGACGAAGCAGATGTCCTGGCTGTCCGGCTTGGCGGCGATCTTCAGGCCCAGTTCGGCGGCGACGCCGCGCACCTGGGGCTTCTCCAGATCAGCGAGGGGGAAGCGCAGATAGTCCAACTGATCGCGCGTGGTGGCGAACAGGAAGTAGGACTGGTCGCGCGAATGGTCGATGGCCTTGCGCATCTGGCTGCGCCCGTCGATTTCGGCGCGTCGGACATAGTGGCCCGTGGCCATGGCCTCGGCGCCCAGATCGCGGGCTACGTCCAGCAGGTCGCGGAACTTGACCGTCTGGTTGCAGCGGATGCAGGGAACCGGCGTCTGGCCCTTGAGATAGGAGTCCGCGAACTGGTCGATCACGGCGTCGCGGAAGCGGCTTTCGTAATCCAGCACATAATGGGGAATGCCGATCATGTCCGCGGCCAGGCGCGCGTCGTGAATATCCTGACCCGCGCAGCAGGCGCCTTTCTTCTTTAACGCCGCGCCGTGGTCGTAAAGCTGCAGAGTAACGCCCACCACGTCATAGCCGGCCTTGTGCAGCAGGGCGGCGACCACGGTGGAGTCCACGCCGCCCGACATGGCCGCGACCACGCGCGATCCCAGCGGTAGGCCGACCGCCGCACGCGCGCTCTCGATCGCCGCATCCATGTCGGTGCGGACGATATTCGGAACGGGGCAGAAGTCTTCAACGAGCGTCATCGCCGCCATTTAGGGTGGAACCTGCACGATTTCGAGGCCTGAACCATTTTCATGCGCCGGAAATGACAAGGGCCGCACCCGTTTCCAGGTGCGGCCCTTATCGGTCTTCGGGGAGAAGCCGTCAGGAGCGGTAAGTCTGGATGCGTGTGGTGCGCAGACCCTGCATGCCCCATTTATCAATGGCCTTCTGCCAGGCTAGGAACTCTTCCGCGGTCAAACGATAGGTCGCCAGGGCGTCGTCCAGGCTGAGCAGGCCGCCACGAACAGCGGCGACGACCTCAGCCTTGCGGCGGATCACCCAGCGGTCGGTATTGGACGGCGGCAAGTCCCTGAGGGTCAGGGGAGTGCCGGTCGGCCCGACCACGTATTGTTCGCCTTTGCTATTAAGGCGTCGCTCTTGCAACATGGGCTTATGCCTCTTCCACCAACACCGTACTGTCATGAAGATAGGACGGCCCGGCTAAGGTCCGTTTAAGGGTCGTGGTGAAGGAACGACTAAAATCGGTTCGCGCCCGTACGACTCTGTAAACCTTGCTTGCGTGGGGATTCATTGACTCTAACGACTAGTTACTGGCGGATCAGCGTTTGATGTTGATCAGTTCGGCCAGCATTTCGTCGGCCGTGGTGATGATTTTGGACGAGGCGGAATAGGCCCGCTGGGTGGTGATCAGGCCGGTGAATTCCGCCGACAGATCGACAGTGGATGACTCCAGTTGCTGTGAGGCGATGGAGCCTGCCCCGCCGGTTCCGGCGGTCTTCAGGTTGAAGGTGCCGCTCTGCAGGCTGACGGCGTAGGCGTTGCCGGACACTTCGCGCAGGCTGTCGGGGCTGGGGAAGGTGGCGACCGCGACCTGGGCGATGCGGCGCATGACGCCGTTGTCGAAGATGGCGGTGACGAAGCCGCCGTCGTCGATGCGGATTTCGCTCAGATTGCCAAAGGCTGTCCCATTGGTCACCGTCGACTGCACCACGGAGGTGGTGTTCAACTGGCTGAGGCCGCCGGCCGAGGTGTTAAGGTCCAGGGTGACGGTTTGGGCGGCGATGCCCAGACCATCGGCCCAGGCCACCTTGCCAGCCGCCATCGACAGATTGTTGGGGTCGGACTTGCCGAAGTCCAGCGTCGCCTGGCTGGGATCGTCGAACAGGCCGGTTCCGGCAGGCCAGCTCTTCATGGTGTCGATGTCCAGACGGCCCGACGGGGTGAAGGCGATCTTGCCCGTCTTGACCTGGCCGTTCGAATAGGGATCGCCGGTGGTGACGTCGCCCGCCGGGACGGACACGATCTCGGCGTGCCAGATGTTCGGTTCGTCGCTCTTCAGGAAGCGGATTTCCAGATTGCGCTGGCCGCCCTTGGAGTCCGACACCGGGATGTTCATCTTGAAGTCGGGTTTGACACCCGCCGGATTATTTGCGTCGGCATTGTACATGGCCATCGAGTTCACCGACGGGTCGTACTTGGTCTTGGCGACGCCGTTCGTCGTCAGGCCGATGTCAGCCAGGTTGACGGTGTAGGGCGCGCCCGAAGTCGGGGTGAACTGGATCTGGCTGGGCGGCGTGCCGACGACGGCCGCTGAACCCGAGTTCTGGCCGCTGATCGTCAGGCCGGTCAGGGCGCCAGTCGTGGGGTCGTAGGTGGCCTGCCCATTGACCCGTTGGGCGCCGGACTTGATCTCGACATCATACGCGTTGGCTGCGGTGCGGGTGTAGCGGACCGACAGGTCGTGGCTGGCCGACGGCGTGGCGGTGTCGGCGACGCCCTTGTAGGCTTGGGCGCCAGCGGCCGAGGACACGTCCTGGCTGGAGCGCAGGTTGGCGTTGATCTGGACGCGGGTCGTCGGCTCGGCCGTGCCGCCGACCGAGCCGATGTTGATCGAACGCAGACGCGACAGGTCGGACGGGTCCGAGGCGATCTCGCCGTTGGCGTCGACGGGCCAGCCCTGCAGATAAAGGCCTGCGCTGTTTTTCAGATAACCCTGCTTGTCTACGCGGAAGGCCCCGGCGCGGGTGAACAGGTGGGTGTCGGTGGAGGCGACGCCCTCGGACTTGTCCGTGACGACGAAGAAGCCCTGACCGGCGATGGCCAGGTCGGTGTTCTCGTTTGTGCGCTGAAGCTGGCCTTCCTGGCTAATGTAGTGGCGCGTGTTGGTGGTCACGCCGCCGGCCGAATAGCTGCCGCCGGTGCCGCTTTGGCTGTTAACCAGGGTCTGGAACTCGCTGGCCGTGCGCTTATAGCCGACCGTATTCACGTTCGCGATGTTCTGCGAGATCGAGGCGAGGGCCGCAGAGTTGGCGGCGAGGCCGGAAACACCGGCCAGCATGGCGCTGTTGAGGCTCATGGAAAGACGCTCCTTAAATGGAATTCAGCGGGAAGACGGCGGAGCGCATCATGCGGCCGCCTTCTCGTTCGAGACGTCCGGATTCTCCGTTTCGTCGGATTGGGTTTCGGCCTTGGCCTTGATCTCGTTCAGCGAGATCACGGTCGAGAGCGGAAGTAGGGAATCGCCGATCACCAGGAAGGGTTCGCCGTTGTACATTTCGACCCCGGAGACCCGACCGCGGATCAGGGCCTGGGCGTCGACCTTGGCCCCGGTCTCGTTGGCGGCGGACACCTTCAGCGTATAGACGCCGCCGTCGTCGGCCTTGCCGCCGCCCTTGAGTTCGCCGTTCCAGGTGAAGTCGTGAATGCCCGCGCCCTTGTCCGGCGCCTGGCCTTCCCAGACGACGGCGCCCTTGCTGTCGATGACCTGCAGATTGACCTTGTCGGCGCTGCCGCCCAGCTCATAGGCCCAGCTGGCCTTGCCGTCGCGAAGCTCGGTCGCGGTCCAGGCGGCGGTGACCTCCTTGCCGATATAGTTGGAGGCGTTGTCCAGGCCGCCTGCGGCCTGTGCCTTCAGCAGGCTGGTCAGCAGATCGTTGGTCAGCAGTTGCTGCTCGACCCCGGCCATCTGGGTCAGCTGGGCCGTGAACTGGTTGGAATCCAGCGGCGATAGCGGGTCTTGGTTTTTCATCTGGGTCGTCAGCAGCGTCAGGAAGGTCTCGAAGTTCGAGGCCAGCATCTTGTTGCTGCCGTTGATGCGACCGGCGGCGTTGTCGGCGGATACGGCGGTGACCATGGGTCAGACCTTCATATCGACGCGGTCAGGCGTCAGTGAAAGATTGGTCCAGACGCCGGGCGTCAGGATGGAGGAGGTGTCGGCGGCCAGGGCAAGGCGAGAGCCTCCGCCGAACAGGGCGTTACGCTGTTGCTGGCGTTCAAAGGCGTCGCCGCCCTGAGGCTGATCGCGGTGGCTGAAGTCCAGGGCGTCGCCCGCGATCTGAAAACCGGCGTCCTGAAGCTGTTTACGCAGTTCGTCGGCGCGGCCGCGCAGCTCGGCGGCCGCAGCGGGATTGTCGAAGGCCAGACGCGCGGCCAGTTGGCCGTCGTCGCCGATCTCAAGGCTGACATCGACGCGGCCCAGGTCTTCCGGCGTCAGCACCATGTCGAAACGGGTCGATTTGCCGTCCAGCGAGCGGGCGATCTGGGCGGCGAGTTGGGCGGTCGTCTCGATGGTGGCCTGCGACAGGCGCGAGAAGGACAGGCTGTGTTCGACGGTGGCGGCCTGCTGCATCGGCTGGGCGTCCGGCGTGGCGGGCGCCGTAGGCTGGACGGAGGGAGCAGCGGCCTGAACCTGCGTGGCGGGCTGGGCGCTGTCAGCGGGGGACGTGCTGGCGGCGGCAGACGCAGGCGCGGCGTCGGCCAGCGTCGTCTTCTGGATGTTGGGATTGTCGTTCTTCACCGGGGCGGCGGCGTCAGCGATGGCCGGGTTGCTCGAAGCGGACGCATCATTGTGGCGCAAGGGCCGTGGCGGGGCAGGCTCGCCCTTGAGGGTGGCGGCCAGGGTGTCGGCGGCCTTCTGGTCGCTGGACGATGCGTCGTCGTTGGTCGCCGCCATTTGATCCGCAGCCGCCTCCTGCGCTGCTTTTAGGGCTGCCTTGGCGATGGCGGGAGGCACGACCTCAGCCTGATCTGCAGAGGCGGCCAGAAGGTCGGCGGGCAGGGTCAGAGCGGCGGCGGCCGCAGCCTTTTCGGCGGTCGGCTGGGTGTCGTTGGCGACGTCGCTGGTGAGCGCTGCGATCTGTTGCGGGGTCGGCTGTGCGGTGACCGCTTTGGCCTCGGCAGCAGCTGAGGCGGCCTCTGCCTGGAGAAGCGGTGCGATCAGCGGGTTCGGCGTGCCCGACATGAAGACGAAGGGCTGGGCGTCGCTTTCGACAGGAGTGTCAGCGTCGGCGGGCGTAGTCAGAGTGTCGCTCTGGCTATCGTTCAGGCTGTCATGCGGCGCGTCGGGGTTGGGAGCGACGTCGCTCGGCGGCGGGGCGGCTTGCGCATCCACCATCTGCACCTGGGCCAGCGTTTGCAAAGGCGCATTGATGACCTTGGCGGCGCGACCGTCAACGCCGGGGCCTTGCAGGATGTCGGCGACCTTGGAGGAAAACAGGTTGGCGTCCGCAGCCTGAGCGCCGGGCGCAGCCAAGCCGGCCCCGGCGGAGGCCGGAGCGACAGGTGCGAACGTGGCGGAGGCGGTCGGCATTTAAATGCAGGCTGCTTTCAAAAAATAGGGCGGCGCCTGCTGCGCCTGACTTTTCGATGCGGGCCTCGCAAGGCTTGGGCCATGTTGAAATGTTCAATAAAAACAATAAAAACGGGCGCGCTTTTATGCCCTGACCGGAATGCAGCGGTCGTTTATTGCCGCGCATTCGCCATTTTTTGCCCGGTCTCACGCCACGCCCTCGAAATTGCATGGACGACAGCGGCGCGGGTTTGGCGCGGGCTTTGCGCACCTATCCGGTCATGACAGCTGTCCATTCAGCGATCTTGTTTGAATTCAACGCTCAAGCCGAGCGGCGACGGCGCGTGGCCGGGCAAGAAATGCGCGCAGCAGGGCAGGGCTTGCCGGGTCGGCAGGAGGAAATGCGCCAATGTCGCTGAACTCGATCATGAATATCGCGACGTCGGGGCTGCAGACCGCCCAGGCCCAGTTGCGCGTCACGTCCGACAATATCGCCAACGTCAACACGGCCGGATACGTCCGCAAGGTCGCCGACCAGAGCGCGCTGGTGACCAAGGGTTATGGCGACGGGGTCAACGTCACCCGGATGCGGTTGGCGACCGACCGCTTCCTGCAGGCCGCCAGCCTCAGCGCCAACGCCGACGCCGCGCGTCACGGGGTGCGGTCCGAGCTGTTCAACCAGATCCAGAACCAGTTCGGCGACCCCAGCAGCAACACCAGCTTCTTCGCGAAGATCGACAAGCTGTTCGCCAGCTACGCCAGTCTGGCGGAAAGCCCGACCTCGTCTGCGGCGCGTCAGGACACGATCTACAAGACCCAGGCGATGTTCGACGACGCCGCCAATATCGCGCGTCAGATCCAGGCGTCGCGGCAGGAGGCGGACAGCCGGGTTCAGTCGGTCGTCGAGACGATCAATCCGCTGCTGGAGCAGATCGACAAGCTGAACAAGACCATCGCCGCCGGATCGGTGACAAACCAGGATGTGACCGGCGCCCAGAACGCTCAGCAGAGCCTGATCAACGACCTGTCCAAATATATGGACGTGAAGATCGAGCAGCGGTCGAACGGCGGCGTGACCCTGCGGACCGGTACGGGCATGACGCTGGTGGGAGAGGGTCATGCGACCCTGTCCTATCAGGCGGCGGGCACGGTGGATGCGACCACGGCCTTCTCCGACATCATGATCACCGAGCCCAGCGGCACGCGCTGGCCGGTGCTGGACGGGGTCACCTCGGGCGAACTGCGCGGTCTGGTGGACCTGCGGGACAAGGATGCGCCCGCAGCGGCGGCGCGCCTGGGCGAACTGACCGCCAAACTGGCGGATGAGCTGAACCGCGCGCACAACGCCAACGCCAGCGTGCCCGCGCCGACGGTGCTGTCGGGACGCAACACCGGCCAGTCGCTGGAGAATGCGCTGGCGGGCTTCACCGGGCGGACCACCATCTCCACCGTGGACAGCGCGGGCGTCGTGCAGGCCTCGGCCGCGATCGTCTTCTCTGGCGGGACCATGACCATCAATGGTCAGGCGGCGGACCCGACGACTTTCCTGAATGTGCTGAACACGCAACTGGGCGGGACGGGCACGGCCAGCTTTGTCGACGGCGCATTGCGGCTGGATGGGGCGGGCGGCAACGGAGTGGCCATAGCCGATGACGCCAGCGCGCCCAGCAGCAAGGGCGGGCGCGGCTTCTCGCACTGGTTCGGGCTGAATGATCTGGTCACCTCGACGACACCCGGCTTCTATGAGACGGGGTTGACGCTGAATGCGCAGCACGGGTTCACGGCAGGCCAAAACCTGACGTTCCGGTTCAATGACGACAATGGATCGCGCCTGCGTGACGTGACGGTCGCCGTGCCGTCGGGCAATGGCACGATGGCCGAGATGCTGACGGCGCTGAACGACCCGATCAACGGCGTGGGCCGCTATGGCGCCTTCAGCCTGGACGCGAGCGGGACGCTGGCGTTCAAGCCGCACAATCCGGGCGCCCAGACGATGAGCGTGGTGCAGGACGGCACGCGCCAGAGCCCGTCGGGCCTGACCATGTCGCAGCTGTTCGGCCTGGGTGGGACGGGGGCTGCGCGGGCGGGCGGCTATTCCGTGCGCAGCGACATTCAGCAGGACCCGAATAAGCTGGCCTTGGCGCAGTTGAACCTGTCGGCGTCGGCGGGAACGTCCGCCCTGAGCAAGAGCGACGGGCGCGGCGGCCTGCGTCTGGCGGACGCCGGCAGAACCAATGTCAGCTTCGCCGCAGCAGGCGGAAATGGCGGGGGAATGAAGACCCTGTCGGCCTATTCGGCGGACTTTGCAGGCGACATCGGCGGGCGGGCCTCCGCCGCCAAGAGCCGCGCCGAGAACGCCTCCGCCCTGTCGAAAGAGGCGACCAGCCGTCGCTCGTCCGCCGAAGGGGTGAACATGGACGAGGAACTGGTCAATATGACCACCTTCCAGCAAGCCTATAATGCGTCCGCCCGCCTGATCCAGGCGAGCAAGGACATGTATGATGTTCTGATCGGAATCCTGAGATGACCCGCGTCGCAACCTTCGGAAACTATCAGTCGGCGCTGCTCAACCTGATGAGCGCCCAGAACCGCGCGCAGCAGGCGCAGGAGCGGATCGCCAGCGAGAAGATCGCGACTGACATGTCGGGCTATGGCCGGGGCGCAGAATCCCTGACCAGCCTGACCTCGACGCAGGAGCGTCTGACCGGCTTCATCACGGCGGGCAAGGCGGCGGCGGCGCGGCTGGACGCGCAGGACCTGGCCATGAGCCGTGTCGGCGCAGGCGGTCAGGGCGCGCGCGACGCCATCGCCAACAGTCTGGCGACGGGACGGCTGGACAATCTGATGGCGGAGCTGGACCTGCAGTATCAGGTCGTGCAAGGCGGGCTGAACGCCCAGCATCAAGGAACCTACCTGTTCGGCGGCGGGCGGGGCGATGCAGCGCCTGCGACAGCCAGGACAATGGCGGATCTGGCGGCGGCCCCGTCGTCGGCTGCGACCTTTGCCAACGACACGCTGAAGCAGAAGTCGCGCATCAACGAGACGACCACCCTAGAGACCGGGTTTCTGGCCAATGAGGTGGGCGGCGGGCTGGCGGACGTGTTCCGCAATATACAGGCCTATCAGAACGGCGATCCGGTCACGATGGACGGGGTGACCTACACCCCCGCTGGCGCAGGCACGATCGCGGGTAAGCCGAGCGGCGACGCGGACGCCTTCCTGCAGGCGGCGATCAAGGCGTTCGACAAGGCCAATATCGGCGTGACCAATCAGACCGCCAAAAACGGCCTGATGCAGAACCATGTCGAGGCGGCGCTGGATGGCCACGAGGCGCAGGAACTGTCGCTGAAGAAACTGATGAAGGACAAGTCGGGCTATGACCCGGCCCAGGCGATCACCGACCTGCAGATGGCCCAGGTCGCCATCCAGGCCTCGGCCCAGGTGGTGAACTCGCTGCGCAACACCTCGCTGCTGGACCTGCTGCGCTAAGGCGTCCGAGGGGCGGGTCCAATCGACGTTTGCTCCAGGGGCGTCATTCCGGGGCTGAGCGCAGCGAATAACCCGGAATGACGGAGTTGAGCGGTCGGGGTGTGCTTATCGATTAAATCTAATCCCACGGCTCCGCTGGACGGGCGCTGATTAAAGAACATATAGTGAACGAATGGCGCGTCTCGACCTTCGTCACAAGCTGTCCGTGCTGGCCGATGCGGCCAAGTACGACGCCTCATGTTCATCGTCCGGCACGTCGAAGCGGGACTCGGTCGGGGGCAAGGGGATTGGCTCGACTGAGGGCATGGGCATCTGCCACGCCTATACGCCGGATGGGCGGTGCATCAGTCTGTTGAAGGTGCTGCTGACCAACTTCTGCATCTACGACTGCGCCTATTGCATCAATCGGGCGTCTTCGAATGTGGAGCGGGCGCGGTTCGATGTGGACGAGGTCGTGGACCTGACGCTGAACTTCTACAAGCGCAACTATATCGAGGGTTTGTTCCTGTCGTCCGGCATCATCCGGTCGGGCGACTATACGATGGAGCAGCTGGTTCTGGTGGCCAAGACCCTGCGCGAGGTTCACGACTTTCGCGGCTATATCCACCTGAAGCTGATCCCTGAGGCGGACCCCAAGCTGGTGGAGATGGCGGGTCTGTATGCCGACCGGCTGTCGGCCAATATCGAGCTGCCGCGCGACGAGGCGTTGGCCCGGCTGGCGCCTCAGAAGGATGTCGGGGTCATCAAGAAGGCGATGGGGCAGGTGCGGCTGGGCGTGGAGGCGGCCAAGCCCGCCAAACGCGACAAGGCCAAGCCGCCGCGGTTCGCGCCGGGCGGCCAGAGCACCCAGTTGATTGTCGGCGCTGACGGGGCGCCGGAC
>RCMZ01000561.1_pt1 | contig 17834 bp, 13 predicted proteins | sample 2041141 | NCBI WGS metagenome assembly RCMZ01 (sample SAMN09708263, study PRJNA481090) | Wastewater metagenome, whole genome shotgun sequencing project. | biome: sewage; isolation source: Davis station wastewater (DW) | place: Antarctica: Davis Station | collected 2010-03-01
TAATGATGCGCTTCTCATCCTTTGGCGTTAAATGCCCCATCGTTAACCCTCGATCTCATCCAGCAAAGCCAAGACGTCATCCAACGATGGCAACGCCTCTTGCGCCCGGTTATCTTCAATGAGTTTGACTTCAATCAGCCCCGACATTGCGGCGGCGTTCTTGGTCAGCGTCCAACCGTTATCGGCGTTCCAGACAATGGCACCGTTTTCGAGTTCGGGGTTTTCCAGCGTCTGGATGAGCGCCTCGCACTTAAAGAGCTTCTCACCCAGTTTTTTGGCCGACTCCAATGCCCCAAAAACACCGCGAGACTGCGCATCCATGGCTCTATCGAGGCGGCGTTTAAGGTCGTCGCATTCTTCCCTGAGGTTGCCCAGCTTCACGTCATCCCCCTTGACGCAACCGAGCCGCCCGCAGTCCAAACAGGCGCCCATTTTCGGGCAGGGCTCGGATGCGAAGTTGTGCACACAAACGCCGAGATGGGTTTGATGGATAATGCGGTCCTGCTCACCCTCGCGCAGTTCCATCACATCAACCAGGCTCAGCGGCTGATTGGTTTTGACCTTGTCCAGACGCAGAGCAGCGGTGCTGTGCTTCGTTTTGGGGTGGTAATCCGCAACCCCTTGGGTGCGTTCCTCGACGGTTTCATGGTTGTAGACCGACCCCATCGTCGTGCGCCCGGAGAAGGCGTCAATAAGGAGCTGCGACAGACCGGCCTGGTGCATCCGCGTGTTCAATTCGTGCCGAAACGCGTGCGTGTTGACCTTGACACCGGGGTAGCCCCAGCGCTCGAACAGGCTTTTCTTTGCTGGGTTGTTCGAACCGCCTAATTGCGCATTCATTCGGTTAGTGTTCGCTGCGATCTCCACGCCAAACCCGTGTGTCGCAGCAGTGTGACCTTCAGCCAGCGCTCCAGTGCGCGCGGTGAACAAGGCATCACGGTACTTCACCCGAGCTTTGCCCTCCGTGTAAGGCGTGGTGTATGGAAAATCCTTTGGAAGATACTTCTCCCGCAACAGCACATTGAGCTTGCGCAGCGTGATCACACACAGGTCGTCAAACTCATAACCCTGGATTCCATGCTTGCCCTTAACATATATGCGCTTCCCTGCGCTGGAATCCCACCCGCAACGGATCTCGGCCAAGAGGGTTCGGGCGGCGGGGCTGAGCGCCTTTTGCTTCTCCAGGGATTTCAGGAACTTGTCATTGAATACGTTTCGCGAGCGGCCGTCCTCATGAGTGGTGAGTTTCAGCGCGGCACAGGCTTCGGCGTACGTGAGCGGTTCATCAGGCCCCTTGGGTGGCAGTCCTTCATGGGGCGGAAACTCATCGGGATGGTCTTCCAGCCAGGCCGCGTAATCCCGCGCCTCATCGGTAATCGGTTTCAGTAACGTGATGATCCGCTCGACGACCGGCTCCATCTCAGGCTTAACGACGGGCTTCAGCATCACCTGGTTTATCTTTTCCGCGTACCAGCGCAGGAACATGCGCCGATTGCCCTTGGTATCCTCTTTGAATACCAGGCAATCCAATTCAACATCCGCCAATTCACCCACGCGACTGGGTGCACTCAGCAACAGCGCACAGGCGGATGTCACAACGATATCGAGGGGGTGGGTCAATTTGTTGTTGAACACTTCCCCGAGGGCTCTGATCGCGTCAGGGTTGGGCAGCTTCTGTTCCCGATCCGCTCTTTGCTGCTTGAGCGTGCCAATCGGCCTCAGCGTCAGCGGAGAGGTCCACCGGAAATCCGACCTGAGAAGTTTTTTGTCCCGCATCAGGGTTATGACGCCCTCAAGTGTCCGGCCGTACTGGTATGCGACGTTACCTTTTGTCCAGTGACGGTTCATGTGCTCGCACGCTGTATTACAGACCGCGGCGGACACCCGCGTCACATCCCGCGTGCCGGTCAACTCGAACAGGGCGACTTCCAGCGCACTCAGGACATTCAGCCAGCCTTTAATATCCTTTTTCTGCAAATACACCCGCCGGTACACCGCCACGGCTTTGGCAAACTCCGTGAAGCGAGCCTGCATCGCCTTTGGGGCAGCGTTGGTCGATCCGAGCGCCGTGAAGCTACAGCCTTGGAAGCCATGCTGGTTCCAACTGCCGTCTTCCCAGCGAATACTCGCGTGCACTCGTTTGGGAATGCCTTTGGGCAGGGTCTGTTTTGCCCATTCGATAAACTCCGCGAGCTGAGCCTCCGCAGCCAGTTGGCTCCTGGGTTTAAAATCAACAATGTTATTTGTCGGTTCAGAATCAAACGCATCGGTCATTCTTCTGTCCTCCTTGAGTCCGATGATCGGCGCATGGCCTCACAATCCAAAATGACCTTGCGGCAAGCCAGAATGGCCCGATCCCAGAGCACACCGGTCGTTTTATCCGTGGCAATGGTTTGCTCCCGACGACGTTCCAATCGCTCAAGGACCGCACTGTGATCCGCGTCCAGAAGTGGCTGAAATTTTCCGCATGCGTAACAGGTAAACGGCGCATCGAGATGGCAGGCGGCAGTGGCACCGCACACTGCCAGATCCTCGATTTGTCGATCCGCTCGATCCCCGTTCTTTGCTGAGGAGCGATCTGTGACGATGCGCCCGGTAAACGCATTCACCACCAAGGCCAGATGATCGCTCATCTTCGCGTCGATCAACGCCATCAACTCCGCCGACACCTGTCGGTACTTTCGTACTGCCTGAGTACCCTTGTGCATCAATGCGCGGGCCATCGCCCACTCATCCAGCCCCGCATTGGAAAGGTCCGTGCCGAGGGTGTGCCTGAACCGGTGCCCCCGCGTCACTTTCAGCGGTTGATGGGTGCGAGGCGAAATCGGAAAGCCCTCCATCCGCTCGATGCGCTCAAGCCAACCTTTGATCGTGCCTGATCCGACATGAAAGGTCGGCTGCGGCGCGTCTTCGAGGCCTTTTTGAAGGGGGCTCTCGAGCAAAGCAGGGGGATTCCGCCGCCGCTTCCAAGCTCCTGCGTCATCATGATCCAGCTTCCGACGAAAGAGGGGCACATTCTCAATGGCTGCATTCCAGTCGGCACCGTCTGGATACGTTTGCCAGAGTTGCGCCAGAACCACTGCCTTGTAGGCCTGCACGGCGTTGTAGAGGTCCTCATCCAGACTGAATGTTTCGGACTTTGCTCTCCAACCTGCCTCGTCGTCTTTTTGCTTTGCCCAATGAATCCTGACCTTGCAGCCCTGATCGCTCTTCGTGAAATCACCAAAAACCATCATTCGCACCTGAGCGCCACGCTGCCCGTAAATCATCAATATGCGCAGGTAAAGGTACTGCTCGGGATCTAACTGACCGTGACAAAACTGCTCATGTATCCATTGGTACAGCCCGTCCTGCTCCACCTGCGTGAACGGGCCGTGTTCGGGGTCCAGGCTGAGGATCACATCGTGGCTGGATTTCTTTTTCCTGGGCAGCGCCTGGTAGGCATCGATCAGTGGTTGCGACGGGCGCTGTTCGAGGGATTCGCAGTCGTGCCAAAACGCCATGAAAGCGGCAATGGCACCAAACTCAGAACGGTTCAAGCGCTCCCGCAGAGCGATCAGGTTATCCTCGTTGAGCGGGTCAATTCCGGCCTGAGCAGTCCGCGAAAACATACTGGCGGTGTGAGCAACCGTGCACGCCGCCATATCGGCCATTCGGTACGCCAGGGCGGCGTGCAACCAGGGCTGCCAATCCGGCGAGACGCAGGCAATAGCCGCTTTCCAGTTGACTGAAGGACTAGCCGATTTATCCGGTTTCCACATCGGTTCGGCGGGTGTGAACACCTCCCCACATTTCGCCAGGCGAGGCGTGTTCAGCCACGCATCTAGGGTGCTCTTCGTGGGTGCCTGAAGTGCTTCGACGGAGATGTTCACTCTGAACCTCCTTGTGTCGTTTCAGCCTTCTGACGGATGGCCTTAAACCGCTCGGCCCGTTTCTGCATCGCTTTGTCTGCCTCTTCCTTCCAGAATTTCGCGCCGTAGAGGCCGGGCATGTCCGATTCGGGACTCCAGCCGAACATCCATGTGAGGATCTTTTGAACTTGCGTGGTGCGATCCTCCGGCGTGAGCGCTGCCAGTTCCTCACGCATGCTTTCCAGCATCGTGTAGACCGAGTCATGCCTCAGAATATGCGGGGTCACATGAGCCAGTTCCGGCGCTATTTCTCGGACCCTGGGCAGAACGCCATCCACTGCCTTGATGGTCAGAGGCCCGCCCTCATTTCGCTTGTGCGCCACCAGCAAAAACGGATGCCTTCTCGCTTGCGATGCGCCGCTACGGGGCTTTCTGTGGCGATATTTCGATTCGTACTCAGTGATTGCGTCATACAGGTCATCGGTCATCACCAGCATGCGCTCGTGGGTTTTGAATTGCGGTGCCATCGTTCGTGGATCGAGGCTCTCATCCTCCAGGTTGACCACCGCTAGTTGACGACTGTGCCAGTGAATATCGCTGGTCTTGATCAGTAGCATCTCGGAGCGGCGCAGCCCCATATCCAGACCCAACAGCAAAATGATGTAGTTACGCAGCCTGATGGCTTCATCTGAAAAGGGGCTCTCGGCGCTATCCGGATGCATGATTTCCAGCAATCGAGTTCGCTCCTGGCTTGTCAGCCCCTTCATTTCATCGATTCGCGTTTTTTTCCACGAAGGGCTGGCCGCTTTGATCTTGCGGTCGATGCGCTCCTCCAGATCGTCAACCGCCTCATATCGTGTTGAGTGATCACCCAACTTGTCATAGAGGAAGGCCAGATAGTCGCGTACCGCCTCGATTCGCTGCCGCGCATGGACTTTGCCAACGGATTTGTAGGCAGTCGGATGCAAACGCACCCCCGCATACTTCATGGCCAGGGTTTCCTTGCTAAACCCCGCGTCCGACACAAACCTAGAAAGCTCACTGTCTGTCAGGTATTGGCTGTGAGGGCGCTGTTCGAGGTGAGAAATCAGATCAATGGAGGAAAAAGACAGAAACTCCTCAAACACAGCCAGATGCTCAAGGTACTTCTTGGTCGTTTCGAGGGCTCTGCCGGAGTGCTCCATGGTGATGTATAGGTTGGGGTAGTAGACCGGGATGTGGTCTTGCACCAGCAGCTTTCTTCGAGCAGCATTCACCACCTGCTCTATGACCTGGAAACCCATGTTGCCCCCTCATAAAACATAACTTTTGTAAGTATAGTCAGGAACAGGGTAAGGTCAACGCAAAACCTAACGATTTACTTTCCCGAATTTAAGCGTTTTCGCTACCATTAAAGCACTGAAAACAAAGGATTAAAGGCGAATCAAACCATGTCAAAAAGTGACAAAGCAGGCAAAACAGGCTCTTACGTCTACACCATGCACCGGCTGTGCAAAGTGGTACCGCCGAAGCGGGAAATCCTGAAGAACATTTCCCTGTCCTTTTTCCCCGGCGCCAAGATTGGCGTGCTCGGCCTCAACGGTTCGGGCAAGTCCACCCTGCTGAAGATCATGGCCGGCGTCGACACCGAGTTCGACGGCGAAGCCCGGCCGATGCCGGAGCTGAATGTCGGCTACCTGCCGCAAGAGCCGCAGTTGGACCCGAGCAAGACCGTGCGTGAAGTGGTCGAAGAAGCGGTCAGCGTAATCAAGGACGCCCAGGCGCGCCTGGACGAGGTCTACGCCGCCTACGCCGATCCGGATGCCGATTTCGACAAGCTGGCCGCTGAACAAGCCAAGCTGGAAGCCATCCTCCAGGCCGGCGACGGTCACAACCTTGAGCGCCAGCTGGAAGTGGCCGCCGATGCCCTGCGCCTGCCGGCCTGGGACGCCAAGGTCGAGCACCTCTCCGGTGGTGAGAAGCGCCGCGTGGCCCTCTGCCGCCTGCTGCTGTCGGCCCCCGACATGCTGCTGCTGGACGAACCGACCAACCACCTGGACGCCGACTCGGTGGCCTGGCTGGAGCACTTCCTCCATGACTTCCCCGGCACCGTGGTCGCGATCACCCACGATCGTTACTTCCTGGATAACGTCGCCGGCTGGATTCTCGAACTCGACCGCGGCCAGGGCATCCCTTACGAGGGCAACTACTCCGGCTGGCTGGAGGCTAAATCCGACCGTCTGGCCCAGGAATCCAAGCAGCAGTCCGCCCATGAAAAGGCCATGAAGGACGAGCTGGAATGGGTGCGCAAAGGCGCCAAGGCCCGTCAGTCGAAGTCCAAGGCGCGTTTGCAGCGCTTCGAGGAAATGCAGTCGCAGGAATTCCAGAAGCGCAGCGAAACCAACGAGATCTACATCCCGGCCGGTCCGCGCCTGGGTGACAAGGTCATAGAGTTCAAAAACGTGTGCAAAGGCTATGGCGACCGCATGCTGATCGACAACCTGTCGTTCAGCATGCCCAAGGGCGCCATCGTCGGCGTGATCGGCGGCAACGGTGCCGGTAAATCGACCCTGTTCCGCATGCTGATGGGCAAGGAGCAGCCGGATTCGGGCAGCATCGAAGTCGGCGAAACCGTGCAACTGGCCTGCGTCGACCAGAGCCGCGACGACCTCGACGGCAAGAAAACCGTGTGGGAAATGGTCTCCGACGGTTCCGACATGATCAAGATCGGCAACTACGAGATCCCGTCGCGCACCTATGTGGGCCGCTTCAACTTCAAGGGCGGCGACCAGCAGAAGTTCGTCAAGGACCTCTCCGGTGGTGAACGCGGCCGTCTGCACCTGGCCCTGACCCTGAAAGAGGGCGCCAACGTGCTGCTGCTGGACGAACCGTCCAACGACCTCGACGTGGAAACCCTGCGCTCCCTGGAAGAAGCCCTGCTCGACTTCCCTGGCGCCGCCATTGTGATCTCTCACGATCGCTGGTTCCTCGACCGCGTAGCGACCCACATCCTGGCCTATGAGGATGACTCGCAGGCGGTGTTCTTCGAAGGCAACTACACCGAGTACGAAGCCGACCGCAAAAAACGCCTCGGCGACGCCGCGTCCCAGCCACACCGGGTACGCCACAAAAAACTGGCGTGATGCACACCAGTGACTAAAAAGCGGAGCCTCAGGGCTCCGCTTTTTATTGGGCCTGGCGAGTTTTCAGCTTGCCTGATGCCAGTGCCACTTGCTAAAAAGACCACCGAACACGCCGGTGTAGCTCAGTCGGTAGAGCAGCGCACTCGTAACGCGAAGGTCGTAGGTTCGATTCCTATCTCCGGCACCAGTCAAAGCGCAAAAGGCCCGCAGTGCTGCGGGCCTTTTTTGTCTGCGCCGTTTGAGCATTCAGCGGCTCAGTAGTGATACCACTTCAGCTCCAGCTGCACTTCATTGAGCGGGCTGGTCTGTTGGCTGAACTGGCGTTCGGCGCTCAGGCGTAGGCCGAGGTTCTGGCTGAGCTCCCACTGTTGGTTGAGGCTGAGTGTGCGGCGCACTTCGCCGTTGGCGAAATAGTCGCCCTGGGCTTCCAGGCGCAGGTTGCCCAGCGAGTTGCGCCAGAGCAGGCCGCTGTCGAAGCCGATGGCGGGCGCGCTGAACTGGGCGAAGTCGTTGTTGTGCTCCAGGCGGCCGGTGAGCAGGCTGAAGCCCAGCAGGTCATCACCGAGCCAGTCTTCGCCCAACTGCCAGCTGGCGCCGGCACCGCCGCTGATATGGCTGACCAGGGTGGCTTTGCCGTCGTGCTCGGTGCTGTTGCCCGGCACTCGCTCGAAGCCGCCGCGGACTTGCCAGGACAAGGGTTGCAGCAACTGGCTGCGCGGTGTCAGGGAGCGGATGCTGGCCAGATCCAGTTGCTGCAGCTGCCAGTCGTTACCCTCGTACTGGCGCAGTTGCATTTGCAGGATTTCGATTTGCGCGCCGAGGGGGAAACCGTACAGATTGTCTTCTAGGTCGTGATAGGCCATGCGCAGGCCATATTCGGTGAAGGCGCGATCGCCACGGCTGCCAGCGCCCAGTTGCCAGGTGCGCGAGTCGTGGCCGTCTTCCGGCAAGCCGGGGCGTTCGACCACCAGGGGCGGCGGTGGGTTGCGGTGGATGGTCTGCAGCAGGTCGAAGCTGCGCTGGGCCGTGGCCGGGTCCCGCTCCTGGCCGTTGGCCTGATAGCGCAGCAGGCGGAAGGCAGTGTCGCTGATCAGCGCCTGGCGCGGTGCGGGCAAGGCCTGGAAGTCGGGCTGTTGCAGGGCCGCGGTATCGGCGGCAATGCGCAGTGCCCAGTCCTGCTCGTGTTCGTCCAGTGGTTCAGCGCTCTTGCGCAGTTCGCGCTCACGCGACGGGCGATAGTCGATCTGCTTGACCATGCCGGCGTCCTTGACCGCACGCACGGTGTCGGTGGGGATCGCGGTGAGGGGGAATTGCTCGGTCAGTTGCAGGCCAGGGCGGGCCACTTGCAGCAGCTCCAGCAGGCGGTAGGAGCAGTTCTCGTCGAAGAAGAAGTAGTCGAAGCGGATCTGCTTCAGCTCCCAGACGTGCTCGACCATGCGCCCGGTTTCTTCGGCCGTCAGGTTCAGCCGGTATTCCCACAGGTCGCGGTTTTCCAAGCGGGTGTATTCGGCCATTTTCTCCCGGTAGGGCACCAGGGCGAACAGGCCCGGATAGCCGCCCATCAGGCCTTTCCAGGCGTACAGCATGCTGTTGTCGGCGCCTTCGATAAAGGCGCCGAAGTTCAGCGCGTAGCTGAGCATGGCGCTGCCGTCGCTGTCGACGTTGGCTTGGTCGATGCGCAGCAGGGTGTGGCCGAACATCGACGATGGGCTGTTGAGGTAGGCCGCCGGGAAGATCAGCACCGCGCTGTGCGGGGCGATATCGCTGTACCAGGCGCGCAGTTCGTTGCAGGTGGGCTGCGGCAGCTTGCTCAGCTGCAGTTGTTCACGCAGCCAGCGGCTGCGTGCGGGGAATACGCATTGGGCGTGTTGCTCGCCAAGGCTGGCGGGCGCATACAGGGCCTGCAGGGTGGCGCGCAGTTCGGCTTCCGGCTGGGTGGCACCGTCGTTGGCGAGGAAGAATGTGCCGTCGTCGACATAGCTGCGCCAGCCGCCCAGTTTGCCGGTCTCGTAATGGCCGAGGGCAATCCAGTAAGGGTCGTTGGCCAGGCTGTGCAGGCGGGTGTCAGCAAACTGTGGTTGCGCGGCCAGGGGCGCGCAGGCGCACAGCGCCAGAAGGGAAAGCAGGCGTTTGAACATGGGGGGCATGACTCTGCAAAACAAACCCGCGCCAAAAGACGCGGGCTACGGCCATGGAGCGCAGCGTCCGGGTGGCGGCGCAAACCGCTGCCCGGAACGGGGGCTTAGGCTTCGTGGGCGTATTTAGCCAGACGAGCGTCTTTCTGCATCATCGCCAGGGTGGCGGCGTGCACGTCAGCGGCGCTGACCGAGGCGCTGCTGAAGATTTCATTGAAGTGCGCATGGGCGGCTTCGTTGAAGTGCGCGCGGTCTTGCGGTGCTACACCCAGAACCACGGCGTAGGTGGTCAGGGCTTCGCCCTGGCCTTTGGCCATGTCTTCCGACAGCTCGTCCATCATGTTGCTGACGATCAGCATCGGCTTGCCGCCGTAGGTCAGGGTGCCATTGGTGGAGCAGCCATTGGTGCCCGAGGTCATGCCGAACGTGGCGTTACCCGAGGTGCCGTTGGTGGTGGAAGCAACGAAGTGCGAGGCCGTGCCGCGTTGGCCTTTGAACAGCATGTTGCCCCAACCGCAGTTTGGACCACCGGGTGCTTCGGCGAGGGCGGCAGAGGAAACAGCAACAAGCAGGGTACCGAGCAGGAGTTTTTTCATGGTTTTACTCTCTATGCAATCCTTGGTAGGTAGCTCAGGCACAAGGCCTGCGCCGTCCAGGCGGGGGTGGAAACCAGGGTGTCCGGAGGTCGACTTTTGCCAGCCTCGTGGGGCACTTGTGTACCCGTCTGTGCCTTGCAGCTTTTCGGAATGACCGGCCAGTGTCAAGGCGTACTGCTCGGGCTGTGCGCAAGTCGGCAAGCGGCTTTGATGCACGTCAGTGCAGGTTGTCGTCAGCCGGCCACACTGAAGTCATCCTTCCGCTGGAGTGTGCGCTATGACGACTTTCGACCCGCAAGCTGTTCTCGATAGCCTGGAAGCCGAATATGCGGCAAGGGCAACGGCGATCCGCCGTGACCTCGCTGGCAGCCATTCGGCGGATTCGGCCGAGCAGGCTGGCGAGCGGCAGAACGACGAGGTGTTGCAGGCGCTGCTGGTTGAGGCCGAGCTTGGCCAGGCGCAGGCGGCCCAGGCCAAGCTGCGGCTGAGCGGCGGTAGCTATGGCCTGTGCCAGCGTTGTGGCGCCGCTATCGCCCCGGCGCGCTTGCAGGCGTTGCCCACCGCGGCCTTTTGCCTGGGCTGTGCCGATCTGGCGGAGTAAGCACCGGCGAATGCCTTGCCAGTGCTCCGTGGCCGGCGCCAGAATGGACGCATCTTCCCGTGTGCGCCGCTCTGCCTGCTGGCGCGCCGCTAGCCTAAGGATTTGCCATGGCCGACTCGATAGCGACTGCCCTGCGGGTGGCGCCCGAAGCGTTGACCCGTCCGTTTGATGCCGCCCAATTCAACTTCAACAGCACCGACGAGCTGGAGCCCTTTCGTGGCGTGCTCGGCCAGGAGCGGGCGGTGGATGCCCTGCAGTTTGGCGTGGCCATGCCGCGGCCGGGTTACAACGTCTATGTGATGGGCGAGCCCGGCACCGGGCGCTTCTCGTTTGTGCAGCGCTACCTCAAGGCCGAAGCCAAGCGTTTGGCTACACCGTCTGACTGGGTGTACGTCAATCACTTCGACGAACCGCGCGAGCCGCGGGCGCTGGAGTTGCCGGCGGGCACGGCGAGTGCCTTTCTGGCCGACATCAATCACCTGATCGACAACCTGCTGGCGACCTTTCCGGCGGTGTTCGAGCACCCGTCGTACCAGCAGAAGAAGAGCGCCATCGACCGCATCTTCAACCAGCGCTACGACCGCGCTCTGGATGTGATCGAGCGCGCCTCGCTGGAAAAAGAGGTGGCCCTGTACCGCGACAGCAGCAATATCGCCTTCACCCCGATGAAGGACGGCAAGGCGCTGGACGAGGCCGAGTTCGCCCAGTTGCCGGAGGCCGAGCGCGAGCGCTTTCACGTCGATATCTCGGCCCTGGAAGAGCGCCTCAACGAAGAGCTGTCGAGCCTGGCGCAATGGAAGCGCGAGTCGAGCAACCAGCTGCGTCAGCTCAATGAAGAAACCATCAGCCTGGCGCTGCAGCCGCTGCTGGCGCCGTTGTCCGAGCGCTACGCAGAAAATGCCGGGGTCGGCGCCTACCTGCAGGCGGTGCAGGTCAACCTGCTGAAAACCGTGGTCGAGCAACTGGTGGATGTGGACAAGGCCGACGCGCAAACCCGCAAGTTGCTGGAGGAGCAATACAGCCCCAGCCTGGTAGTGGGCCATCACCATCGCGGTGGCGCGCCGGTGGTGTTCGAGTCGCACCCGACTTACGACAACCTGTTCGGCCGTATCGAATACAACACCGACCAAGGCGCGCTCTACACCAGTTACCGACAGTTGCGTCCGGGTGCGGTGCACCGTGCCAACGGCGGCTTTCTGGTGCTGGAGGCGGAGAAATTGCTGGGCGAGCCGTTTGTCTGGGATGCGCTCAAGCGTGCCCTGCATTCGCGCCAGTTGAAGATGGAGTCGCCGCTCGGCGAACTGGGCCGCATTGCCACCGTAACCCTGACGCCGCAGATGATCCCGCTGCAGGTGAAGGTCATCATCATCGGCTCACGCCAGTTGTATTACACCCTGCAGGACCTCGATCCAGACTTTCAGGAAATGTTCCGCGTGCTGGTGGATTTCGACGAGGACATTCCCCTGGTCGAAGACAGCCTGGAGCAGTTCGCGCAACTGATGAAAACCCGCACCTCGGAAGAGGGCATGGCGCCGCTGACGGCGGCCGCCGTGGCGCGAGTAGCCACCTACAGCGCACGTCTGGCCGAGCACCAGGGACGTTTGTCCGCGCGGATTGGCGATCTCTTCCAGTTGGTTAGCGAGGCGGACTTTATCCGTCAGCAGGCGGGCGAGGCCTGCACCGATGTTGGCCATATCGAACGCGCGCTCAAGGCCAAGGCCGTGCGTACCGGGCGGGTCTCGGCGCGGATTCTGGATGACATGCTGGCCGGCATCATTCTCATCGACACCCGCGGTGCCGAGGTCGGCAAGTGCAACGGCCTGACCGTGCTGGAAGTCGGTGATTCGGCGTTTGGCGTGCCGGCGCGGATTTCCGCCACGGTGTATCCGGGCGGCTCGGGCATCGTCGACATCGAGCGTGAGGTCAACCTCGGCCAGCCGATCCACTCCAAGGGCGTGATGATCCTCACCGGCTACCTGGGCAGCCGTTATGCCCAGGAGTACCCGCTGGATATCTCGGCGAGTATCGCCCTGGAGCAGTCCTACGGCTATGTGGATGGCGACAGCGCTTCGCTCGGCGAGGTCTGCACGCTGATCTCGGCCCTGTCGCGCACGCCGCTGAAGCAGTGCTTCGCCATCACCGGCTCGATCAACCAGTTCGGTGAGGTGCAGGCGGTCGGCGGGGTCAACGAGAAGATCGAAGGCTTCTTCCGCCTTTGTGAAGCGCGCGGCCTGACCGGCGAGCAGGGCGCGATCATTCCGCATTCCAACGTATCCACCCTGATGCTCGACGAGCGCGTGCTGCAGGCGGTGCGCGCCGGCCAGTTCCATGTGTATGCCGTGCGTCAGGTGGACGAAGCCCTGAGCCTGTTGGTGGGCGCCGATGCCGGCGCGCCGGATGCCAAGGGCGTGTTCCCCGAGGGCAGCGTCAATGCGCGGGTGGTCGAGCGCCTGCGCGCCATCGCCGAAATGGGCCAGGATGACGACGAGCCGGAAGAACCGCCGGCAGCGGCAGCCAAGCCCGCACGCAAGAAGACGGTGAAAAAGCCAGCGGCGGACGCACCGCAGGGCTAGTCGCGGGTCCGTTCAGGGCTGGCCGACCGTTCGGTGGCTGGTCAGTCACTGAACGTTGTTGTGGGCGGCCCGCACGGTCGTGGCTGGAGGCGCTTTTCCAGTGCTCATCCACAGAGTTATCCACAGCTTGTGGGGGTAACCTTGGGCTTTCGGCGGGCGTATTGCGGGTGTAGGCTGGAAGCTCGTCCTTGCCGGAGCCGCCGCCATGTCGCGCAGCCTCTGTCTGACCCGTCACTGCCTGGGAATGATCACCCGCATCGAATGCGAGGTGCGCCCACTGGCAGGCGAGCAAGGCCTGTGGACCTTGCTCTGCGCCGCCGGTATGGCCGCCGGCCAACCCTCGATGATCAAGGCGCAAGGCCCATTCTGCGGGCCTTGCGTGGCCGAACAGATCCTCGGCGGGATTGCCGAAAATCTGTTGTCCCAAGGCTATCAGCCCTGCACCCAACCACCGATCTGGCGCTTGCACATGCAGGCCCAGCTGCGCCGTCTGAACCAGGAGCGTGGTCATCCGCAGGGGCATCGCCAGCAGCATCCGGAGGCCTGAGCCGGCGCTCTTGCATGCCTCGCCGGCGGTAGCCCGGCACGCGGCAGCGGACGGCTGGGCAAAAAGGTTATCCACAAAATGCCCGTGCGCAGAAACCCCCGCCCTTGACGGGTGCCGGCCCCCTATGTCGGTGGGTCGCGGCTGGGTATACTCGCCGCCGGTTTTGACTCTTCTGCGAGGCACCATGGAACGCTTTATTGAAAATGCGATGTACGCATCGCGCTGGTTGTTGGCGCCAATCTATTTCGGTCTGTCGCTGGCTTTGCTCGCGCTGTGCCTGAAGTTCTTCCAGGAGGTGTTCCATATCCTGCCGAGCGTGTTTTCCATGGCCGAAGCGGACCTGATCCTGGTGCTGTTGTCGCTGATCGACATGGCCCTGGTCGGTGGCTTGCTGGTGATGGTGATGATCTCCGGTTACGAGAACTTCGTCTCCCAGCTGGATATCGACGAAGGCAAGGAGAAGCTCAGCTGGCTGGGCAAGATGGACTCCAGCTCGCTGAAGATGAAGGTGGCGGCATCGATCGTGGCGATTTCCTCGATCCACCTGCTCAAGGTGTTTATGGATGCCAAAAACACCGATCCTGAGCACCTCAAGTGGTACGTGATCATCCACATGACCTTCGTGGTCTCGGCCTTCGCCATGGGCTATCTGGACAAGCTGACCAAGCACTGAGGCTGTCCGGGCTAATCGTTTGGCAATAAAAAAGGAGCACCGCGGTGCTCCTTTTTTTGTACCTGAAATTTATTGTTGCTGGTTCAGGGCTGGGTCGTGGAACACGCCCTTGCTGTCGGTGTTGAGCATGAACTCGGCGGCGGCGCGGCGGATTTCCGGGCTCAGGTAGTCCTGCTTGGGCATGGCCGGGTAGTCGTCGCGCTTCTTGGTCGGGTTGCTGATGTAGTCGACGATGCCCTGCGGGTTGTCCATGTACAGCGCCTGGATGGTTTCCACCGGCGGGCCGATCATGCGCATGTTGTAGGCGTGGCAACCGGCGCAAACGCCGTAGTAGACCATCTTGCCTTTCTCTTCGAGCTTGAACTCGCGGGGTGCCACCGGCTCGGGCAGCAGGTAGGTGACGGTGTCGGCGGTGGTGGAGAAGCCGCACGTGCCGAAGCTCTTGGTGCCCAGGCTCGGGTACTGGCCCGGATTGAGCAGGCAGCTGTCGCGGCTGGTGCCGACGCTGATGATGTCGACGGGGCCGCTGGTCAGGCTGGCGATTTTCAGCGCCTTGATGTCGTCGATGGGCTCGGCGCCGTTGTTGAACATCAGGTTGTTGAGGATCGAGACCTTGTCCGAGTGCGGGTCGGAGTCTGGGTCCTTGGTGATGTTGGCGAAGCTGTCGTGGTCGGTGATGACTATGCCGACGTTCTGGTTGCCGCTGATGATGTTGTTCTCGATGGTCACCTCGTCGGCGGCCATGACGATGATGCCGGTGCCCGCCGGTACGCCGGAGACGATCGAGCCCGGTGCGCCGAAGTTGGGGTGATTGTTGTCGGTGATGAAGTTGTTGCGAATGATCACGTCGAAGGTGGTCTTGATCGGCAGCCCCGGGGTGATAAACGCGAGAATGCCGCCGGTGTTGTTGTAGACCTTGTTGTTCTCGACGATGGAGTGCCGGGAGTTTTCGATCTCGATGCCGGCGACGTTGGCGAACACCTCGTTGTTATTGACGTGCACGTTGTCGCACATGCCGATGTAGATGGCCGCGTCTTCGATACCGCTGAGCACGTTATTGCTGACCAGGCCGTTCTTGCCCAGCTGCGGGAAGATGCCGTAGACGCCGGTGTCGATCACCCGGTTGTTGCGGATCAGGAAGTTGTTGCCGGCCTGACCCATGATCGCATTGCCCTTGTAATGGGTGATGTGCAGGTTCTCGACGGTGATGTTGTTGCCCGAATAGAGCACCGCATCGTTAAGCTTTTGCCCGCCTTCCATGGTCGGCCACTGGCCGTCGACGATCACGCCGCTGAGCAGGATGTCGTCCTTGTCGATGTACACGGTCTCCTTGTAGGTGCCTGGATACACCTGGATCACGTCGCCCGGCTGGGCTTTTTGCACCGCAGCCTGGATCGATTCGCCGTCGCGCACCGCATGCACCTGGCCCTTGCCGCTGGCGCCGACCGATTTGGCCAGGCTGCCGACGGCGGCGCTGGTCGCCCCGGATTTTTGTGCGTAGCGATCGGCACCTCCGACGATGGTGGCGCTGTTGTCGCTGCCAAGTTGACTACCGAGGTAGACGCCGGCGGCGAGCAGGCCGACGGCGGCGATAGCGCTGATGATCTTCTTGCCCATTATTATTCTCCTTGTGACACAAGACGTACGGCGGTGTTGGTGGCGCCCTGCAGGGCGGCCGGCAGGCGCCCACCGGGGGCTAAACCGGATGGCACCTGGGTGGGTATGGCGGGGGTGAAGCTTTCATCGGTGAGGGTTTGCATGAAGTCCACCAGGCGATCCAGTTCCAGCTCGGCCAGCTTGGGTTCCCAGATGTGCCAGTGCAGGACCATGCGCGCCTGCTCTTCCTTCGGCAGAGCGTGGCCGCGGCCCTTGGTGTAGAACTCGCTGGCGTCGCGCAGGTTGCTGAACGCGCCGTTATGCATATAGGGCGCGGTCTGGGCGATGTTGCGCAGCGACGGCACTTTGAAACCGCCGCGCCAGGTGGGGTTGTGAAACACACTTTCGGCGCCGGCATCGAAGGGCTGGCCAGGGGCCTCCGGTACACCGATCACGGCGATCTGCTGGTTGCTGAACAGCGGCGGCGTGTGGCATTCGGCGCAGCGAGCGACGAATGAGCGAAACACGTTCATGCCTTCCAGTTCATTGGCATTCAGGGCGTCGGCATAGCCGTGGGCGTAGTGGTCGTAGCGACTGTTCAGCGAGACCAGAGAGGTCTCAAAGGCGGCAATCGCGGTGTAGATCTGCGTCAGGTTGATTGGCTGTTCCGCGCGCTGGTCGAAGGCCTCGGCGAACAGGCGGCGGTAGGTGCTATTGCCGTCGATTGAGCTGAGCAGCTGCGCCGGGGTGTTGCCCATTTCATTGGCGGCGTACAGCGGCCCGGTCATTTGCTCTTCCAGCGACTTGGCCCGCGCATCCCAGAAGAAGCTGGTCAAAAACGCCATGTTCCACAGGCTCGGCGCCCCGCGGCTGGCAGTGCGGCCGTGGATGCCGGTGCTCTTGGCCTGGCCGTCGGCAAAACCCAGCTTGGGGTGATGGCAGCTGGCGCAGGACAGGGTCTGATCGCCGGACAGCAGTGGATCGAAGAACAACTGGCGGCCAAGGTCGATCTGCTGTGGCGAGAAGCCATCGCGGCGCGCCGGCAAGGCCGTCTTCAGGCCGCCTACGCCCTGGCTGTACAGCGAGTTGTACTGGTCATACAGGCTGTGCAGTTTGCATTGGTTGCCTGCGCCCAGCTCAAAACCGGGCGGGCAGGTGCTGGCCAAACTCACGGTTGCGGGCGCTTGCGCAGCCTGGACGCTGGAGGCCAGCAGGCCGGCTGTGGCGAGCCAGATCAGGTAGTTGCCGGCCATCAGGGTTTATCCAGGCTGCTGATATAGGCGAGCACGTCCAGCAGTTCGGCATCGTTGACGCTGGCAGCCATCATTTTCATTTGCTTGCCGTAACGGTCCGTCGGGTCGCTGCCACGCACGCCCTGACGGAAGTGCACGACCTGGCGCTGCAGGTAGCTGTCGTGTTGCTGGCGCAGGCGCGGGGTGTTCATTGCCGGGTTGCCTTCGGCCTTGCCGCCGTGACAGGCGCCGCATTTGGCTTGATATAAACGGCTGCCCAGGGCGGCATTGCCGCTCAGGCTGGACGGGATGGCGGGCAGTGGCAGGCCAGCCAGGTAAGTAGCGACCGCCGTGACGGCCTGCTCATCCACCAGGGTGGCGGCCATGGCGCGCATGGGTGCGGCGATGCTGTCGGCCGGGTCGCTACCGCGGCGACCGGCCTTGAAGTGCTCAAGCTGGCGGCTCAGGTAGTCGGCATTCAGACCTGCCAGGGCCGGCGTTTGCAGGGCCGGGTTGCCCTCGGCCTGGGCGCCGTGACAGCTTGCGCAGGCGGCATACAGGGCGCTGCCATCGACGGTATCGGCAAGGACGGGGGCCGCATTGGCGAGGCCGATCAGTAATAGCAAGGCATGCAGGCGCGGACGGGTCATAGGCATCCTTCGGCATCTTGTTGTGCCGTATGGGGGGGTTACACGGGAAAGCGGGAAGGGTGGTCAGCTGGGATTCATGCTAACTGGTACGTACGTACCAATCAAGTGTTGTGGATAATTTGTCCCGAGGGCTGCCGAGTGGGGTGCTGCAGGCTTCTGTGCTAGTCTGGCCGGCCTTTTTTCACCTCCAGCGGAGCTGTTGCATGTCCGAACTCAAACTGACCACCGACGAAACACGCGTTAGCTACGGCATTGGCC
>RCMZ01000562.1_pt1 | contig 17827 bp, 14 predicted proteins | sample 2041141 | NCBI WGS metagenome assembly RCMZ01 (sample SAMN09708263, study PRJNA481090) | Wastewater metagenome, whole genome shotgun sequencing project. | biome: sewage; isolation source: Davis station wastewater (DW) | place: Antarctica: Davis Station | collected 2010-03-01
GACACGCACACCTTACCCGGGGCGGGGAGGTCGTACGTGTCATAGCCACTCGTCAACCTGCCCCGAGGAACCCCAATGCTCGAATCACTGCTGGTCCCCACCTTCGTGGTGGCCATTGCCGAAATCGGCGACAAAACCCAACTGCTCGCCCTGCTACTGGCCGCTCGCTTTCGTAAACCTTGGCCTATCATCGCCGGCATCATCGTTGCCACCCTAGCCAACCATGCCGCCGCCGGTGCTGTGGGCAGTTGGGTCGCCAGCTTCTTCTCAGCCGTCACCCTCAGCGCGGTGCTGGCGCTGGCATTTGCTGCCGTGGCGTTATGGACGTTAGTACCGGACAAACTCGACGATGACGAGGCGTCTGGCCTAAAGCGCTACGGCCCCTTCCTAACCACCTTGATCGCCTTCTTCCTCGCCGAAATGGGCGACAAAACCCAGGTAGCGACGGTGATGTTAGCGGCCCAGTATCCGCACTTCATCATGGTTATCCTCGGCACCACCCTCGGCATGCTGCTGGCCAACATACCGGTGGTGTTGGCCGGCAACTTTGCCGCCGAACGCTTGCCACTGACGTTGATCCGGCGGGTAGCCGCCTGTGCTTTTGCTTTGCTGGCGCTATATGCCGGCTACCAGGCTCTGAGCTTGGCCAAGCTATTGTGAGTGGGTTGTAGATCCCGCTTAGAGCGATTGCACGGTCTAAGCGAACAGGCGATAACCGTTAGAGGACGCATAATATTGCGCACTCTAACGGCGCTGCGCAGAGCTTTAGCGCTTTCATTGCATAGGCTGAAACGTCTGGCTTATCTACATATCGACCGAATATAGTGCCGAGTACTCAGCAAGGTTTAGCCAGTGCCCCGCGCAAAGAAAAAGCTCTGCGCTGATCCGCTAAGTCGCGCATGTTGTAAAGCGCCAACGCAACCAGTAACGTGCAAAAAACATATCTAGAATAAAAATCAGGTTTTGACGGTTATCGAGGCTTTGCCAATACTCACCCGTAGCTGAGTCCTCGAGCATCGAACAAGGAATCATCCATTTGAAGCTTGAACTCAAGCACAGCTTGTCGCTGAAGCTCCTGCGCGTGGTGCTGCTCTCAGCCCTAATCGTCGGCGTGGTTTTAAGCTGCGCCCAAATCGTTTTCGACATCTATAAGACCCGCCAAACCGTTGCCAACGATGCCCAGCGTATTTTGGCCATGTTCAGCGATCCCTCGACCCAGGCGGTTTATAGCTTGGACCGGGAGATGGGTCTGCAGGTGATCGAGGGTCTATTCCAGAACGATTCAGTACGCTACGCCGCCATCGGTCATCCGAACGAGCCGGTGCTGGCGGAGAAATCCCGCCCGTTGCTGGATATCGAGAGCCGTTTGCTCACCGACCTGATTCTCGGCAAAGAACAGACCTTCAGTATTCCGCTGGTAGGCCGCGGGCCGTACAAAGAATATTACGGCGACCTGAGTATCACCCTCGACACCGCGGCTTACGGCGAAAACTTCATCACCAGCTCGGTGGTCATTTTTATTTCCGGCATGCTCCGTGCGCTGGCCATGAGCATGGTGCTGTATTTTGTTTATCAATGGCTGCTGACCAAGCCACTGTCAAAAATCATTGAGCACCTGAGCAACATAAATCCAGACCGCCCCAGTGAACACAAACTGCCCATGCTCAGGGGTAATGAGAAGAACGAACTGGGACTGTGGATCAACACGGCCAACCAACTGCTCTCTTCCATCGAGCGCAATACCAACCTGCGCCGCGAAGCGGAAAACAGCCTGCAGCGCATGTCGCAATACGACTTCCTCACCGGCCTACCCAACCGCAAACAACTGCAAGAGCAACTCGACCAGATCCTTAGCGATGCCGGGCGCGCACAACATCGCGTGGCAGTCCTCTGCGTCGGCCTAGACGACTTTAAAGGCATTAACGAACAATTCAGCTACCAGACTGGCGACCAATTATTACTGTTGCTGTCTGACCGGCTACGTAGCCATAGCGGTCGCCTCGGCGCCTTGGCGCGCTTGGGTGGTGACCAGTTTGCATTGATTCAAGCCGACATCGAGCAACCCTATGAAGCCGCAGAGCTGGCGCAAACCATCCTTGATGACCTAGAGCAGCCGTTTGTGCTCGAACACCAGGAAGTTCGCCTGCGCGCCACCATCGGTATTACGTTATTCCCGGAAGACGGCGACTGCACCGAGAAACTGCTGCAGAAAGCCGAACAAACTATGACCCTAGCGAAGAGTCGTTCGCGCAATCGCTATCAGTTTTACATCGCCAGTATCGACAGCGAGATGCGTCGCCGCCGCGAGTTGGAAAAATCCCTGCGTGACGCCCTCAGCAACAATGAGCTGCACTTGGTGTACCAGCCGCAAATCGACTACAACGATCATCGCGTGATTGGTGTCGAAGCGTTATTGCGCTGGCAGCATCCGCAACACGGGTTTATCTCGCCGGATATTTTCATTCCGTTGGCCGAGCAGAACGGCAGCATCATCGCGATTGGCGAATGGGTTCTGGATCAAGCCTGCAAGCAACTGCGCGAATGGCACGACCAGGGCTTTATCGACCTGCGCATGGCGGTCAACCTATCGTCAGTGCAACTGCACCACGCCGAGCTGCCACGCATCGTCAATAACTTGCTACAGGTCTATCGCTTACCACCGCGCAGCTTGGAGTTGGAAGTCACCGAAACCGGCTTGATGGAAGACATCACCACCGCCGCTCAGCACCTGCTCAGCCTACGCCGCTCGGGGGCATTGATTGCCATCGACGACTTCGGTACCGGTTACTCGTCGCTGAGTTATCTGAAGAGCCTGCCGCTGGACAAGATCAAAATCGACAAGAGCTTCGTGCAAGATTTACTGGAAGACGAAGACGACGCCACCATCGTGCGCGCCATCATTCAGCTGGCCAAAAGCCTCGGCATGCAGGTGATTGCCGAAGGGGTAGAAACCATCGAGCAAGAAGCCTACATCGTCGCGCAAGGCTGTAACGAGGGCCAAGGTTATCTGTACAGCAAACCGTTGCCGCCGCGTGAACTGGCCCTGTTCCTCAAGCAATCTCGGCGTTTAAACGCGGCCAACTCAGCCTCACTGTAAGCGCAAAGCAGCACCTGCAAGACGTAAAAAAGCCGCTCACCTTGCTTAGGTGAGCGGCTTTTTTATCGCGCGAAGATCAACCCGGCAGAGCGCGTCTATTCACGTCAGTCCGTTACGCAGCAGCAAGGCAACTGCCAAGGCACCTAATAGACAGGCCACCGCACCGAGCAACGCCTGCCAGTAAAAACGCCGCGCAAGCTGATCTTCGCCATGACTGGACAAGATAAACGGCTGCCCCTCAGTGGGCTTGCGCAGTTCGTGGCACTGCGGTTGCAGGCTGATCTGCCGATGGCGATCCTCGGCCTCCAGTTGCGCGGCCAACCGCACACGTTGCCACTCGCGCTCATCCAGTTGCCGATTGCCGTCGGCATCAAAGCGTTTGAGCAACTGTTCATAATCGCCCTTCCACTCACGGATAACTGCGCCCTGAGCAGCGGTTAGATCCAGCCCTTGCTGGCCACCGCCACGCGTGCAGAACTCACCGATGGCATACAGCGGCTCACCGGTATGCAAACGTTCTTCGCTGTAACGGTAGCGCTTGCCACTGGACAACCATTGGAGCAAGCCACCTTGATCAACTCGCAGCGGATGGCGCCGATCGCCCTGCCAGACCTGCCGGGTCGCCGAGCGAATCTCGGCGCCCTGTGGGTGCAGCCAACATTCGCCTGTGCCGTCGGCCAATAACAGTGGAATCTCGCTGCTGCCGCTCTCCAACACGCGCCAGGTTTTACGCTTGTCGCTGGCGCAGTATTCCTCAATCTTGAAACGCCACCATAAGCACGGCGTATTCGTCAGCGGGGCGAGTAAGGTCGCCTGCTCTTGCAGCACGCCGTATAACTCGACATAGCCTTGGGCGGCCGAGCGGATTTTCGAGGTCGGCGTGTCTAGCAGGTAACGCGCTTGCACCAGACACCGCCACGTCCACCAGCCGCCCCCCAAACAGGCTCCCGCGCTGACAGCCAGGGCTACTACCAGCCCATCCAGTTGCATGTGTTAGCTGAACAGCGATTTAAGATCGACGTCGGCTTTCTCGGCCTCAGTGAACTGCAACAGCTCGGCGGCTTTGAAGCCAAAACGACTGGCAATCAGTACGTCGGGGAACTGCTCGATACGCACGTTATTAAGATTGACCGCTTCGTTGTACAACTCACGGCGATCGGCAATGCCGTTCTCTAAGCCACTGATACGCTGCTGCAAATACTGAAAACTCTCATTGGCCTTCAGCTGCGGATAGTTCTCTGCCAACGCAAACAGCTGACCAAGACCGGCGCGCAGGCCACTTTCAGCCTGACCCAACGCGCCGACATCACCCTTGTCACGCGCATTGGCCACCGCATTACGGGCACTGATCACTGCCTCCAAGGTACTGCGCTCATGCTGCATATATTGCTTGCAGGTCTCCACCAACTTGGGCAGCTCGTCATGACGCTGGCGCAGGAGCACATCAATGTTGGCCCAAGCCTTACTCACGCCATGCTTAAGACGCACCAGACCGTTGTAAAGATTGACCAAGTAGACGGCCAACAAACACAGCACAACAACGAGGGCAACGGCGATCAGGCTCATACAGGCGTCTCCAAAAACCAAGGGCAATTGCTGGCATTCTAACGGCTAGCGCACCGTTACGCTGAGGCGCAGTTGTGCAATTGCAGCGAGAAAATTTCACATATCACAATGCAAATCTTTCGCATTACGTTGTAGTTTCAGCTAATATCGCCGCCACTGTTTTCCGCCGCTAAGGACATCGCCATGCTTCGTCTGCCACTGGCCAGCGCCAGCCTGCTCGCCCTCGCCATTTCTCTTGCCGGTTGCGGCGAAGATAAAGCCACTCCACCAACAGCCAGCGCGCCGGTAGCCAGCAGCGTCAGCACGCTCGATCCAGTCGCCAGCAAAGCCGTGGTCGCGCATTACGCCAGCCTCGCCTCGGCGGTGTTCAATGATGCTGCCAGCACCGGTAAAGCCCTGCAAAGCGCGGTCGACGCACTGTTAGCGGCACCGAGCGAAGCCACCTTGGCAGCGGCCCGCAGCGCCTGGCTGGCCGCCCGCGTGCCTTACATGCAGAGTGAAGTGTTTCGCTTCGGCAACGGCGTAGTGGATGACTGGGAAGGTCAACTGAATGCTTGGCCTCTGGATGAAGGTCTGATTGACTATGTGGCCAGCAACTATCCGCATGCCTTGGGCAACCCCGGCGCGACGGCCAACATCATCGCCAATACACACATTCAAGTCGGCGAAGACCAGCTTGATGTCAGCACCATCACGCCTGAGCTGCTCGCCAGCTTGAATGAGCTGGGCGGCTCCGAAGCCAACGTAGCGACCGGCTATCACGCGATCGAGTTTCTGCTGTGGGGCCAAGATCTGCATGGCAGCAATCCGGGCGCAGGCGAGCGGCCAGCCAGCGACTTTATCCAGGGTGACGGCTGCACCGGCGGCCATTGCGATCGCCGCGCCAGCTACCTAAAGGCGGCCACAACCTTATTGGTCACCGACCTCGACTACATGGCAGGTCAATGGCAAGCCGGCGTGGCCGACAACTACCGCGCCAAGCTGGAAGCCGAGTCAGCCGAAAACGGCCTGCGCAAGATGCTCTTTGGCATGGGCAGCTTGTCCCTCGGTGAACTGGCCGGCGAGCGCATGAAGGTTGCTCTGGAAGCCAACTCCACCGAAGACGAGCACGACTGCTTCAGTGACAACACCCATAACTCGAACTTCTACAACGCCAAAGGTATTCGCAACGTTTACCTCGGCGAATACAAGAAGGTCGACGGCAGCACACTCAGCGGCCCAAGTTTGTCGTCGCTGGTAGCCAAAGCAGACGCTCAGGCTGACAACACCCTGAAAGCCGACTTGCAGGCCAGCGAAAGCAAAATGCAGGCGATCGTCGACAGCGCGGAGAAAGACAACGTGCACTTCGACCAGCTGATTGCCGCCGAAAACAAAGCAGGTCAGCAAATGATTCGCGACGCCATCGCCGCCCTGGTCACTCAGACCGCGGCGATCGAACAGGCCGCCAACAAACTGGGCATCAGCGATCTCAACCCGGACACCGCTGACCACCAGTTCTAAGCCAGCAGTGTTAATGCCAACGGGCGCCCGACTCTTTTGAGCCGGCGCCCGTTGGTGTTTCTACTCAGCCCAGCCTGAACAGCCAATGAGCCTTACTATGCCTGCAACGCTGCGCCGACTTGCCTACCTGCCGCTGCTACTGAGCTTGGCGGCCTGCGACCAGACACCGCCACCGGCGGAACCTGGCGAAGCCTTGTCCGGCGGCAGCGCTACGGTGCGTCAAAGCGACCACAACGCTTTCTCTATGCCCTCCGCTAACCTCTCGCCCGTGCGGCGCCTGGACTTCAGCGTTGGCAACAGCTTCTTCCGTAATCCTTGGGTTATCGCCCCGGCCACCACCACTGCCCGCGATGGCTTAGGCCCGCTGTTCAACACCAATGCCTGCCAAAACTGCCATATCAAAGATGGCCGTGGCCACCCGCCCGCCACCGGCGCTGATAGTGCGGTATCCATGCTGGTGCGCCTGTCCATTACCGCTGGCGCCGGCGTAGCTGAACAAACCAGCCTGCTGCACACCGGCATCGTTCCTGAGCCGGTCTATGGCGGTCAGTTGCAAGACATGGCCATCCCCGGCAGCGCCCCAGAGGGCAAGGTGCGCGTCGACTACCATGACGTGCCAGTACGCTTCGCCGATGGCACGCAAGTGGAGCTGCGCCAGCCCGAGTTACGCATCAGCCAACTGAACTATGGTCCATTGCACCCGCAGACCCTACTGTCGGCGCGCATCGCGCCGCCAATGATCGGCCTCGGTTTGCTGGAAGCTATCCCCGAGGCCAGTATTTTGGCCAATGCTGACCCAGATGATGCCAATGCTGATGGTATTTCCGGCCGCGCCAACCATGTTTGGGATGATGCGCTGGGCAAAACCGTACTCGGCCGTTTCGGCTGGAAGGCCGGCCAACCGACGCTTAATCAGCAAAACGCTCACGCCTTTGCCGGTGACATGGGCCTGACCAGCAACCTGCAGCCCAACGACGATTGCACCCCAAGCCAAACCGCCTGCCGCCAAGCCGTGAATGGCGGCCAGCCGGAAGTCAGCGACGAAATCCTCGCGCTGGTGCTGTTCTATAGCCGCAACCTCGGCGTGCCCGCCCGCCGTCAGGTCAATGACCTGCAAGTGCGCCAAGGCAAGCAACTGTTCAACCAAGTAGGCTGTAGCAGCTGCCATACGCCCAGCTTTACCACCAGCGCCGAGGCCGCCGAGCCGGAGCTGGCCAATCAGTTAATCCGCCCTTACAGCGACCTGCTGCTACATGACATGGGCGACGGTCTAGCGGACAATCGCCCGGAGTTTCTCGCCAGCGGCCGCGAATGGCGGACCGCACCCTTATGGGGTATTGGCCTGACGCAAACCGTCAACGGTCACGGCCAACTGCTGCATGACGGCCGCGCCCGCAACTTGCTTGAAGCAATCCTCTGGCACGGCGGCGAGGCTGAACCAGCACGCCAGCAGGTGCTCGCCTTCGATACCCAACAACGTGCCGCTCTGTTGGCCTTTTTGCAGTCTCTTTAAAGGAGCCGTTCATGTTCCGTGTACCCGTTACCGCCACCTTGCTGGCACTGGCCCTTAGCGCCTGCAGCCCTGCCGATCCGCACCAGCAAACCAGTAGCGCCTTGGCCAGCGGCGTGTTGTTGCCGGCCTACCAGCAATGGCTGCAAGCCGACCAGCAGTTGGCCGCGAGCAATCAAGCGTTTTGCCAAGGCAGTGCCGACTTGAGCAGCGCCCGCACCGCGCTATTGCACGCGCAAAGTGCCTGGAGCGCTCTGCAATCCGTACTGCTCGGCCCACTGGCCGAAGGCAATCGCACCTGGCAGGTGCAATTCTGGCCGGACAAAAAGAACCTGGTCGCGCGCCAAGTCGAGGGCCTGCTAGACAAACCGCAAGCGCTGACTCAAGCCGCACTGGATCAATCCAGCGTGGTGGTACAAGGCCTAACGGCCAATGAATACGTGTTGTTTGAGCAAAGCCTCGACCTCAGCCAGCCTGAGCAAAAGAGCCGTTACTGCCCATTGCTGATTGCTATTGGCGGCCACCAGCAGGCGCTGGCCAGCAGCATGCTTGAACAGTGGCAAAGCCAAGGTGGCATGCTTGCGCAGCTGCAAGCCTTCCCCAACGAGCGCTATGCCGACGGTAAAGAGGCCATCACCGCGATCCTGCGCAGCCAGGTGTTGGGCCTGGAAGGCATGAAGAAAAAACTCGGTACGCCATTGGGCCGGCAAACCAAAGGTCTGCCCCAGCCTTACCAAGCAGAAGCCTGGCGCAGTAATGCCAGCCTGAGCAACCTGCTGGCCACCCTCGACAGCGCCGAACGCGTCTGGCAAGGCACTCAGGCCGATGGCCTGCGCGCACTGCTGAGCAGCGACCAGCATGAGCTGGCCATTCGCATCGACACGGCTTATCAAGACAGCCGGCAACAGCTCACGGCGCTGAATCAACCGCTCAGTCAACTGCTCAGTAGCGACAGCGGGCGGGCGCAACTGAATGCCCTATACGACAGCCTCGGCCGCCTGCACCGCCTGCATGAAACTGAGCTGGCCAAAGTGCTGGACATCCAGTTGGGCTTTAACGCCAACGACGGCGACTGAGGTACAGCCATGCAGCGCCGGCATTTCCTCCAGTTAAGCGGCCTCGCCCTGCTCGGTGCCGGGGCGCTGGGCGGCTGGAGCCTAACCCAGCAAACCCGCCAGCCGTTGCTGCTGTCGGCGCGCAACGACAGTGCCGGGCGGCACTACGCCGTCGGCTTTCGGCTGGATGGCGCGCAAGCATTCAGCACCCAAGTGGCCAGTCGCTGTCACGATGTCTACGTACATCCACAGCAGCCACTGGCGCTGTTTGTCGGGCGCCGGCCGGGTACTGAAAGCTACCTGATTGACTGTCGTGACGGCCGCCTCGTGCAAACCCTGCGCACGCCAGCCGATCGGCATTTTTATGGCCACGCGGTGTTCCACCAAGACGGTGAGTGGCTGTACAGCACCGAGAACGATACCCGCGACCCCGGTCGCGGCGTGCTTGGCGTCTGGCGCTTGGTCGATGGTCAGCTGCAGCGCCACAGCGAACTGTCCACATACGGCATTGGCCCACACCAACTGCTGTGGATGCCTGACGGCGAAACCCTGGTGGTGGCTAACGGCGGCATTCGTACCGAAGCTGACAGTCGCGAGGCCACTAACCTCGATGCCATGGAATCCAGCCTGGTGCTGCTCGGCCGTGATGGCCAGCTACACAGCCAAGAGCGCTTGACCAACCCGCTGAACAGCATCCGCCACTTGGCCGTGGCGGCCGATGGCACCATCGCCTGCGGTCAGCAATACCAAGGCGAGCCCGGTGACAGCGTGCCGCTGCTGGCAATCAAGCGCCCCGGCCAGCCACTGGCGGAGTTCCCGGTAGCCGTCGAACAACGGCAGATGATGCAGCAGTACTGCGCCAGCCTGGCGATTCACAGTGAGCTGCGCCTGCTGGCCCTGACTGCACCAAGGGGCAATCGCCTGCTGATTTGGGACTTGGACAGCGCACAACTTCGGCTCGACGCGCCAATGCCCGACTGTGCGGGCGTGGGTGCCGTGGCCGACGGCTTTGTGGTCAGCTCCGGCGTCGGCCGCTGCCGCCTGTACAATTGCCGCGCCGAGCGCATTGCCAGTCAGCCACTGGATCTGCCTGCGGGGCTCTGGGACAACCATTTGCGCATGGCCTAAGCGCCTAATTACCAAGCCCTTAGACCCGCAGCTACACACGCACCTCTAAGGCAACAACGCTCACTGCCGGCTACGTCCAAACGACCCTGCAACCTTTTGCAAAGCTGTGTTTTTGACTCTGCAGGTCGCGCAAGGCTAAGGTGCAGAGTTTGCTAAAGCCCCTGTTGCCAAACCAAGGATTCGGACTATGTTGCGCCGCCGTATGCTGACGATGCTGGCGGTGGTTACCCTCACGGTAATCGCCCTCGCCACCGCAAAATTCATCTCCATTTACCAGCAGATGCAGCAGTTCAGCGGGCCGCGACCGCCGATTGCCGTCAGCGCCGCCACCGCCAGCCTGCAACCGTGGCAGCAACTGCTGCCAGCCATCGGCACCCTTAAGGCTTTTCAAGGTGTTGAGCTGACCGTGGAAGTGGGCGGCACGGTCACCGACCTGCAGTTCAACTCTGGCGAAAAAGTCCGCCTGCATCAGCCGCTGGTACAACTCGACAGCGATGTGGAACAGGCCAGCATGGCCACCGCCCAGGCCGAACTGGGCTTAGCCAAGGTTGAATACGAGCGCGGCAAGAACTTGGTCGGTCGCCAGGCCATCTCGAAAAGCGAGTTTGATCGCCTGAGCGCCGAGCTGCAAAAATCCATCACCCGCGTGGCACAACTGAAAGCCTTGCTGGACAAGAAGCGCATCATCGCGCCGTTTGCCGGCACCATTGGTATCCGTCAGGTTGATGTGGGCGACTTCGTAGCCGCCGGCACACCCGTGGCGACCTTGCAGGACCTGAGCACTTTGTTTGTCGACTTCTTCTTACCGGAGCAGAACGTACCGTTGCTGGCTATTGGTCAACAGGTGCGCATCAAGGTAGCCGCTTACCCAGATGAGGTGTTTGTCGGCGAGATCAGCGCCATTAACCCCAAGGTCGAAGACAGCACCCGTAACCTGCAAGTGCGCGCCATGCTCGCCAACCCAAATGGCAAGCTGCTGCCCGGCATGTTCGCCAACCTGCAAGTGCTGCTAGCGGATCAGGCCGAGCAGGTGGTGGTGCCGGAAACCGCGGTGACCTTCACCCTCTACGGCAACAGCCTATATGTGGTGCTGCCGCATACGCCTGAGCCTGCGCCCAACCCTTGCGACTCGGCGGTTGGTTCGCTGATGTGTGCTGTTGGCCTGGCCAAACCACCCATGGTCGCTAAGCAGCCGGTGCAGGAGCTGACCGTGGAGCGCCGGTTTGTTGAGACCGGTGAGCGCCGTGATGGTTTGGTGGTGATTCGCAAAGGCCTGAAAGCTGGCGAGCAGATCGTCACCGTCGGCCAGCTAAAGCTGGATAACGGTGCCAGCGTTAGCCTGATCGATGATCAAGCCCTAACCAGCCAGCCTGCCGCCAACTGATTCGGCGCGCGCGCCAAGGACCTTTTTCATGGCTTTTACCGATCCTTTTATCCGTCGCCCGGTGTTGGCCACGGTGGTCAGCCTGCTGATCGTGCTGCTGGGCTTACAGGCCTTCAATAAGTTGGTGATCCGTCAGTACCCGCAGATGGAGAACGCGCTGATCACGGTGACTACCGCCTACCCGGGTGCCAACGCCGAAACCATCCAAGGCTATATCACCCAACCCTTGCAGCAGAGCTTGGCGAGTGCCGCTGGCATCGATTACATGACCTCGGTAAGCCGGCAGAATGTGTCGATCATCTCGATCTATGCACGCATCGGCGCCGACAGCGACCGCCTGTTCACCGAGCTGCTGGCCAAATCCAGTGAAGTGAAGAACCAGCTGCCGAGCAACGCCGAAGATCCGGTGCTGAGCAAAGAAGCGGCCGACTCCTCGGCGCTGATGTACATCAGTTTTTACAGCGACGAGTTGAATAACCCGCAGATTACCGACTATTTGTCACGGGTTATCCAGCCCAAACTCGCCACGCTACCCGGCATGGCCGAGGCCGAAATCCTCGGCAACCAAGTGTTCGCCATGCGCCTCTGGCTGGACCCAATGAAGCTTGCGGCCTTCGGCCTGACCGCCAATGACGTCAACGACGCGGTGCGCAAGTACAACTTCCTCTCGGCCGCCGGCGAGGTCAAAGGCCAGTACGTGGTCACCAGCCTCAACGCGGAAACCGACCTGAAATCGGCCGAAGCTTTTGCTGCCATCCCGCTGAAAACCCTCGGTGATCGCCGGGTGCTGGTGCGCGACGTCGCGCGGGTGGAGATGGGCGCCGAAAACTACGACTCGATTAGCTCGTTCGACGGCATCCCCTCGGTGTATATCGGCATCAAGGCTTCACCCAGCGCCAACCCGCTGGACGTGATCAAAGAAGTGCGCAAGGTCATGCCGCAGCTGACCGCGCAATTGCCGCCCAATCTAAAAGTGGCGATTGCCTACGACGCCACGCGCTTTATCCAGGCCTCCATTGATGAAGTGGTAAAGACCCTGATCGAAGCGGTGCTCATCGTTATCGTCGTGGTGTTCTTGTTTTTGGGCGCGTTCCGCTCGGTGTTGATCCCGGTGATCACCATCCCGCTGTCGATGATCGGCGTGCTGTTTTTCATGCAGCTGATGGGCTACTCGATCAACCTGCTGACGCTGCTGGCCATGGTGCTGGCCATCGGTTTGGTGGTGGACGACGCCATCGTGGTGGTGGAGAACATCCACCGCCATATCGAAGAAGGCAAAACTCCGTTCAATGCCGCCATCGAGGGCGCCCGCGAGATCGCCGTACCAGTGGTGACGATGACCATCACTTTGGCCGCGGTGTATGCACCGATCGGCTTCCTCGACGGCCTGACCGGAGCGCTGTTTAAAGAGTTCGCCCTGACCCTGGCCGGTGCCGTGGTGATCTCCGGTATCGTCGCCCTGACCCTTTCGCCGATGATGTGCTCGCTACTGCTGCGCCACGAGGAAAACCCCTCAGGCTTGGCTCATCGCCTCGACCAGATTTTCGAGCGGCTTAAACAGCGCTATCAGCGCGCGTTGCACACCACTCTCGACACCCGTCCGGTGGTGCTGACGTTTGCCGCCATCGTGCTGTGCGTGATTCCGCTGCTGCTGATGTTTACCGAAAAGGAGCTGGCGCCAGACGAAGACCAAGGCATTGTGTTTTTGATGGCCACCGCGCCGCAGCCGACCAACCTCAACTACCTGAACGCCTACACCGATCAGTTTGTGGCCTTGTTCAAGGAGTTTCCCGAGTACTACTCATCGTTCCAGATCAACGGCTTCAACGGCGTGCAAGCGGGCATCGGCGGCTTCTTGCTCAAGCCGTGGGATGAACGTTCGCGTACGCAGATGGAAATCCTCCCAGAAGTGCAGGCCAAGCTTGGGCAGATTCCCGGCTTGCAGATTTTCGGCTTTAACCTGCCGTCGCTGCCTGGCACCGGCGAAGGCCTGCCATTCCAGTTTGTAATCAACACGCCCAACGATTACGAGTCGCTGCTGCAGGTTACTGAGCGCATCAAGCAACGGGCGCAAGCCTCCGGTAAGTTCGCCTTCCTCGACGTGGACTTGGCGTTCGACAAGCCCGAGGTGGTGGTCGAGATCGACCGCGAGAAAGCCGCGCAAATGGACGTGTCGATGGAAGACCTCGGCGGCACCCTGGCCACGCTGCTGGGCGAAGGCGAGATCAACCGCTTTACCATCGACGGGCGCAGCTACAAGGTGATCGCCCAGGTGGAGCGCGCCTACCGCGACAACCCCGACTGGCTGCGCAGTTACTACGTGAAGAATGGCCAAGGGCAAATGCTGCCACTGTCGACTCTGATCAGCGTGCATGACCGTGCGCGGCCGACCCAGCTCAACCAGTTTCAGCAGCTGAATTCGGCGATCATCCAAGGCTTCCCGATTGTCAGCATGGGCGATGCCATCGAGACCGTGCGGCAGATCGCCCAAGAGGAGGCGCCGCCAGGCTTTGCCTTCGACTATGCCGGCGCCTCACGTCAGTTTGTGCAGGAAGGCAGCGCGCTGTATGTCACTTTCGGCTTGGCTCTGGCGCTGATCTTCTTGGTGTTGGCCGCACAGTTTGAGAGCTTCCGCGACCCGCTGGTGATTCTGGTCACCGTGCCGCTGTCGATTTGCGGCGCGCTGATTCCGCTGTTTCTCGGTTTCTCCAGCATGAACATCTACACCCAGGTCGGCTTGGTGACCTTGATTGGCTTAATCACCAAGCACGGCATTCTGATCGTCGAGTTTGCCAATCAGTTACGCCGCGAAAAAGGCTTGGGCCCACGGGCGGCCGTCGAAGAAGCTGCGGCGATCCGTCTGCGCCCGGTGCTGATGACCACCGCCGCGATGGTCTTCGGCATGCTACCGTTGATTCTCGCCAGCGGCGCCGGCGCGGTCAGTCGCTTCGACATCGGTCTGGTGATTGCCACCGGCATGTCGGTCGGCACCCTATTCACCTTGTTCGTGCTGCCGTGCGTGTACAGCGTGCTGGCCAAACCTGAACTCGACAGCCCAACAGCCGCGCAAAGCCACCACGTTTAAGCGCTGGCCCAATGCAAAAAGGCCCCGCCCAGTGAGTGACTGGACGGGGCCTTTGGCATTTAAGCGGCTACTCAGTCGCGGCGTGACGGCGACAAAAGCTCAATTTTGTAGCCGTCTGGGTCCTCAACAAACGCCAGAATGCTACTGCCATGTTGCATTGGCCCGGCTTCGCGGGTGACCTTGCCGCCACGGGCGCGGATGTCCTCGCAGGCTTTATACACGTCCGCGACTTCCAGGGCGATGTGCCCGTAACCGTTGCCCAGCGCGTACTCAGTCACGCCCCAGTTGTGAGTCAGCTCAATCACGCTGTTGTGCGCCTCGTCGCCATACCCGACGAAGGCCAAGGTGAACTTGCCCTCCGGGTAGTCGTTACGACGCAGCAGGGTCATACCCAACACCTCGGTGTAAAAGGCGATGGATTTGTCCAAGTCGCCGACGCGCAGCATGGTGTGCAAAATTCGCATATTGATTCCCTCAGCAATAAATCAGTCAGGCATTGTGGACCGCCCAACGTGTCAGGCCAAGCACCACGCCTACGACCAACGGCGCCCCAGCGTGCTTGCCTCCTGCTACGAGACAGGAAAGACTGCGCGGCGCAGATGCACTTCACCTGACAACGTATTTTAGGAAACACCTGCATGTCATCTAAATTGGTTTTAGCCCTAACGCTGGTCATCCTCGGCGGTTGCGCCCACTCCCAGACGGAGTCCGTCGATAGCAGCACGGCTAAGCACTGGTGGCCCTTCGGCAGCGCAGTCAAAACCTCCGCCCAAGCGCTCAGCGCACCCTCTAATCAGCTCTGGTTGGATCAATACGAACCACGGCTACGCGAAGCATTACAGGGCAGCGGTTTCGACTTAGAGCGCCGGCAAGATATCTTGTTGGTGACCATGCCGGTGCAAGGCAGCTTCAACCCTGACCGGCCGCAATTACTGTTGCCAGCCAAGCTCGGTGTGCTTACGCGTATTGCCAAGATCACCGAGCAGGACCCGCGAGGCGCTGCGGTGCTGATTCTTGGTCACACCGATAGCAGCGGCGCACTCGATCTGAATCGCCGTCTCAGCGAGCAGCGTGCCCAAGCAGTAGGTGGCATCTTCCGTCTCAGCGGCCTGGAGCGTGATCGCCTGCGCCTCAAGGGTGTTGGCTCAGACATGCCGCGCGCTGCCAACGACAGCCCTGAGGGTCGCGCACTCAATCGCCGAGTAGAAATCCTCCTCGCGCCCAAGGCCAACCTAGTGGCGCTGCTACAGCAGTACGTGCGTGCGCCCAGCCCCGTACCAAGCACTAAGGCCGCACGCTAAAACGCGCTTCACTGCAGCTCGTAACGCGCCACTATCGCCTGCAACTCGCCACTGGCTTGCAGTTGCAGCAAGGCCGCATCGAGTTGCTGCATAAGCTCAGGCTCGAGAGCTCGGCGACTACCGATAAAATGAAAAACACTGGCACTGAGCAAAAGCGGGTGCTGCTCTACCACTCCCGCTTGCGGTACAAGGCTGGCGACTACCAGTGGGTCAGCCAGCAAGCCATCAATGCGTCCGGCCAACAAGCGCGTCACATTCACATCGTCAGAGATTGCATCTTCAATCCGCACCTGACCTGGCGCAGCACTGAGTCGATCAAACTGCTCACCGTAGAAATAGCCACGGGTTATGCCTAAGCGAAATGGCCAAGCGCGTAAATCTTCCAACTGGCTCAACGGCCATCGAGCAGCCTGATTAGCGCGCACCAGCAAGCGCTGGTGTGACTCGCGATAGGGCTTGGAGAAATAGGCAAATTGCTCTCGCTCAGCAGTCCATTGCACCGACGTAGCCAAGTCGATACGCCCTGCCTTCAGCTCCAGCATATGACGCTTAAACGGCAGCTGTACAAACGCCAAGGTGCAATCCATCTTCGCCGCCACCGCGCGGATCAACTCGATATCCAGCCCCGTCAGCTGCCCCTCGCTCGTCGTATACATAAACGGCTTCCAGGGCTCCCAGCCCACGGTCAGAGGCTCGCTACAGCGCGCCCACAGCGGCTGAGCAAACAACAGCCCAGCCAGCAATAAAGCACTCAATGAGCGTTGGAAAACATCCAGCACCATGCACGTTCGTCCATTTTAAACGGTGATAATTGACCTTAAATCAATTTACTAAACCTGACCAGATTCAGCGTCCAGGAGCTCAAACAGACTAAACCGATGCGTTTTCCGCAGACAAAAAAACGCCCCGCAACAGCGAGGCGTTTTTTCTAGCAGCAAGGGTTAGAACAACTTACGGCCCTTGCCAGCGGCGATGCGCATGCGCAGCGCGTTGAGCTTGATAAAGCCTGCCGCGTCGGCCTGGTTGTAAGCGCCGCCGTCTTCTTCGAAGGTGGCGATGTTGGCATCGAACAGCGAGTCGTCGGACTTACGCCCAGTCACGATAACGTTGCCCTTGTACAGCTTCAGGCGTACTACGCCATTCACGTGCGCCTGCGAGGCGTCGATCATCTGCTGCAACATCAAGCGCTCCGGGCTCCACCAGTAACCGGTGTAGATCAGGCTGGCGTACTTAGGCATCAACTCGTCTTTCAAGTGGGCCACTTCGCGGTCCAGGGTGATCGACTCGATGGCGCGGTGGCCACGCAGCATGATGGTGCCGCCCGGCGTCTCGTAGCAGCCACGGGACTTCATGCCGACATAACGGTTTTCAACGATGTCCAGACGGCCGATGCCATTGGCGCCGCCGATCTTGTTCAAGGTCGCCAGCACGGTAGCCGGGCTCATCTCGACGCCGTCGATGGCAACGATGTCGCCCTTACGGTAGGTCAGCTCGATGTAGGTCGCGACGTCCGGTGCCTGCTGCGGGCACACGGTCCACTTCCACATGTCTTCTTCGTGCTCGGTCCAGGTGTCTTCCAGCACGCCGCCTTCATAGGAGATGTGCAGCAGGTTGGCATCCATGGAATACGGCGACTTCTTCTTACCGTGACGCTCGATTGGAATGCCATGCTTCTCGGCATAGTCCATCAGCTTCTCACGCGAGAGCAGGTCCCACTCGCGCCACGGGGCAATCACTTTAACGCCCGGCTTCAGCGCATAGGCACCCAGCTCAAAGCGGACTTGGTCGTTGCCCTTACCGGTGGCGCCGTGAGAAATGGCGTCAGCGCCGGTTTCGTTGGCGATCTCGATCAGGCGCTTAGCGATCAGCGGACGAGCGATGGACGTACCCAGTAGGTACTCGCCTTCGTACACGGTGTTGGCGCGGAACATTGGGAAGACGAAATCACGCACGAACTCTTCGCGCAGGTCGTCGATGTAGATTTCCTTAACGCCCATGGCCTGAGCTTTGGCACGAGCAGGCTCGACCTCTTCGCCCTGACCGAGGTCGGCAGTAAAGGTCACTACTTCACAGTGATAGGTGTCTTGCAGCCACTTGAGAATCACCGAGGTGTCCAGGCCACCGGAATAGGCCAGAACTACCTTCTTAACGTCCGTCATGCCATCAACTCCACGGGTTGTACGGAAAACCCGCGATTCTAC